>Ga0247832_1008220_pt1 | contig 10506 bp, 8 predicted proteins | sample LaCruzMarch2015__10_FD_192407 | JGI IMG/M metagenome (GOLD analysis project Ga0247832, IMG submission 192407) | Freshwater microbial communities from meromictic Lake La Cruz, Castile-La Mancha, Spain - LaCruzMarch2015_4m | ecosystem: Environmental > Aquatic > Freshwater > Lake | place: Spain...
ATAACTATGTCTACTACGCAGATCTATTCCGGTTCAATCCTAAGCAGTTTAGAAACGATATTGCCTTCAGTGTGGCCAAACACATTATGAATGGATTTGAAACGGAGTTTGCTTATACACTTCCTCCGATCCTAACAGTCTTTGACAAAGATATTTTGCACACTGTTGACAATGATAAACTGACATTCTTAGTCAGCCAACCTAATGATGTTGCAGGTTTTTGGGCTGCTACAACCAAGGGTACCGATGTTCATATTATGAATAAACAAAGCATAATTAGAAACGCCCACCATCTTCTGGAGTTAATATGAACTTTGGATATCTGATATTTGTAGCAGCCCATCCTGACATAGACTATCTAAAGTTAGCCTATGCTTTAGCATTGAGTATTAAGAATACACAGAAACCGGGCTATGATAAGGTAGCACTGGTAATCAACGATCGGTCAGCAGTTGATGCATTAACGAGTCCTTGGGTGTTTGATAAGGTTATAGAGTGGCCCGAACAAAAGTTCTGGGACGGTCGTTCGTGGATGGACAAAATAACACCGTGGGAGCATACTGTTTGTCTAGATGCTGACATGTTGTTCCTTAGAGATTACAGCCACTGGATTAATTACTTTGTAGAAAATACAGAAGTATATGTGGTCAATCGTGCCTACACATTTAGAGGCGAAGTAGTTACCAGCGATGCTTATCGTAGAGCATTTACCAAAAACGATTTGCCCAACCTATACTCAATGTGGACTTTCTTTAAGAAAGACAGCGGTAAAGAGTTTTTTGAATTAGCAAGACAGATCTTTATCAATCCTCAGGAATTTAAAAACTTATATCTAAACAATCATATTCCTAAAGTCGTAGGTACAGATGAAGCGTTTGCACTAGCAGCTAAATTGTTAGACATTGACAGTGAAATAGCCTACCCTTTGGATTTTCCTAGAGTCGTACACCTAAAGCCCCAGGTGCAGAATTGGCCATGGGATGCAGAGCGTGTAACGGACCAAGTGGGATTTTATCTCAAAGGTGATGGCAGCTTAAAGATTGGCAATTACCAACAAACTGACATTGTGCATTATGTTGAAAAAGACATCATCACTGATGAACTTGTTAGTATGTTAGAGGAGATAGCATGGAAGAAAAATTAGACCTTGCTCCTTTTGACGAGTGGATTAAAACTCTAGAAGTTCCAGAAGAAACCTATTTCTTCGAGTTTGATCTCGACGGAAATGTCATTGCACTGCATCCAGGTCCAGAAGTTGATCATATTAAAAACAAAATACAAGTTGACCTTGACATTGCATTGGCAATCTATGAGCAAGGTGAAACTCTACGGCACTACAAAGTAGATGTCACTTCCAGTAGAGTTATAAAAGTAAATCTTGCCAGTATAACAGGACTTACCAAAATAGACGATGTACTACACAGAGTTGTTGATAAGAAGTGGAGCAAGATTTCTAAGCCTGATGTTAGTATAGAATATAATAAAGCAGACGCCCTATTGACATTTAAGATTAATCCTTTGCTAAAAACTATAGAATGGCAAGGCGATCAGGACATGGTATTTTTAATAACAGAATACAATGATCCTAATGTATTACAAGAAATGATCAGCTTTAATGTCAACGAATTAGTAAAATATCCTCAAAGAATTAATATAGATCTTCCTAATAAATTTAGCATTTATACACGACGACTTTTTGACAACTATACATTTGAATATCTATGAGAACAGTAGAGTTTGACATTATTTTCCTTAGTTATGATGAGCCTAATGCTGATCAGCACTATGCTGACCTATGCAATAAAGTACCTTGGGCCAAACGCATACATGGAGTTAAAGGTAGTGATGCTGCACACAAGGCCGCAGCAAGAGCCAGTGACACTGAGTGGTTTATTACTGTAGACGGCGATAATATTGTGGATTCAAAATTCTTTTCGCTTGATATTGATATGAGTAAACCTGAGATACAGGCATATGGTTGGTGCGGTCGTAACAGAATTAATGGATTAAGATACGGCAACGGTGGACTTAAGATCTGGCGGAAAGACTTTGTGTTGAATATGAAAACACACGAAGAAAGTACCAGCGATCGTGCCCAGGTCGATTTTTGTTGGGAAAATGGTTATAAAAATTTCCCTAAAGTCTACAGTGAAAGCATAATAAATGGTAGTAAATTTCAAGCATGGAGAGCAGGATTTCGTGAAGGCGTAAAAATGACACTATTGGATGGTGTACGGATTCCTGTTGACGAGATAAAACAGCGTATTTGGTGGCATAATTTACATAGATTAAAAATTTGGTCAACAGTAGGTGCTCACGAAGAACATGGGTTATATGCAATCCACGGAGCAAGACTAGGTCAATGGATGGCCAACTGTACTACTTGGAACTATGTTGATGTTAGAGACTTTGAAATATTAAAAAATATATACAACGAAAATGTCAATCATGACAATTTAGAACATGATATACAAGACTTAGGATATCGTATTAAAAAAGATATGGGGTTTGATTATCCCTATTTAAATGCACAACAAAGTAAGTATACCTTGGATATCTATGATGAAGCCATAGACTTGGGTCTAACCTATTATGCGGTGGTTGAAAATGTATGACATTTTTTATGTATCAAGAACACAAGGCAATACTCAAGAATGGCAGTCAATAAAATCTAAGTATCCCACAGCACAACGACTGGTTAACATTAATTCTTATCAAGAAATAAAAGCTAGATCTCTAACAAAAATGTTTTGGGTAATCTGGGACGATGTTAGACTGGAAGATTCATTTGACCTATTTAATTACCAAGTAACTAAATGGGACGATATGTACATTCATGTTTTTAAAAATGGAGAACACTATGATGGTGTTTGTTTATTTTCTAAAAAAAACATAATAAGTCAACGTGAATTTGATAATAGATTCTTTGTAGATAAAAAAGAAGTTGATATTGTTGCCAGTTATCCCAGATCTTTTAAAGTATATACTCCGCTAACATTTGAAGAATACCAACAGATCGAGGACGACATGTTTTGGATAGTTTGGTCTGAAGTTTCTGTAATTGACCCGTCGGTATTTAATTTGTATTTTAGTCATCACAACAGCTATGACCGTAGAGAAAATCATGTATTTAAAAATCTGTGTAACGATACAGAATCATATCTAAGCGGCATTATTCTTTGCAGCAAACACAAACCATTATCTAAACGAGAATTTGATCGCAAATATCTTGTAGATAAAAAAGAACACAATATTGTTGCCAGCAAATATAGATATCGTCAATATACTCCTGTGTCTTATACAGAATATCTAGAAATTTGTAATAAAGAAACATCTCCTTTATTTTGGTGCATATGGCCTAACATTGAAATCACCAACAATAGTATATTTGATTTATATTTTGATCCGTTAGATGGAAAGTACGATTATGATCGAAGTATAAATCATATGTTTAAAAATTCCTGTAACGGAGTAGAATCTTATTTAAACGGTATTGTATTATTTTCAACCAAAAGTCTAATCACTGAACGAGAATTTGATCGCAAATATCTTGTAGATAAAAAAGAAATAGATGTAGTAGCCAGCAAATATTGTTACCCTCGTTATTCTATCAACTCCTACGATGAATATTTAGAAATTTGTAATAAAGAAACATCCTGTTTATTCTGGTGCATATGGCCTGAAATAAACATTATCGACGATCTTGTGTTTGATTTCTATTTTGATCCCTTAGACGGAAAGTATGATCAGGACAGAACAATGAATCACACATTCATGCACAGATTTAATAATGTTAACATTCGTATTAACGGTCTAATGTTATTATCTAAACATTGCATCATTAGCCGCAAAGAGTTTAATCATAGATTTTTAATTAACAAAAAAGAACATGATCAAATAGCATCAGAGCATCGTGTATATGATGTAGTGTTTATTTCTTATAATGAATCTAATGCTGATGATAATTATGAAAAATTATTAAAACACTGTCCTAGGGCAAAACGTGTACACGGTGTAAAAGGAATCCATGCTGCTCATTTTAAAGCAGCCGAGATGTGTAACTCTGATATGATATGGGTTGTCGACGGAGATGCAATTATTCAAAATGATTTTAGTTTTGATCTTGTGATGTCAAGTTATGATTTAGATTGTGTACATGTTTGGAAAAGTCGTAACCCCATAAACAATTTAGAGTACGGCAATGGCGGTGTAAAATTATTGCCAAGGCAATTAACATTAAAAATGGATTTTAATACTCCGGATATGACCACTAGTATATCGAATAAATTTAAGGCTATGGATGTAATATCAAATACTAATGCATTCAACACTGATGAGTTCTCTACTTGGCGTTCTGCATTTAGAGAATGTTGTAAATTATCCAGCGGGATAATTGATAGACAGTACGAAGAAGAAACTCGATTAAGATTAGAGGCCTGGTGTACAATTGGTGCAGATAATCTCTACGGAAAAAATGCCATACAAGGAGCATTAATGGGCAGAGCCTACGGCGAAGCCAACAAGAATAATGCCGATGCATTGTGTAAAATAAATGACTTTGTTTGGTTGCAGGAAAAATATAATGAAATTTAATCGAAATATTAAAGGCAACCAAGTAGTTAAAATTAATGGAATGTATCAAAGTAGATATTTTCATGATGCTACCTATGTTCAAACTCTGTTAAATGAAGTGAGCCCTAGTTTTTGCCTTGCCAAATGGTACAATGTTAGTATACATATTCCTACGGGAAAAACCCACAGTTGTTATCACCCTCCCACGCACAACATTCCGTTAGCCGAAATAGCTATAGATGTAAGTGCATTGCATAATACAAAATACAAAAAAGAACAACGTGCCTTGATGTTAAAAGGTGAACGACCTAGTGAATGCAATTTTTGTTGGCAAATTGAAGACAGTGGCAATCAGTTGAGTGACCGAGCTTATCGTAGTAAAGATGTGTTTGAACCCGAGCTAATAGAAGAAGCCAAAACTATAGAAAATCCAAATCCTCGTTATGTTGAAGTGAACTTTAATCAGGCTTGTAATTTTAAATGTAGTTATTGTAGTCCGCATCTAAGTACAGCCTGGCATCAAGAAATAGAAAGAGAAGGAAGTTACCAATTAACAGACTACAAACATAATGACCTTAGCTGGATTAACAAAACTATGAATTTGGATAACAGTCCGGATAATCCTTATGTGGAAGCATTTTGGAAATGGCTTCCAGAGGTCTACCCAACTTTACAGACTTTTAGAATGACTGGTGGTGAGCCTTTGATGGACAAGAATACCTTTAAAATGTTTGATTATGTATACGAGCACCCTAAAACCGACTTACACCTGTCTATAACCTCAAATTGCTGTCCTCCAGGAAATCAGTGGAATAAGTTCTTGATATCATTGAAAAAAATTACTGAGAAAGACGCTATTGACCATTTTATGTTGTTTTGTAGTTTAGATAGCTGGGGCAAACAAGCAGCATATATTAGACATGGTATGGATTTTGATATTTTGCATAATAATGTTACTGAATATTTAAGAAATTCTGATAAACACAGTTTAACTTTTATCATCACATTCAATGCTCTTAGTTACACAGGATTTTTAGAATATATCAAAAATATTTTAAAAATGCGCATGGAGCATAATAGTACACGGCAATTGATTTGGTTTGATGTTCCGCAGTTAACATCACCACATTTCCTCAATCCAAAAATGCTAGCTGATCTAATACCTCAAATAGAACAAGCATTAGAATTCATGTTGCAACACAAAGAAACCAAGTTCAATCAATTTAAAGGGTTCAGTGATTTTGAAGTAAGTAAAGTACAGAGATTAATAGATTGGATTAAGTGCGATACAGATTTTGATTTGGTCAAGGCCAGGAAAGATTTTTATTTGTTTTTTCATGAGCATGATCAGCGACGCGGAACTAATTTTGTAGATACATTTCCTAAACTAGAAAATTTTTGGAAAGAATGCAAGGACCTAAATGAATAATAGAGTGAATGAAATAAAAATAGTAAGAGACAGATTAAATGCAGTAAGCCCTAGCTTCTGCACAATGAAATGGTTACATCAAACTCTGTATCTACACACAGGAGATAATCACAGTTGTTATCATCCTCGACCACATCATATTGGGCTAGATGAAATTGCCATTGATGCCAGCGCCTTGCACAATACCAAATGGAAAAAAGAACAGCGTAAAAAAATGCTAGAAGGCGAGCGCCCCAGCGAATGTTCTTATTGTTGGAACATAGAAGATCTTGAGGGAGAACATCTTAGCGATAGAATGATTCACAGTGCTAGTGATTTCAGCCAACCTCTAATTGAAAAATTAGCAGAGCTACCCTGGGATGCTCCGGTAAATCCTCGATATCTCGAAGTTAGTTTTGGTAATGCTTGTAATTATCGTTGCGGTTACTGTTGTCCTCAAGCCAGCACTATGTGGACGGAGGAAATTAAAAAACATGGTAATTATGATTTAACTTATAATCAATATGGTATAGAGTTTATGACCAACGGTACCTACTATGGTCCCAAAGATGAAAATCCCTACATTGAAGCATTTTGGCGTTGGTGGCCAAGCCTGCGCAATGACTTACATACACTTCGTATCACAGGCGGTGAGCCTCTTATGAATCCCGGTGCCATGCAGTTTTTTGATCTACTAGAAGATGAACCTGCACCTCATTTAGAAATTACATTGAATAGTAATCTTGGAGTTTCATTTGATCGTGTAGATAGACTGATTGCTAGAGTAACCAGTTTAGTTAATCAAAAGAAGATTCGTAAATTTAGTTTTTTTACTAGTATAGACAGCTGGGGCGCACAGGCAGAATATATGCGTACAGGATTAGAGTGCAGTCACTGGGAACGCAACATGGTTGAAGTAATTAAAGCGGGTGCTACTGTGAATTTGATGTGTACCTACAATGTATTGTGTGTTACCAATTTCCAACAACTATTAAAAAAAGTAATCGAATGGCGTGAACAGTTTGGTTTTAAAAGCGTTTCCTTTGATACCCCCTACCTAAAAGAACCACCACATTGGATGATTAACATTCTTACTGATGATTTTATAGCACATCAAGAGAGTCAATTGCAATTTATTATAGATAACAAAAAATGGTTCACTGATGTTGAATATGAAAAAATGCTGCGAGTCACTGATTACATGAAGGCAAACACTGTGCCACAAGAAAAAATACTGGCAGGTAGAAGAGACTTTTACAGTTTTTTTACAGAAAACGACAAACGCCTAGGTACCAGTTTACTGGCTACATTCCCAGAATATACAGATTTTTATGAACTCTGTAAAGAGGTATACAACAACTATGATAAATGATCAAAACAAACACTCGTGGTGCGTAAATGCTGATCACGCCATGAGTGCCAACAACAACGGTACGACTAAAATTTGTTGTATGATTGCCAATGAAGAAGTAATGAAATTGGGAGAAAACAGCATACAAGAAAATTTTAACAAGAAAGAGTTCATTGACATTAGACAATCGCTACAAAATGGTGAACGCCATCAAGACTGTCGCTGGTGTTGGCAAGAAGAAGATTCAGGCCGTAAAAGCAAGCGGTTACGGGACAATGAAAAATACTTGGGTCATGTGAATGCCGGCGGCACAGAGTATACTGGATTGGCCAAATTTGAATTAAACCTAGGCAATACTTGTAATTTAAAATGTCGTACCTGCGCACCATATTCTAGCAGTCAGTGGGTCAAAGAAGAATATGACATTTATGAACACAAAAGGTATAAGCAAAATTACAAAGCCTATACTGATATTATGAAAAAGTATCATCAGACCTACGATGACGACAGCAAATTTTGGTTAGACCTTGAAGACAATCTCCATACAATAAGACAATTTGATTTTTATGGCGGCGAACCTTTCCTTAGTAAAAAAATGTGGAGAATTTTAGAAATCTGTGTGGATAGGGGATATGCTAAAAATATAGAACTACACTATGCAACCAATGCTACTGTGTGGCCAGAAGATAAGATACAAATATTTGCTCATTTTCGACATGTAAATTTAAACTTTAGCATAGATGGAGTTGGAAAACAGTTTGAATATATGCGACATCCTGCTGTATGGGACGAAGCAGTAGTTAATATGAACAAGGCTAAAGAGTTACAAAAATTGCATCACGATATACACATCAGCTGGTGTATCACTATCAGCAGTATTAATATCTATAACCTAGAAGAGATTCTAGAAGAACACTATCAAAATTATGCAACATTTGGTAGTTATCTTAATTTGGTTCACGGCCCTGCACATTTTAATATAAGTACTTTGCCAGATGATGTAAAAGTAAAGGTAATAGAAAAATTAAATTCTATTCCCAAGCATCATGAAAACATGTGGCATCACCATTTACCCGGAGTAATTAATTTTATAAAAAACGGACAGCCTAATGATACTATTTGGAATGAATTTAAAAAGAAAATAGAAATTCATGACGGATATAGAGAACAAAATTTTGCAGAAGTATACCCTGAGTATGCCAATGCCATTAACTGGAGACCGACTCGTGTCTACAAATTTCTTCAACTACAGTGAACTAAGACAAATACACGTAGAACTTACTAATGCTTGTAATGCAGCATGTCCTATGTGTACTAGGTTTCATCTAAACAGTCCGTTAGTACGACCTGATCTCACAATCGATCAAATTACTATTGAAAAATTTAAAAAATATTTTCCCCCCGAAGTTATTAAAAAATTAGAAATAATACTATTTTGCGGAGTTCATGGAGATCCAGGAATGGCCAAAGATCTTTATGAGATCTGTGAATATATAGCTACTACCAATCCTGAAACCTCAGTTAGAATGAATACCAATGGCGGTATGAGGAAACCAGAATTTTGGAAAAAGATGGGAGAGCTATTTGCCAAACAACGGCAGGATCATTGGAAGTGGATGATAACTTTTAGTATAGACGGACTCGAAGATACTAATCACTTGTATAGGCGTAATGTAGAATGGTCTAAGGTAACAGCAAATGCACAGGCTTTTATTGATGCTGGCGGAATTGCTGAATGGGATTATTTAATTTTTAAATATAATGAACATCAGATAGATCAAGCAATAGCATTATCCAAATCAATGGGCTTTTTAAATTTTCATCCTAAAAAAGCACTAGGTGTAGATAACGGAAAACAGTTGCAAAAAATGAGTGCAATGAATAGAGACGGTGAATTAGATTATTGGATTGAACCGCCTCAGGAAGAAAAAAACAGAAATTTATCTAAACCAATTAACACACAGGTTATACAACAATATTGGAAATTTGATACTGATCATTACAAAAGATTAAAGGCTGAAAAGAAAACACTTAATAATTATCCGGATTTAATTGCCAGAGCCTACGAAATATTAGAAAAAGAAAATACAGATACATTAGATTTTGCATCAATTGATTGTAAAGCTACCACTATGACAGGCGGCAAAGAAGTTTTTATAGACAATTTTGGCAGAGTAATACCTTGCTGTTACATAGGTACACATCTAAACGGAGTTCATTCTGACAGTCATAGTCTCCAACTACATCACGAAGTGGAAAAATATGGTTGGGAAAAATTTGATCTTAATCAACATACCCTAGAAGAAATTCTCGAAGCTCATCACCTAGATAGAGTGTTTACTGATAGTTGGACAAAACCTAGTTGCAAAGAAGGTAAAATGGCCTACTGTGCAAACATCTGTGGTTCTTTTAGTAGAGTTGATAAAATCTATACACATGAAAAGCAAGAAGATCAATCAAGAAATTGGCGTCTTAAAAAATGAAATTGTTAACAGTGTTTTGTTGGGATGATATTCCTCAACTTTTTCTGCAGGCAGAAACTATAAAAAAGTTTTGGAAAGGAAACAAGCATTGGACAATAATAGTAGAAGATGCTGGTCTTAGGAAACCAGAATCAATAAAAGCTGCAAATCAAATAAAAAATAGTTTGTTTGACTGGAATATAGAAGTTATTATTCCTGACTCTAAATTTAAATCATCGGGTTGGCGAAGACAGCAATTATTCAAACTATGGTATTCGTCAATATCAGACTCTAAATGGGTACTAGTGCTCGATTGTAAAAATTTTTTTATTCGTCCTGTGTCTGAAGATATGTTTGTATTGAATAATACAATAATGTCAATTCCGGTGTTTATAGACAACGAATTTACAATAGAAAGTCATGCTGCTGCAAAACTACTTTTAGGTGTAACTGCCGACATACCTATGTCGTCATGTCTTACTCCGTGCGTTATAAATTCTGCAGAATCTAAATCATTGTTGGCGCATCTTGACATAGATTTAGATCATTGGATAGAAGGACAGGCTACAGAATTTGCATTATATCAGGCTTGGACATATGACAAATTTGAATATAATCCTGTGCAATTTGTTACTGGATTTTGGGATGAGGTTCCTATGGACCTTGTTGACGGAGTGGTTCTGGGCGCAACCAACAATTCAAAGTTTTTGGTA
>Ga0247832_1008229_pt1 | contig 10492 bp, 7 predicted proteins | sample LaCruzMarch2015__10_FD_192407 | JGI IMG/M metagenome (GOLD analysis project Ga0247832, IMG submission 192407) | Freshwater microbial communities from meromictic Lake La Cruz, Castile-La Mancha, Spain - LaCruzMarch2015_4m | ecosystem: Environmental > Aquatic > Freshwater > Lake | place: Spain...
GACCATTTGTTCAGTTTCATATAGAAGATGGTGCGACTTAAAAGCGTAAGACCAAGCATGCCCATGCAAGACCATCCAAGCGCCCACGTCATGCCCTTGTAAAAAGATGTGCGCTAAAAGGCGACCATAGCTGTCTGAGTGTGAGCCATGCACCTGCACATCGCGCCCCATAGTGATTGACTGCAGGGCACGAAGCGATTGCTCACCCCATAGTTGGCAAATTTCAGGAGCATCAATACCCAGAATGCGAACCTTGACTACCTTATGGCGTGAGAGCGGTTGCACCCAGAGAGTGTCGCCATCACTAACGTGGGTTACGACACCTTGCCAAGCAAAACAAGTCGATGCTTGCAACCAAAAATAAGCAAATATGAAACGGCAAATAAACAGGGACAGGCATCGCATACAAGAAATTAGCATGCCGTAAAAATAACAATGTGACTCCAACTAACAAACTAGATGCGTCACATTAAATACGTCTCCAGAAGATGCGAGTAAGGGGGTGCATAGACCGCGACATAAAGAGCGAAGCTCGGAGCGGTCTGTGCATCCCCTTGCTCGCATCTTCCGCCAACCCAACCCAACCCAACTCACCAATACAGTGAGTCAAGCAGAAACAATCCACCCCTCAAGCGAATCAAACAAAGGCAACCCATAACATCTATGCCCCTTCATATGCTCCCCATGTGCCCAAGCCGCCTGCACCATACACAACACAGCATCCAAACAATCCCCCGAAGCATCCGCCACCAAACTATCGTGCTGCGCATGCGTCAGCTTGAGTCGCAAACCCAAACGCGTCTGCCCCACCTCTAACGCTTGGAGCATTTGCTTGCGCGCAATCAATCGCTCTGGCGTTTGCTTAGCCTTGTCGTCGCTTTTGTAACTCTGGTTACCAATCAATTCGCGGGCCAATAAGCCAGGATAAGCCTCTAAACCAATACGTTGAAAACCAGAGGTGGCCGGCGGTACATACATTCCAGGCAACGCCACCCCAGCTGCAACCAGTCGAGGAACCCCCGCATGCAGCATGAAAGCCACTGGTGGGTTCACCCACTTCATTGAAGGGCTCGAACCTGCAGGCCCATCGGTTTGGCGATGGGCAAATTTTTGACCCACAGGTCGTGCATCGCAGAAAGCTTTGAATTGCTCGCGTATCTCTTCACGCGACAAAGATGCATAGTGCTGCATACAAGCCGGCCACTCTGCCGGCCAGTTGAGCGTCTCCACCAACTCTCGCGGCAAACCAAAAGGCAAATCAAATCCACCAACCCAGTCCATTGGCTGGGCAAGCCATTGGGACCAAGCGTCTAAGGTTTCAAATCGCAAGAGTTCTTGCAAATGAACCCTGGCCTGCTTTGCAGAACCGAGGGCAATAACAATGGGTTTACGTTTAGACGGGCTACTGCAGAAATCACAACCCACGAGCATGGACGTGCTCGCGACTAATTAAGCGCGGCCGATGATCGAGGCTGTAGCCATCAATTCTTCAAGCAGTGCAAATGACACGACGCCTGAGACCGAGTAAGGGTCAAGATCGGCAGTCTCTGAGTACTTCAACACGATAGAGGGGTTAAGTTTGTCTAAACGCACTTGGCCCATGGTCCAACCGCCAAAGCGGCGCTCGGAGATCTCTTCGTAGTCCAGCATCACCACATCTGTGTGTCGTGGGTCTTTCACAATGACGCTGTAGAGCGCATTGACTTGGTTACGTCCGCCCTCTATGGCTTGCAAGTAAATACCACCACCGTAGCAAAGCACACCAGTAATTCCGTTTTGGTGGTTGTGCTCGCGCGCACTACTCAAAATAGATTCAGTCGCCTCATTCGACTCAGGATTGACTGAACGACTTACATATAACAAACGAACCAGCATGGCATCAATCCTTTTTTGGAATCAGAGACAAAAACTCACGGCGCAAGTTTGGGTCTTTTAAGAAAGCGCCGCGCATGACCGAGTTGATCATCTTGCTGTCCATATCCTTGACGCCGCGCCAAGACATGCAAAAGTGACTGGCCTCCATCACGATGGCGAGGCCATCGGGCTGGGTCTTTTCTTGAATCAGGTCAGCAAGTTGCACCACTGCCTCTTCTTGAATCTGTGGACGCCCCATGACCCACTCTGCTAGCCGAGCGTATTTAGAAAGGCCAATGACGTTGGTGCGTTCGTTGGGCAGAATGCCGATCCAAATCTTGCCAATCACTGGGCAGAAGTGGTGGCTACAAGCACTACGAACGGTAATAGGGCCCACGATCATCAGCTCGTTCAAATGCTCCGCATTTGGAAACTCTGTAATCGATGGGGCTTTGAGGTAGCGACCTTTGAACACCTCGGTGAGGTACATCTTGGCAACTCTGCGGGCAGTGTCCCCCGTGTTGTGGTCGTGTTCGGTGTCAATGACCAGGCTCTCGAGCACGCCTTTCATCTTTACTTCGACCTCGTCTAACAAAGCATCGAGTTCGCCCGGCTGGATGAAGTCAGCAATGTTGTCATTGGAGTGGAAACGCTTGCGCGCAGCGGCAATTCGCTCGCGGATCTTGACAGAAACCGGCGTGCCTTGAAAGTTGTCTTTGGCATTCATGGCACGCATCCTAGCAGTGAAGCAACAGCCTTATGTGTTGTGGCGGCTCTGCACATGCGCGACATCTAGGTTTTTCGCTAACCAGATTTGGTCAGATTAATTTGTAAGTGCAATTCAAAAATTTATTGAGTGACTATCAACCCAATTATTTATTAAAAAATTTACAAACAACTTTTATTTGTACTAAAGGTTGCTTTATGTCTCTGCTTTTAAAACATGCTGCCCGCTTCTTCGGGTTCGGTTTTGGTGGGTTTGCCAGTTTGTTAGCGGCAATTTTGGTTTCAGCCTGCGGCGGAGGCGGTGGAGATGGCTTGTCAATAGGCGGGAGTCCCAGCACGCTGATAGCAACGCAAATCGCAGAAGTTCAGCCCGATAACGACTCCGATACAAGTTCGGTTTTTGTACAACTGAGTAACTCCAATACGCCAACAACTGGTGCGCAAGTTACCTCTGACACATCACGCGAACAATTACAAAACCAATTTCTTGCCGATCTAGAAGCGGCAACCAAACCCAAGGTACTTTTAGGCATTAGCACTTCAGCTCCCTGCGATATCACAGGTTTTGCGCAACAGCTAGAGAACGCACACAAATTCAATACGGACGCAGTGGTTAGGCTTGACCTCACTGCTTGTCAATTGAACTTACTGAAATCGTTACCGGTTGTTAAAGGGGTGTTTCCAGATATACCGCTTGAACATCATGCGTTTACTGCGCCCTCTTCCACTGGGTTCAACAGCCTAAATAATGCAATGGATTTTTCTTTCAACAGCACCTCGTCTAGACAAGTCAATACAACCACTATCGGTTCTGGAAGTCCCAAAACGGCTGATGGAAACGGCGTCGTCATTGCACTCCTTGATACTGGTGTTGAGGACCGACATCCTGCGTTGGGAAACACAAAAGTACTACCGGGTGCTTGTTTCTCGACGGCGAGTAATGGAGGGGCAAGCTTTTGCTCCAGCGGAAACAAGGTGATTGAAGCTTTTGACAATACAGACCCTAGTCAAAGAGTGGCGCGCAGCTGTGCAGATGCCACCAACTCTGGAAGCCTTATTTGGAGTTCCAAGCAACTTGGTATCAGCGCGGGTTGTGCACATGGCACCGCTATGGCAAGCGCTGCTGCTATGGGCGTAATAAACGCATCTACAAGTACGGCTAGTGTTTTAGTAAAAGGCGGGATAGCACCTCAGGCACAAATTCTTCCAATACAAGTTTTCAATAAAACCGGTAACGCTATATCTGCTTCTACAGGTGATTTGCTAGCAGCACTGGAGTGGGTCGCAACTGAAGCACAGAGGCGAAAAAATAACGGCCTGCCTCCTATCGTTGCAGCCAACTTAAGCTTAGGTGGCGGCACTTACCCTCAAAACTGCGATGGCGACTATGTGGGCGGGTTATTCAAAAATATATTTGAAAATTTACGCACGCTTGGTGTTTTCCCTATCGTGGCAGCCGGAAACAATGGCAATAAAAACGCGATATCTTTTCCAGCGTGCGCGAGTAATGCCTTTAGCGTAGCCGCTACACAACTTGATGGAGTTACGCCTGCGAGCTATTCCAACTTCAGCAGCCAAGTGAAACTCTTTGCCATAGGGGGCGATGCAAACACAAATAGCCAATATGCACTGCCTACTTTGTGCTCAGATGGAAATAATTTTGATTGCTGGAATACCATGGCAGGAACTTCGCCAGCTACCGCAATGGTGTCTGGCGGTGTTGCAGCTTTAAAGAGTTTGAAGCCATCAGCCACTTTGGCAGACACTGAAAGTGCGCTGACATCTGCAAGTGGAACGAGTTCTAAGGCCGTTACGATCAACGGCATAAGCAGGCCGACTCTACGATTGACCTCTAGTGGCTACAAATTAATTGGTTTGACAGAGCCCAATCCAATTTCGCTCTCGCCCAATCCGATACCCAAACCAGCAATAGCAACACAAGGCAAAGTTTGTTTTTATCCCAAGGTCAACTACCAAGGTAACCCAAATTGCGTTGTTTTTAGTTATGGAAATTGGGGCAAGTGGCACAAGATTTCAGCCAAGGTAGGTTCTGTCAAAGTAGAGCCTGTAAACGGCAATGCACCAATCACTTCCACAAAAGTTACTTACTTCCACTATGCACCTATATTCAGTCTCGGCTTCGGGGGTGTTTCTAAAGCTAACGACGTATCCGATACATCTTCACTATTCCCGCGGGACCCTTGGTACCAGGGTGGGATACCTAATATTTACGGGGTTCGTATCCAGTCGCCCCAATGAGCAATTAACTAGTCAGTATTGCTATCGCCACAACATGGGGCGCATCGTTATGATGCCCCCATGCAGTCGCCACCTAATTTGCCCCAGTGGCGCTGCGAAAGCGGCGCACCAGCACCTAAACGCGTCGTTTATGGTGACGACACTTTATCCGCAGACACCGCTTATAGATTGATGTGTGAAGGCTCTGCAGTGTTATGGCAAGGAGACTTCCATAACGCACGGCAACTTCTAAAAGCTCTTGCACGGCGCACTCAAAAAAATGTACATAAAAAATCTACGCAACATCGCAATACCCATCAAAGGATTGTTACGTCTGCAGATAAGCCTATCGACACGGCGCAAACATTTCATTTGCACCGACAAGCGCTGGGTCAACGTGCACGCGTTCTAGGTTTATTACTCATTCCTTTAGACGCTGATTACCGAATTCCATTGCGACGCGCTCCGGATGTAAAGGATGCATGCTTGCAAGCTTGGGGACCTCCATCAGGTGATGCCAGCATGGTGTCATTGCGTGAATTACTAGGTTTGGTGGGTGCCTATGAATGGCGTAAAAAGGGCGTGGAGATTCCCGCTTTGGGTAAACCGCCAAACAACCGCATTTTTCCTCACTATGGCGTTTTTTCTCCCTTACGCGGTGAATATATCGACCTAGTCGCCAACATGCCGATTCGCGATAAAACATTGGCTTTCGATATCGGTGTAGGAACAGGCGTGCTGTCTGCATTACTAGTCAAGCGTGGCGTTCAGCGCGTCATAGCAACAGACCTAGACCCACGTGCTCTTGCATGCGCAAGAGAAAACCTTGAACGACTTGGTGTATTACCCAAAATTGAAATAGTCGACATTGATTTATTTCCAAACGGTCTTGCAGCATTGATAGTGTGCAACCCGCCATGGGTACCCGCTAGACCCACATCGCCTATCGAGCATGCGGTCTACGACGAAGACAGCAAAATGTTGAAAGGGTTTTTAACAGGCTTGCGCGCGCATCTCACCCCTGAAGGTGAGGGATGGTTGATATTGTCGGACTTGGCCGAGCATCTAGGCCTTCGCTCCCGCGAAACCTTATTGAACTGGATAGACCAAGGCGGGCTAGAGGTTTTAGAGCGCAAAGACATCAAGCCGCGTCATGGCAAAACTGCAGATACAGAAGATCCTTTGCATATTGCGCGTGCCGCAGAAATTACTTCGCTTTGGCGTCTTGGAATAAAGAAAAAATTTAATGGCGCTTGAGTGTTGAAGAAAAGCTAAGAAGGTCTATTTGGATTTGCTCTTTTTAAATCTGCTAAGCCATTTAGCTAATCGGCTACGCCAATCACTTTCACTTTCACTTTCACTTTCACTTTCACTTTCACTTTCACTGTCACTGTCACTGTCACTTTTAACTACAGTTTGCCCGACTGTTGTAAGTTTGTTATCAAAAGCCTCATTGACACCAGCGATCTGAATTCCTGACATTTGCATCTCTTTGTAAACAACCGGAGCTGCATCAATAGTTAAGGTTTCCTCCAAAGGCAATTGCGTTTGAACAAAACCTTCCTTGGCCAGCATCACCTCCGGTAATTTAATTTGTGCATGTATTGGGTCTACTTTCAGTTCTTTTAATACAAACGCACACACAGATTCCGAAAAAGGCACAGGATGCGCAGCGCCCTCAACCCGCATCGCTGTTAGATGAGGAAATTTAGCTTGCAACTCTTGTACTTGCGGCGCTAGACACACACCAGATTCGCCGCCATAAACCAAAGACACAGAGCCTTTGAAATTACTCAAGACATGGCCAAACTTCATACCTTTCCAGTCTTTGTGGTGGGGCAGATCAAAGTGGTGCGGCGACTGCACATCGCGAACAGCCCCCTCGGTCACCCCCAAACGCGAAGCTAAGGTCTCCGTCTCTGGCATTCGCCCTGCTGACTTCATGCCTTCGTACAAACCATAAATAGACATCCAGGTCAGGTTCAGACCAATGTCGTTTAACAACAAACCCTCTACATCGTTTTCTTCCTTGGCAACGAGATACATCCCCAATATGCCGCCCATACTGGTTCCAAGCACATCCAAACGCGGTTTAGGTTCGCCATGGCCAAAGACTTCCTGACGAATAAATGCTTCGATGTCCGATAAATACAAGGACATGCAATAGCCACTGTCCGAAGGCAGTGGATCTGAGTCGCCACGTCCGCAAAGGTCGAGGCTTATGACCCGCAAACCTGTGGTGGCGCTTGCTGCACATAGCAAGGGGTGGAAGCTGGCGCGGGTTTCTAAAAGGCCCGGCAAACACAGTAATACCCGCTGACTATTGGCCTCGCCAACTTGGCTAAACGCCAATCTGCGGCCATTTGGAGCAACTTTCATCGCCAAATTTCTAAAAGTACTCATAATTAACCTTTAGTACTACTCAAGTATTACTTAAAAAATTGCCAAAATCAACAAAATTGATACTATTTAACTAAATCGGAGGTAGAAATGAAACTTTTATCTATTAATAGGGCTTCTAGATCGAATCGTAGATTATGGACGCTAGCGCTGGCTGGAATACAACTTTCTTTTGCTACTTTTGGTAGTTTTGCTCAATCTTTGCCAAAACTGATGAATTCAGCATTACTCAGCCACCCCAGCATCGCTTCGCAAAGGGCGCAGATGCAAGCCGCTGAAATCGGCATAGAAACCGCCAAATGGCAATATTTCCCAACCCCAGCCATCAGCACTGAACGCGTCAATGCCGCCAATGGTGACCCTTTCTACAGCGGCGACAAAAACGTCACCACCGTTCGACTTCAGCAACCGCTTTGGACCAATGGCCGCTTAACCGCTGGCAAAGAAAAAGCGCAAGCCACTCTTGCTTACGAAACTGCAGACCTGAACGAAACCAGCTTGCAAATCAGTTTGAAAGTCACTCAAACCTACGCTGACTTACTCGCATCCCATTGGCGCATGCAGTCAACAGAACAAAGTCTTGCCACTCACCAAAAACTGCGTGAACAAGTGCAACGCCGAGTGGATTTAGGCGCTCAGTCAGACGCTGACTTGCAACTCGCCCAAACCAGACTGGACTCTGTGAAGTCAGACTTTAGTGCAGCCCTAGCCCGGGTGGAGAGTTACGCCGTTCGCCTGAGACAACTTATTGGTCAGCCTATCCACATAAATGAACTACTCGCTAATTTGTCAGCGCCGCTAAATTTGCCAATTTCGCAAGACAGTGCCTTGGAAACTGCACTGGTAATCCACCCCACCATCAAAAAAGCACGCGCGCAATCTCAAATCCAAGAAGCCATCGTAGAAGAAAGCCGCTCCGCATTACTTCCCGACGTGTATTTGCGCGCAGAACGTCAGTACGGTGCTTTTTCAATGCAAACCAGCAACACATTCCAAGATCGGATTTTTGTTGGGCTGAGCACACAGCTCGGTGCTGGTTTATCTGTTTTAAGCAATGTCAAAGCGGCCCAAGCAAGAAGCCTTGCTGCAAAAGAAGAGGTGCAATCGCAAACCTTGTCTATCACCGAACAAGTACTCACCGATTACGCACAAGCTGTAAGACTGACAGAACAAACCCAAGCGCTTGAATCCGCTTTGACATCGCAAGAGCAAGTCATGCTGTCACACGACCGCCAGTTTTTAGCGGGTCGTAAAAGTTGGACCGAAGTGCTCAACGCCGCACGCGAACTTTCACAAGCGCAAGCACAACTCACAGACATCAAAGCCAATCACATCGCAGTGTCTTGGCGACTAGCGCTCTTTGTGAGTGGCCTAGACATCGTCAATAACCCCTAATGAACCCCTGGAGACAAGCATGGAAGACGTGAAGAATGTTCAACTTTTACCCTGCCTAGTCCGACTAGCGCAGTTGCAATCGGACAACCTAGACCGCCTTGCATTACGCGAAGCGGTAGAGACCGCACAAGACAACACGCCAGAGGATGCCAAAGCCCAAATTCGCTGCATAACCAAGCAACTTCGCCTGCCGGCTGCACGCTGGAAACCAGAACCGCAACTTGACAGCGCTCCAGCTCTCTTATGCCGTATCGAGCCCTATTTTGGAATTGAGTGGGGTTTGCTACGCGGCAAAAACGCCCAAAACCAATGGATCAGTGAATGGTGGGACAAACACGCCAGTCGCTGGGTCGAGCGCGCAGACGATGCACTGCCCGACCACCACGCTATTTCACTCAAACTAAGCCAACCTTATGTGGCGAGTAAAAGCCCCGTATTTCGTCTTATCTTGGACGAGTTGCTGTCGCACCGACGCATTATTCGCGAGACGGTATTAGCCAGTCTTATTGCCACCGTCTTAGCACTGGCCATCTCGTTTTTCAGTATGCAGGTTTACGACCGGGTGATTCCATCGTCTGCCATGCAAACGCTGTTGGTACTGACTTTGGGCGTGCTAATTGCCATCTTTTTTGAATGGCTGATCAAACATGTGCGCAGCCATTTATACGAAGAGTTGATCGACCAGGTCGACCAGCGTCTTGCACGCACCGTGTATTTGCGCTTTCTGTCTGTCCGCTTAGACCAAATACCACAAAGCGTCGGTGCTTTGGCTTCACAAATGCGCGGCTACGAAACCATCCGCGGCTTCATGACGTCGATGACCACCAACCTAATGGTGGACGCCCCGTTTGCACTGTTCTTCGCCGGCGTCATCGCCTTAATTGCAGGGCCGCTGGCACTCATCCCAACATTTTTCTTTTTTGTGTCCTTAGCCATTGGTTTGTTTTATCGCAAACGTTTAGAAAACATTGCCAAACAAGCCATGGCCGCAAGTAATTTAAAAACGGGTTTGTTGGTAGAGACCATCGAAGGCGCTGAAACCATCAAAGCAGGCCAAGGCGGATGGCGCATGCTCACCCGTTGGATGCGCACCACAAATGACGCACGCGAGAGCGAATTGGAAATGCGCAACATCAGCGAGCACTCGCAGCACCTCGCCGCATCGTTCCAACAAGTCTCATATGTATTGATGGTCGCCTATGGCGCCTATTTGGTCACGCGCAGCGATATCAGCCAAGGTGCTTTGATTTCATGTTCTATTTTGTCGGGCAGGGTGTTGTCTGCTGTTTCCATCATTCCTGGACAAATTGTGCAGTGGTCCCATGCGAAGGCCGCATTGCAAAGCTTAGATAAATTGTGGTCTCTTGAAGACGACCACCACGGTCAATCGCAACCCATTGCGACAGAAAACATTCGTGGTGAATACCGTTTAGAAAACATCACCAGCCACTACCAAGGAAGCCGCGCCTTGATGGTGCCGCAACTCATCATCCGGCCTGGTGAAAAAATTGGTATCTTGGGCCCTGTGGGTTCAGGTAAGACCACTTTATTGCGCGTGTTGTCTGGCATGTTCAAGCCACAAGAAGGCCGTGTGTTGTTAGACGGCCTCGACTTAGCGCACATCGACAAGCCCCTTTTAGCCCAATACATCGGCTACGTGCAACAAGACGGTCGTCTCTTCTCTGGCACTTTGCGCGACAACCTCATCTTGGGCCAAGTCGACCCTGGTGACGAAGCCATATTGGAAGCCGCCCGCAAAACAGGTTTGATGCAAGCTGTCATCACACCGCATCCGCATGGGTTGCAACGCACCATCTATGAAGGTGGCACGGGCTTATCTGGTGGCCAGCGTCAATTGGTAAACCTCACGCGTACGGTC
>Ga0247832_1008230_pt1 | contig 10491 bp, 8 predicted proteins | sample LaCruzMarch2015__10_FD_192407 | JGI IMG/M metagenome (GOLD analysis project Ga0247832, IMG submission 192407) | Freshwater microbial communities from meromictic Lake La Cruz, Castile-La Mancha, Spain - LaCruzMarch2015_4m | ecosystem: Environmental > Aquatic > Freshwater > Lake | place: Spain...
TCTCCAGCCGCACCGGAAAGCGAAACTCCAGCACCTCAGGGTCGGTCAGGCGTGAATTGGTCATGTGGGTTTGCACCACCGAGGTGCCGTCAAAACCACCCACCAACTGGCCTTGCGCGTCATAGCGCCCACCCGCGCCGCTGCCGCCCGAGATGGTTTCGTAATACTGCACCCGCGCATTGCCAAAGGTGAAATTGTTCATGGTCGGCTGGCTACCCGCCATCACACCCAAAGCGCCAAACAGCGCGTTGGTGATGCAGGTCGAGGTTTCCACATTGCCCGCCACCACCGAAGCGGGCGGGTTGGGGTTGAGCATGGAGCCCTGCGGAATGATGACCTTGAGCGGCTTGAGGCAACCGGCGTTCAGCGGGATGTCGTCGTCCACCAGACTGCGGAACACGTAGAGCACCGCTGCCATGCACACCGCACGGGGCGCGTTGAAGTTGTTGGGCAGCTGAGCGCTGGTGCCGGTGAAGTCGATTTCGGCCGTGCGGTCTGCGGCATTGACGCGCACCGCCACCTGGATCTGCGCCCCGTTGTCCAGCGGCAAGGTGAATGCGCCGTCTTTGAGGCGCGTGATGACACGGCGCACCGATTCTTCGGCGTTGTCCTGCACATGGCGCATGTAGGCCTGCACCACGTCCAAGCCAAACTGGTCGACCATGCGGCGCAGCTCTTGCACGCCTTTTTCGTTGGCGGCAATTTGTGCCTTCAGGTCGGCCATGTTCTGCGCGGGGTTGCGCGAAGGGTATTCGCCGCTTTGCAGCAGCGCCACCATCTCGGCTTCGCGCAAATGGCCCGCCTCGACCAGTTTGACGTTGTTGATCTGCACGCCCTCTTCTTCGATGCGCGTGGAAAACGGCGGCATGGAGCCCGGCGTCAAGCCGCCCACATCGGCATGATGCCCGCGTGAGCCCACATAAAACACAGGGTCTGTGTGACCGTCCAGGTAGACCGGAGTGATCACCGTAATGTCCGGCAAGTGCGTGCCGCCGTGGTACGGGTCGTTCAGCACAAACACATCGCCAGGCTGCATGCGTCCCTTATTTTCGTGGATCACGGTCTGGATGCTCTCGCCCATCGAGCCCAGATGCACCGGCATGTGCGGCGCGTTGGCTATCAAGTGCCCGTCGGCGCTGAACAAGGCACACGAAAAGTCCAGTCGCTCCTTGATGTTGACTGAGTAAGCGGTGTTTTGCAGCTGCAAACCCATTTGCTCGGCGATGTTCATGAACAGGTTGTTGAACACCTCCAGCAGCACCGGGTCGGCCTGCGTGCCTGCAGCGTGTTGCACCGCGCGTGCTTGCACGCGCACCAGCAGCAAATGGTCAAGAGCAGTTAGACGTGCCTGCCATCCGGGTTCGACCACCGTGGTGGCGTTTTTCTCGGCAATGATGGCGGGGCCGTCGATCACATCGCCGGGGCGCATGTCTTCGCGCACCACCAGCGCGGCGCCCTGCCACTCGGCCACACCTTGCGCGTTGGCGGCATACACCTGAACCGTGTCGCGGCGCGGCACTTCGCGCTCAGCGTTCAGCGCATGAACAGCCTCTTCGGGCGCATCGCCGGGCAGCACCGCTTCCACCGACACCGCCTCGACCACCAAAGCCTTGCCCTGCATCAAGAAGGCAAAACGCTGACGGTACGCCGCCTCAAAACCGGCCACCAACTGGGTCTGGTCGCCCCAAGGCACGACCAACGCCGAGTCGGTGCCTTCGTAGCGCAAATGCACGCGTTGGCGCAGCTCGATGCGGTCGGCACCTCCGGCATCCACGCCCATTTGCGCCAGCAAGGCTTGGCGCGTGGCCTCGCCCAAAGCCTGCAAGCGCTCGGCCATGAAGGGCACGGCGGCAGCGTCCAAGCGCCGCTCAATCGATTCCTCGCGCATCACATTCTGGTCGGCCAAGCCCATGCCATAGGCCGAGAGCACGCCCGCCAGCGGGTGCACCAGCACCTGCGACATGCCCAAAGCATCGGCCACCAGACACGCATGCTGCCCGCCCGCGCCGCCAAAGCACTGCAAGGTGTAGCGCGTCACGTCGTAGCCCCGTGCCACCGAGATTTTCTTGATCGCGTTGGCCATCTGCTGCACCGCGATCTGGATGAAACCGTGCGCCACGTCTTCGGCAGCACGCCCCGTCTGCGCTGCCAGTTTTTGGAAGTGCCCACGCACCACCTCGGCGTCCAGCGGCTGGTTCGCCTCAGGCCCAAATACCGACGGGAAAAACTTCGGCTGCACCTTGCCCACCATCACGTTCGCATCGGTCACGGCCAGCGGCCCGCCCCGGCGGTAACTGGCCGGGCCGGGGTTGGCCCCCGCGCTTTGCGGCCCCACCCGAAAGCGGGCACCGTCATAGGCCAGCAGCGAGCCGCCGCCCGCAGCCACGGTGTGGATGCTCATCATGGGCGCACGCATGCGCACACCCGCCACCTGGGTTTCGAACTCGCGCTCGAACTGCCCGGCAAAGTGCGACACATCGGTGGAGGTGCCACCCATGTCAAATCCGATCACCTTGTCGTGACCCGCCAACTGCGCCGTGCGGGCCATGCCCACAATGCCGCCCGCCGGGCCGCTCAAAATCGCATCCTTGCCCGCAAACACCTGCGCGTCTGTCAGGCCGCCCGAAGACTGCATGAACATCAGTTTCACGCCCGGCATCTCGCTGGCCACCTGGTCCACATAGCGCCCCAAAATCGGCGACAAATACGCATCCACCACCGTGGTGTCACCCCGGCTGACCAGCTTCATCATCGGGCTGGTTTGGTGCGAAGTGCTCACTTGTGTGAAGCCCACTTCACGCGCCAGACGAGCGGCGGCCAGCTCGTGCGCGGTGTGACGCCATCCGTGCATGAACACGATGGCTACCGAGCGCACGCCTTGCAAAAAACTGTTCACCAATTGGGTGCGCAAATGCACCTCATCGAGAGGCAGCAAGACCTCGCCATCCACCGTCACACGCTCCTGCGCCTCCACCACGGCGCTGTAGAGCAGCTCGGGCAAAACGATCTGGCGGTCAAACAAGCGCGGGCGGTTTTGGTAGGCGATGCGCAGCGCGTCTCCAAAGCCCTGCGTGGTCACCAGCAGGGTTGCCTCGCCTTTGCGCTCCAGCAATGCGTTGGTAGCCACGGTGGTGCCCATCTTCACGCACTCGACCAATTCGGGCGTGACCGGCTCGCCAGCTTTGAGACCCAGCAAATGGCGTATACCCGCGACCGCCGCATCGCGGTACTGCTCGGGGTTTTCGCTCAAAAGCTTGTGCGTGACCAAGTTGCCGTCCGGGCGCTTGCCGACCACGTCGGTGAAGGTGCCACCCCGGTCGATCCAGAATTGCCAACGGTTTTTGCCAGCGGGTGTGATGGTGGATTCGCTCATAAGTCACTCAACAATCAGGATTCAAAAATAGGTTCACAAAGAAGCCGCCGCACGCGCAGCCTGGTCGTACATGCCCGAGAGCACGCGCAGCAATCGGGCCAATTCGCCAATGTCACGGTTCAGGCCATCGTCGGCTTTCAGGGCGTCAATCAAGCAGCTCTCACGGATGTCACGGTAGCGCTGCACATAAGCACGCCCTGCGTCGGTCGCCGCATAGGTGACCTCTTTGCCATGCTTTTGCGACATCACCACACCCAGGCCCTGCAGTTTTTTCAGTGCGTAATTCACCAGATGCGTGTCTTCGATGTTCATGATGAAACAGATGTCGGCCAGGCGCTTGTCACGCGCACGGTGCGTGACATGGTGCAGCACCAGCACATCCAGCGGCGTCAAATCCTTCAGGCCCGCCGCCGACATGCAGTGGATGATCCAGCGGTGAAAGGCATTGCCCGCCACGATCAGGCCGAACTCGAACTCGCTCATCTCGGCGCTGTCGGGCGAGACCAGATGGGCCGAAGAGACGATGGGGCTGGCGGCTGAGGTACTCAGGGAATTTTTGCGCGGCATGGGTTCCGTCAAGGCTTGAGAAATGAGAAAGTCTATGCCCGATGCCGACAATTTGCCAACAATTTGTTGACGTTAAGGGAAAACACCGAGCACGGATTGGCTCCGCCTTGCCTACAGTGGGCACCAGACAGATGCACCCGATGCACGCGTGAAGCGGGCACCTTTCTTGCACTGCCCGTTTGACCGTTCATTTCATCTTTCACAGGAGTTCTCATGCAACGTCGCACCCTTCACCTCAGCCTGCTGGCTGGCCTGCTCGCTGTCTCCGGCTTCGTCTCGGCCCAAACCAAATGGGACCTGCCCGCCGCTTACCCGGCCACCAACTTCCATTCCGTCAACATGACCCAGTTTGCGGCCGACGTGGACAAAGCCACAGCGGGCAAGCTGAAAATCACGGTGCACGCGAATGCGTCCCTCTTCAAAGCGCCTGAAATCAAACGTGCCGTTCAGGGTGGTCAAGCCCAAGCGGGTGAAATCTTGTTGGCCAACTTCAGCAACGAGTGGCCCATTTACGCGGCCGATGGCCTGCCCTTTCTGGCTGACAGCTACGACGAGAGCATGAAGTTGTACAAGGCACAAAAGCCCCTGTTGGAGAAAAAACTGGCCGAGCAGGGCATGGTGCTCTTGTACTCGGTGGCCTGGCCTCCACAAGGCATCTACAGCAAGAAGCCGATCAACAGCGCGGCCGATCTGAAGGGCATCAAGTGGCGCTCTTACAGCCCCTCGACGGCCCGCATCGCCGAGCTGGTGGGCGCCCAACCTGTGACCGTTCAAGCGGCTGAGTTCACCCAAGCCCTGGCGACTGGCGTGGTCGAATCCACCATGACCTCGGGTGCCACCGGCGTGGACAGCAAGCTGTTTGAACACCTGAAGTTCTACTACGACGTGCAGGCTTGGTTGCCCAAAAACGCGGTCATCGCCAACAAAAAGGCCTTTGACGCGCTGGACAAAGCCAGCCAAGACGCTTTGATGAAAGCCGCAGCCGACGCAGAAACCCGCGGCTGGACCGAATCGCGCAAGGTCAACACCACCACTTTGGAAACCCTCAAAGCCAACGGTATGACCGTGACGGCCCCATCGGCGCAGCTCAAGGCCGACATGGCCAAAGTGGGCGACACCATGCTCAAGGAGTGGATGGACAAATCCGGTGCCGAAGGCAAGGCCTTGGTGGACGCGTACAACAAGAAGTAACACCGGATGAACGCCAGTCTTCCCCCCCGCGCCTCATCGGTGCGTCGCTTTCTGGATGGTCTGTACCTGCTCGGGGGGCAACTGGCCGCCCTGTGCGTGCTGTCCATCCTGATTTTGATGATCGGTGCCTCAGTGGGGCGTGTGATGGATTGGCGTGTCTCTTGGGTCAACGACATCGTGGCTTGGCTGTGTGCGGCCGCCGCCTTTTTGGGCATGGCCTACAGCTTTCGCAACGGCGACTTTGTGCGCGTGACCCTGGTGCTCGAATCGGTATCCAAGCCCGTGCGCCGCTGGCTGGAACTGGTCTCACTGTCCGTCGCTACCGTGGCCATTGGCTACCTGGGGTATTGGGCTGCGCGTTTCACTTGGGAAAGCTACGAGTTCAACGACATTGCGGGCAACATGGTGGCGATCCCGATCTGGATTCCGCAAATGAGCTTTGTGATTGGCTCAGCCATTTTGGTGATTGCCGTGCTCGATGAATGCGTTTGCGTGTTCCGGGGCGGCAAGCCCAGTTATGTGGCGCGTGTCGAAGAACGGCATGCCCGTGGTGATTTTTCCGAGGAATTGTGATGGGCCTGCTTGAAATCGGAGGCCTGCTCCTCTTTTTGATGTTGTTGATGCTGAGCGGCGGTGTGTGGATTGCCATGACGCTGGCCATTGTGGGCTGGGTGGGTCAGGCTTTTTTCACCAATACCCTGCCCGGCAAGAACCTGTTCTCTTCCTTTTGGGAAACCTCGTCCAGCTGGGAACTTGCAGCCCTGCCCATGTTCATTTGGATGGGCGAAATTTTGTACCGCACCAAGCTGTCCGAGCAGATGTTCGACGGCCTCTCGCCCTGGTTGTCCAAAGTGCCGGGCCGATTGATGCACACCACCATTTTGGGTTGCGGCATTTTTGGCTCGGTTTCGGGCTCTTCGGCCGCCACCTGCGCCACGATTGCCAAGGTGGCCCTGCCCGAACTCGAAAAACGCGGCTACGACCGCAACATTGCCCTGGGCTCGCTGGCAGCCGCAGGTGGTTTGGGTATTTTGATTCCGCCATCCATCACCATGGTGGTGTACGCCGTAGCGGCCGATGCCAGTGTGATCCGACTGTTCTTGGCGGGCTTTTTGCCCGGATTTTTGCTGATGGGCCTGTTCTCGGGCTACATCATCTGGTGGAGTCTGCGTAACCCCGACAAGGTGCCACCTGCGGAAGCGCCCACCACCTTCATGGAGAAAATGCGCCGCTCGGGCAGCTTGATTCCCTGTGGCTTGCTGATCGTGTTCATCGTCTGGGTGTTGGTGGCAGGAATTGCCACCGCCACCGAATGCGCGGCCTATGGCGTACTGGGGTCGCTCGCCATTGCCGCTGCAGGCCGCAGCCTGACTTGGCAAAATTTCTGGCAAGGCCTGGTGAGTGCCACCCGCGTGAGCTGCATGATCATGTTCATCCTGGCAGGCGCAGCTTTTTTGACCAAGACCATGGCCTTCACCGGCATTCCTCGAGAGCTGGCCGAGGTTGTGCACGCGATGAACCTCTCGCCCTTTGGGCTGATTGGCGTGCTGGTCGTGGTCTATCTGATTTTGGGCACAGCGTTGGACGGCATCTCGATGATCGTGCTGACCAGCGCGGTGGTGTTGCCCATGATCCAAAAGGCAGGGTTCGACCTGGTTTGGTTCGGCATCTTCATCATCATGTTGATCGAGATAGCGGAGATCACGCCACCCGTGGGCTTCAACCTGTTTGTGCTGCAAAACATGACCGGCATCGACAGCAACCGCATTGCCACGGTGACCCTGCCCTTTTTTGGCTGCTTGCTGGTGGGCATTGGTTTGATCACCGTGTTCCCGTCCATCGTGACCATCCTGCCCGACATGATGATGGGTGTGGCCAATTAAAAGCCACTTCACTCCGGTAAGATGCCGCGCTGGCCTGACAAGGCGTGAAAGAGTGACGGATGTTCAAAAATGTGATGGTTTACCGCATTGGCGAGGGCTTTGCCCCTTCATTGGTCGATGTGCAGGCGGCGCTGGAGCCGGTGCAGTTTGTGGAGTGTGGCGCCAGCCAAGAAAAGTCGATTGGTTGGGTGCCGCCACGGGGCGAGGACCATGGCCCACTGGTCGAATCGGTCGGCGGGCAGTGGATTTTGAAACTCATGATCGAGTCCAAGGCGGTGCCCGGCAACGTGGTGCGCCGCAAGGTGGACGAACGCGTCGCCGAAATCGAAGCGGCCACCGGCCGCAAGCCCGGCAAAAAAGAAAAGCGCGAACTGATGGACGACGTGCTGTTGTCGCTGTTGCCGCAGGCTTTTGCCCGCCAGTCCACCGTGCTGGTGTGGATGGACCTGGAAAACCGCCGCTTGGTGCTCAACGCAGGCAGCCAGGGCAAGGCCGACGAAGTGATGTCGGCATTGATGAACGTGATGGGCGGCTTGTCGGTCTCACTCATCCAGACCGTGACCTCACCGCAAGCGGCCATGACGCAATGGCTCTTGGCGCAGACGCCTGATGAATGGCCTGCAGATCTCACTGTCGAGCGCGAAACCGTGCTCAAGTCCACCGGTGAAGACGCTGCCAGCGTGCGCTTCACCCGACACCACCTGGCCAACGACGACGTGCGCAAACATGTGCTCGAAGGCAAGTTGCCCACCCAACTGGCGCTTAGCTGGGACGGCCGCGTGGCCTTTGTGCTGACCGAGACCCTGCAGCTGAAAAAAGTGCAGTACCTCGACGGTGTGATGGACGAATCGGGCACCGACAAGAACGAAGACCGCTTTGACGCCGACGTGGCCTTGTCCACCGGCTTGTTGGGGCCGCTGATCGACAGCCTGATCGAAGCCCTGGGTGGTGAGATGGAACTGGGCGCGGCTGCGGCCGACCAGGCCATTCCCAACCCCACGCGCACCGTGATCAATTCAACGGTTTCAAGCGGCGCAGCTGCTGGCAGCGACGAAGACCCGCCGTTTTAAGACACGCCCAACACCCGCATAAAGGAGCCGCCCCATGCTCACGGTGATCGCGATCTGCCTCGGTGCTTGTGTGGGGGCGCTCTCGCGTTGGCAGTTGGGTTTGTGGCTCAACCCTGCCAGCATCAGTGCAGGTCTGTTGCCCTGGGGCACCTTGGCGGCCAACCTGATCGGCGGCTACTTGGTGGGCGTATGCGTGGGGGTGTTCCAGCAACTGCCGGAGTTGGACCCGGTTTGGCGACTGGCACTGGTCACAGGCTTCTTAGGCGCCCTGACCACCTTTTCCAGCTTCTCGGCCGAAGTGGTCGCCATGCTGCAACAAGGCCGCTTTGCGCTGGCAGCAGGTACGGCCAGCTTGCACTTGTTCGGTTCGCTGGCACTCACGGTGCTAGGGCTCAAAACTGTGGGTCTCCTCTGGGCGCGGTGATTCCTCACCCCCCGCCTCGCTGCATGGTCAAATCAAAACGCTTCATGAAGCTTTGACGCGCATCTTCTTGCACGCCCTCAAACACAAAAGACACGGCCAGCCGCTGCAAGCGCAGGAGTGCTATCACGCGAGGGGGCAAGATGCGCCATTGCAGTTGCAGATGGCCGTCATCGATTTGCACGCGTGCTTGGCCGGTTCCCAGTTCAAAGGCGTGCTCGCCCAAAGCCCGGGGCAAGGCAGTCAACCATTCGGTTTCGCTGGTGCCCATGTCGCGCTCGAAGCGCTCGGGGTAGTAGGACTGCATGGGTTGGGTCGACGCGTTTGCTGCGCTCAGCCACCGGCCACGGGTGGCCAGATCGCCAACACGTCGCCTTCAACCAAGGTGGTCGAGTCCCGGTCTTCAGGTTTGATGTATTTGCCGTTGACCAGCACCAGATGCACAAGCTTGGGCGGCATGCCAAAGGGCTCGATGATCTGGCTGATGCTGGTGTCCTGCGCCACCTCCAGCGTGACCTGATTGCTGCGCCGTGCCTCGGCAGGCAAATAGTCGGTCAGCGTGGCAAACAGTTTGAAAGTGATGTTCATGCGCAAATTGTCGCTTCAGCGGCGACGCGCATCGGCGGCACCGCTCCAGCGGCCCTGGCCCTGAGCGCAATCCAAATAAGCATCCACCAGCTTGGTCGGGTCGTGCACCAGGCGGTCTTTCCAGTCGCCCAGATGCACCTGGCCTTCGACCAATCCGCGCATCACGCCCACATGCTCGGTCCAGCCCACGCTGTTGCACCCAACCATCACATCGTCCTTGAACTGCAAGCTCAGGTGACGGCCTGCGGCCTTGTCGGTCAACACGGCAGACTGCCCACCGGCCACACCTTCCCAGTTGCCAAAACTGGTGGAGATCAATCCCAAGGTGTCGAGCACGTTGATTTGTGTCACGCCCTTGAGCACCGCTTTTTGGCCCAACATGTTGAGCGCCGCCACACGGGCCTGCTCGGCAGCATTGGGTTGGATGGCGCTCACAATCGTTTTGCCGCTGACCATGTCAAAAGCTTCGGCACAGTCGCCCGCTGCATAGATGCCGGGCACATTGGTTTGCAGGTGCTCGTCGGTCAACACGCCTTGCAGGCAAGTGATGCCGCTGTCCTTCAAAAAGCCAATCGCCGGGCGCACGCCCGTGGCACTGATGACCAGATCGGCTTCGACGGTTTGGCCATTGGACAAACGCACCTGAAGCGCACCGCTGGCATCGTCAGATCCTAGACCCACCGCTGCGGCCAGTTTGCCAAGCAAGCCTTGTTCTGCGCCACGGCTGATGGCCTCGACCTTGGTGCCGGTGAACACCTGCACGCCTTTGGCTTCGCACCAGTCGCGGATCATGCCGCCGGCCACCGGGCCCATCATGCGGGGCACCATGCGGTCGCCCATCTCCACCACGCTCAGCTTGACGCCACGCGCCGCCAGCGATTCCATGATGATGCAGCCAATGAAACCTGCGCCCATTTGCAAAACACGTGCGCCGGGTTGGGCCAAGGCCTGGATGGCCCGGGCGTCTTCCAAAGTCCAGCAGGGGTGCACGCCGGGCAGGTCCATGCCCGCAATCGGGGGGCGCACGGGGTGCGAGCCAGTGGCGATCAAGAGCTTGTCAAAAGCCAATGACTTGCCGTTGTCGAGGTGCACGGTTTTGCCCGTTGAATCCACGCGCGTCACTTTGGCTTTGACCTGAGTGATGCACAGTTCGTCAAAGTGGGCGTCGCTTTTGCGCAGGTACGTGCCGCGCTCGTCAATGTTGCCAATCAACAGGTAAGGGATGGCCATGCGCGAGTAAGGCGCATCGGGCTCGTCGCCCACCAGGGTGATGGTTTCACCCGGGGCATGCTTGCGGATGGTTTCAGCGGCGATCACGCCAGCAGGGCCTGCGCCCAAAATCACGTGGTGGGTCATGGTGTTCTCCAAAAAAGAAACAGCGGCCCCGGGGAGCCGCTG
>Ga0247832_1008231_pt1 | contig 10490 bp, 10 predicted proteins | sample LaCruzMarch2015__10_FD_192407 | JGI IMG/M metagenome (GOLD analysis project Ga0247832, IMG submission 192407) | Freshwater microbial communities from meromictic Lake La Cruz, Castile-La Mancha, Spain - LaCruzMarch2015_4m | ecosystem: Environmental > Aquatic > Freshwater > Lake | place: Spain...
CGTTGGCAGTGTAATTTGTGATACAATCTATAGACGATGGAAGGACTTGGTTTGAGGGAGGCGGTGGAGTGGCGTTGGTGATTGTGATATCATAACCTATCATTGAGAAAACCTTCGAAGGGTGGCAGTCACAATTTGGTTTATAGGAAACATCTAAGGGACGTGCGGTAGGGTCGGCAGGAAGGTGTAATTGTGCCTCTTTGTCAAGTGTTGAAGTTGGCCCGTTATTATTTATTATGCGTCTTTGATACCAACAACCTTCGGATTTCACAAAATCAATCGTCGTGTTGTGGACACATCATCGTTCTCACTCCAATGACACGGCGGCGGCAACGATAATTAGACGACGGGCACGCTTGGGAGACGAAGGAGAACATGGGATTCCACAATAGCATTATGACGGTACACAGTATAGTCGTCAATTATTGCAGTGGTGGACGACCACGGCCACGACGACGGCAACACGACGCGATTTTGTCACAACGAGCTATATATATCAATCATTCTCTTTTTTTTATACGTCGGCAAATTTTTATTATTACCGTATTCTCATCGAGAACAATATTACGTCGTGTGCCTTCATCGAATAATATATTCCTCCGCGGCCGCGAGCTATATACGTCCGGGTGACCGATGCCCCCATGCCTCAACTCTCGCGCGTGTGGCTGCACGTGACGAATTAACGTATTCGGATAATGGGAGGGGGGTATATGCGAGATCCTAACTTTACCCAACTCGCGCCTGTTATATAATATGAACAAATTATGAAAGGTAGGTTCATATATTTTACTCGAAATCGAAAAAGACTAGAACATGCCGAAAGTAAACCTGAAATTGTTACTAATTGATACGGCGTGGGTGCTGTTATCATGTATGGTGGATTGAAGAGTGAATTGGATGGTCATGTGAATGAAAAGTATAATGACAATGATGATGAAGATGTGAGGTGAGGAGGAGAAATGATGGTAAAGGCACTCGAGTCACTAGTGGATCTGAGGTAGTGAAGTCGAAATGCAGATTCTCTGGATGAGGTCCTAGCCATTTGTCGCAGTAATGGTTTTGTGCGAGTTTGAGTATCAAGGAGAGAAATCCATTAACATTTCCTGTAGTATTTGGCTTGACTTCTTTGCATCAGTTGTGGTGCTGCAACAAGAGAGATCAAGGTAAAAGGAACGGTGAACGACGTATAAATAGAAATATGTTGGGTCAAGTTAACAACAGTTCTTACAACAAGCTCTGCTCATGTTATAGTAGTAATCCCGCCAGAGGAGACGAAAAGGTTTACAAAAATAATGAACACGCCAAAATCTCATATCAATTCGGCATGATCCCTTGAAATTACCATATCTCCGCCTCCTCTACCACCACCTTGTGGTCCACCACTGCCACCACTACGACTGGCATTTTGATCATTACCGCCGCCGCCGCCGCCGCCAATCAAACCGCTATATCCCATCCGTGCAATGTCTGATAATGTTTCATTCGGCACAACGCCCAGTAATGCACGATGGACACTCATTGGTCGATCTAATTGTCGCACTGAGGGCGGTGTATATTCAACATCCACGGCAGTGTCGTTCGGATCATCTTCATCATTATCAAAATCCACAACGACATTATTGTCCGAATCCAATAGTAACATTCCCTCTAGTCCGCCACTGCCGCCGCCGCCGCCGCCACTGAATTGTTGCCGTCGTCGACGTCGTTTACTAGCATGCGATGATCGTGATCGTGACGTACGTTTCAGGTAATGTATATAATCGGTATGCGGGAATGCGTAACGATGCGCGATGGCAAAACCGACCATTTCGAATGCCAATAAAAAATCTTGCAGTCCGTTCGATACATGTTCGTGATCCCAACCGCCAATGCAATCGAGTACGCCGAAGTAATGTAATACCGATATTAAAAATCCTTGCCAGAAAGTGAAGAAGATTATACCCTTGATGCACATGAATTTAGATAATGGATTCCATTCCCTTAAATCGTCTTTCGTTGCCAAATATAACTTAACAAGACAATACATGGCATACGTTATGCTCGTAATCATGCTAATGCCTATATATAGCGATGGACTTTTCCATCCCAATCCTAGCCTGGGATGATATTTACCCATCGATTGTAATATGACCATTATTATCGTCCCGACGAGCTTCACGAGTACTAGTTGCAATACGCCATATTTGCATTGCATAACGAACTGACGTCCCATGATCCAATCGCTTTTGATAAATAATCGCGATATTATATACCCGTGTTTGCCATAATTGGCATCCTTACACCGCAATCGGTCGATCAATTGATCTTCTCCGCCGAGTAATTCGAATATATAATACAGGAAGGAGGATAGAACGAATGCCTCGTATACCTCCCGGAAGGCACGGATGTAGAATGCGGCATTGTTGAAGAATAACGAGAACCACGATTGTATGGAAAATATGGGCACCATGAACAATATACGTATGACATATTTTTGTACTTGCGGCATGTAGTACTGATTGAAGGTTAAGAAAGAAAAAAAACATTAAAAATAAGGGACTGTATGTGTATGCCACAGTTTGGATGAAGCGACGAAAAACCTATTCCAAATAAACTCACATTGACCAAATGTTGTACGATCCCATGTACGCTGATGGGTACGGCAATCAGTACGAAGACGCCACAGATATAATACAATGTATGATCCCATCGACTGGACTTGGCAGCCTGGACCGCATACATGGGCAAAATGACGAATACTATCAGTGCTATGCCCAAGGATAATAGTGCCGTGATTATTTGACCTAGATATCGTTGTACGAATGTTTTACTTTCCTCGCCATCATCGACGTTACCGGCATTGCCGACGCCGACGGAAGGCGCTGGACCAACGAGGAGCGCGTCGTAGAATGAATCACTCTCATTCACGACGTCATCATTGGGAGGCAAATAATTAGCAGTATTAGTGGATGATTCTCCAGCATGGTCATTATTTCTGTCGTCGAGTAGGTCCGTCATGCTTCCGATCCACACAAAATAGCCCTCTACAATCCGAATATATACTTAAATATAGTAAAAAGATAATAACAACATGGTCGACGTAGTGAGCAGCGATATGCGTCGTTCTCACTCTCGTCATCGTCGTCGTCCAGTGTGTATTATTATTTCATTCGTTGCGATCGCGGTATCCATTTCTATATTCAACGCGACGTACGCCACCATCGTCGCTTCTTCAGCGTCATCGATTATTCGATTCGGCCCACCCGATCATCCCGAGTTTACATCATCTTCGGCAATATCTCGTACGGGGGTAGAAGGCAAGGCGAATAGCAACGTCGTGCATCAAGCTGATAGTGCGGATGAGGAAGACGATGATGCGCCAGTGGCGGTGATCGCACATGCAATATCTCTCATCAAATGCGCCAAGGGATCCAGCGTCACCGGCTTCCTCGACGCGGCCGCGGTATTACGACAATCGATACATAAAAATTCGATACACTACGTGCCGCCACCGCCATCGTCGAATTCCACAATACTCGCTTCATCGTCATCTCGATATTCCTACAAAATGTACGGCATAGTACATACGTCCTGCATCGAGCATGCCGGATATTTGGACCGATTGGGGTACGCCACGCTAATACGCGATCATCCGGTGCGAAAGGACGATATACGGAACGAATGGTTACGCGAACATATCGAATCCGAGAATTGTTGCGGCAGCGCCGAATTCATCAAATTGTACGCCTATCGGTTGGTCGAGCACCCCGTCGTGGTACATTGGGACATGGACGCGGTCGTGTTACGGCCCGCCATGGACGATTTGTTCGACGTCATGATATTTCCCGATACTCACGGTCGTAATATTCGAGCGCGACGACGAATCGAACGTCAACGTCAGCATCCTACTAACGAGGAGGAGGACGATCCTTGGCCGGAGACGGTGGATGCATTCCTAACGAGGGATATTACCAGCGCCAGGCCGTGGGAGAGGGTAACCGCCGTACAGGGCGGTTTCCTAATCGCGCGGCCCAACCTGACGGTATTCGATACTTACATTTCCTTCATCAAGGAGGGGAATTATACGCCCGGACGCGGAGATGGGTCCGGGTGGGGTGGATTGGGGTATGGCGGCTTTCAAGGGGCCATGGCATATCAGGGCGTGGTGGCATACTACTATGATGTAATATCTCCGGGGACGCACGTGGAATTAAACGTTTGTCGTTGGAATCAGGTGGCCGCGGATGTTATATGGCGCGGTCCGGAACGTTATACCGAACATCATTTACAATGTAGAGATCATCCACGAACGTACATTTCGTTGGATGATAGTAGTTCCGGTACTGCGTCGTCGTCATCATTGGTGCCGGATTATGCATCCAATACTAACTGTGAGGATTGTCGTAATACGCCCATACATCTTGTAAAGACGGTGCACTACACGGCATGTAAAAAACCATGGGAATGTCAGCTGGCATATCCACGCGTACCGCGCGACAAAAAACAATCCTACCGGTTGGAAAATTTGGTCAATGTTACAATGTGTATGGAATTAGTACGCGAATGGTTCGTATTGCGTAATGAATTCGAAAATGCATTAGAAGTTGCATCGCGGGGGAGGATACCATCTACCTCACGGAGTGGGACATTCGAGGAACGATACTTTATGGGATATTGTCGTAATAGTGGTGGATATATTCCCATGGTCCCACCGCCGGAAGATTTTGACATCACGGCATTGTATGGGATGTAAAAATAGAGAATGTCAACGGATTGACGACCAAAGAAGAAAGTTGGCGCCCATTATATTTTGTAGACGAAATAAATAAAGTAAAAGTAAGCAAAGTATGAATCATCATACTTGTCCTAATTTTTATATATTAATATTGGCTGCAAGTCACCCGGAGAGAGAGAAAGTCTCTTTTATCAATTGTTATCTAAATAACGTGGTATGTTCTTTTTCTTTTTTTTCCATTGTCACGTGTACTATCTATCCATCACGTACACTCGCCACAATAGCACTAATCATGCCAACAATTAAAAATCCTGCTCCGATCATACCACGTATATTTAATCGTTCTTTCAATATTACCGCGGCAATAATGGCATTCCACACCGGAGCCGTGGCATAAATCAAGCTTGCGTAACTAGACTTAATATACTGCTGTCCATAACCCTGGGCATACATTGGAAAGGCACATGTGACAATGCCGGTATATAATGCAATATGATATAATGCCGTTGATGGTATATTAATCTTCATTGATAATTGTTGTCCAATAATAATCGATGACGATACTGATGATGATGATGATGATAATGAGTTCTCGATGTTATGAAAGAGCAATGAAAATAATAATATAAATGTCGAAATAATCAATTGTGTTAATGATTTGGTAGTTGCCAATGACATGGGATTACATTTGGGTGCTAAATACCCCAATCGTAATATATGCGTTGAGTAGAATACTGCGGATAATGCCACAAGGACATCCCCTACCAATGTAGTAGCACCAATGATGGTACTACCTCCCGTTCCAACTGTTGCTGTTGGAGATAAAACCATTAGTAATACACCCACAAGTGAAGACATCAATGCAGTTATCATTAACTTGGATGGTAATTTGTGTTGTATATATAATGAATCAATTAATGGTACAAATATAGTACTCAGTCGGACTAGGAATCCGGCACGTATGGCAGTAGTGCGTTGTAATCCCAAACTTTGTAATGTCGCTGCAATGGCAATTAGAAGCCCCAACTGTATCCCCGATATCCATTCCAATTTAGTTACCCTCATGATACTCGCACTTGCATTTGCACTCGTAGTAGTCGTAGCAGTATCGAGTTGACGACGACGATGATGAAGCAAATACAGTACAAATCGTACACCACCAATAGCGCAGCATGCTATTGCATAAGTCATACACTGCAGTACTAATGCACGTGTATCGCTTAATGGCCCCGCCAACCGTATCGCCGTGGCATAGGAGCCAAATGCTATAGGGACGGTGGTTAGTATTAGTAATGGTAGCTTGCTAGTGGTACTGCCGCTGACGGCTGTGCTACTTGACGGCAATGACGTACGACGACGAGTTTTGGATCGAAGTTCACTCATGGTAGTGGCGGAAGCAGCCTCGATGATGCCAAAACTATTAGTGCTCTCGTCAGACGAGGTAAACGCCAGTAATAATGGTGATGCTCTAGACGACGCGTAGCTGTGACTATTGCTGCTGCTGCTTCTGCTCCTTCCAGTTATTATTCGTCGTGACGAGGAGGGCGATGGTCTATTCATCAAAGTACTACCGAATTGCAACGATTGCTTTGTGTGAGGAATTGATGCTGCAGACAAGGTGGATGACGAAGACAGCAGCATTGCTGCCGATAATGATGGGATCATCCCAAAGAATTCAGCAAAGAAGACGGCGATGGAGGAGGGAGCGGAGGGTGAGGATAATAATACAAGAAGAATGGTCGGCCTAACCCTCTCTAGAGCGCCGAGGATTATTTAGGGCTTTTTTAGTATTAGTTCATGTCGTGTTCTTCTTTTTACCTTCAATGTGTTCCGAACTTTTTCTAAATGGCACGATCAAATCAACGGTGGCGAGACAGGCGTGGATCTGCACGCCTGCGATTTGTCAATCGTTGCGTTGTTTAAGCGCCCAGCTGGACGTAGTATTCCGAAAGCACGGCTTCCACCCCACCATCCCCACAGACTTCGGCAATGTCTCCGGCATCACGAATACTACTATCAGTTAATAACAACCCATGTATCATTTGTCCGAACGGAACAAGCAAGGGAATTTTAGATGAAAATACTAACTACGACGAATATTACACCTATGAGATAAATGGATTACATTGTACTGATGCAATCACTGCCGCCGTAGATATTCAAAGTGGTACCGAATCATGCAGTTTCTTCACAGAGGCATTTAAATCTTCATGCTGTGACCACTCATCGACAACAGGGACGACGCTGTCAACGCGGGTGAGGGCTTTATTCTTTGTCGCGTCGAGATCTAAATTTCCCTTCCCTGTTATGTTTACATTGGATTCTCTAACTCGCTCTTTTCCATAAGGCTGACACCCAAACGATAACTTCTGCTGATGTGGGGTAAGTAGATTTATATCGCACTTCTCGTATATGTTGTTATAAACACAATCTTCTCACGACAATTATGTTTTTACTCTGATAATAATTCTATGCAGTCAAATTTTCATACTTGTTATTCTTGTGTCGATGGCACTATTGTTTTACTGCCTGTCTATGGCTAAAATGCTATATCCTGGTCATAAGGTGAATGCCAATCCGATTACTCAAGATCCTACTGCTCAAGTTGACGCGGACATGACCCTACATCGAGTTAATACGGTACTTCGAAGCAGTGACAATGCGACCGTAAATTCGGACGCTACTTCCGAAGATGTCGAAGTAACAGTGAGCCGTATTCAAGTTCCTAATGAAATCAACGTTAGACCAGCACCCACTGCAACAATACTACGGATGCTCCACATTCGCAAGTTTCATTCCACATCTTCTCAGGAATCAAGCTAGAAGATAATGTGATTCCATTGTAGGTATCTCTAGTCGAACTATAAAATAGAGAAAATCAATTCGTCGTAGAAAAATAATGACTTCATTCGAGTGTAAACAAATCCTAGTTTATAATTGTGATGATGTACGCCGCGTCTTCTTGGTTCGAAGCGTAACGGTAGCTGTGGTTTCGCGTGATTACTAGGTATTGCAGCAGAGGATGATGACGATGACAGCAGCAGCGTTGCTGTTGAGAATGATGGCGACGGAGGTAGCATCTCCCCGATATAGCAAGAGGGTATGTGAGATATCAGCGTCACCTTAGCTCTGGCGCGACGCGATGCCGTCTGTCCGTCATTCCTTCGTCGAGGAGGAGACGAATAGTAAGAAAATGTGGCAACGTTCTACTACTAGCGCCATCATCATCAGTCGACATCATCGACTATTGGTAGGAGGAGCAGCGTCATCGTCGTCTTCGTCGTCGTCATTCTTCGCAGTCGCTCGACCGGCGGCGCAATGGCCAAAATCATCAGCAGCATTCCATGATAAGAGGTTTGAAAACAACAACAACAACAACAACAACAACAACAACAACAACAACAATTGCATCTCGGCGCAAACGCATTATCGTTACTATCGATCAACACCAATGTCATCGTCTACTGCTTCGTCTTGGATATCAGCCCCTATCACCGCTGTCAACGACGAAGAAATTCACAATGAGGAGCCCGAGCCGGATTATTTAAATATGATACTCAATGCTAAAGTATACGACATTGCCATCGAGACTGAATTACAATATGCCTCGCATATAAGCACATCCCTCGGCTCTGGACATAATACGATACTATTAAAACGCGAGGATACACAACCGATATTCTCTTTTAAAATTCGTGGTGCGTATAATAAAATGGCATCGTTATCGTCCGACGCATTAGCCACGGGCGTAGTGGCATGTTCGGCCGGGAATCATGCCCAGGGTGTGGCATTATCCGCACGTATATTAAACTGTCGGGCCGTAATTTGCATGCCATGTACTACACCCTCGATTAAAGTTAATGCAGTTCGTGCACATGCTGGCGGACTCGACAATGCCAATGTGGAGGTACGATTAGTGGGCAATAATTATGATGAGGCGGCCACAGAGGCCAAACGTTTAGCCATGGAGGAAGGATTGGCCATGATACATCCATTTGATGATCCATTAGTTATTGCCGGTCAAGGTACCATAGCCACTGAGATATTAAAGAAGTGTGTATCAAGTAATTTAGATGCCATATTCGTTTGTTGTGGTGGGGGGGGTATGTTGGCTGGTATTGCAACCTATGTCAAACATGTTAGACCATCAGTAAAAGTATATGGTGTTGAGGCTGCTGATGCTGCAGGTATGACAACAAGTTTAGAAGCTGGCAGGGTGGTAACATTACCACATGTGGGATTGTTTGCTGATGGTGCTGCCGTGAAGACTATTGGTAATGAAACTTTCAGGATATGTCAACAGTATGTAGATGGGATGATTACTGTTAGTACTGATCAAATATGTAATGCTATCAAATTGGCATACAATGATGCGTAAGTTTTAGTCTTTGTAGTATTTGATGCACTTTTGTTTTGTTTTGTTTTGTTGGAGAGTCATTTTTTTCTCTAAAAGCCAAAAAATTGACACTTCTTTATACACATGCATTTTCTCCTTTATTACTATATAGACGTGTCATACTCGAACCAGCGGGTGCACTAGCAGTTGCCGGTCTGAAAAAGCATATTGAAGAAAATAATAGTACCGGACTGACATATGTGGCAATAACATCAGGTGCCAATATGGACTTTAATCGACTACGCGTCGTGTCAGAACGTGCTGATGACTCCGAACGGTCACTTATGGTAACAATCCCCGAAACGCCCGGTGCATTCCGCGCGATGTATGGTAAAATCTGGCCAAGGAATGTTACGGAGTTTACATATCGGTATAATACTGAACGCGAGGCGACAGTGCTGGTATCCTTCCAACCATTAATACAGGTGGAGAATGACTTTACAAAAGTTATGGAAGACTTTGAGAGTTGTGGCTTTCCATGTGTTGATTTAAGTCAGAATGAACTTGCCAAGACACATATACGTCATCTTGCGGGTGGTAGATCTACTGCACCTCATGAACGACTATTCCGTTTTCACTTCCCAGAGGTACGTCTTAATTTCGGATCTTGTGTACCCGTATTTCTCTATCCTCTCCCTTTTTGCTTTAATTCCTCATAATATGTACACTATATAAATTGACTTTCTTTTGTTCATAACAGTCTCCTGGTGCACTACAACGATTCTTAGACGCACTTGATATGAAATGGAATATCTCACTCTTTCACTACAGAAACTACGGTGATGACTTTGGACGTGTACTTGTGGGCATTCAGCAGAATAAGGGACTGGCGTGTGAGGGGATGAATAAGTTTTTGAAAGAATTGGGATATAAGTACATTGAGGAGACGAATAATCCAGCATACTCAAAATTCTTACGATAGCTACTATTGATTTGATGACTAATTGCTTCTTACTATTGAGCAATCTATTATAATTATACTGTTGCTTAATTCATTATCTTCATCCTCTGTTATGTTATGTTATGTTACTATGCTCCAATATAGTAGGAATAACGAGCAAGACCCGTCCGAACAGAATAAAACTTCGCGTACAGCCCAATGTTGCCGCATGGAGACTAAAGGAGGCTCAGAATCTCACTTGAGGTCAAGCAGCAAGCACAAACCTGAAAAGAGTTGGAGGAGCTTTAGGACATGGTTTGCCAGGACGGTGACCTTACAAGTCGCCTTAACTTCATCTTCTTTGCATGAAGCTTATTTAACTCAATTGAAGTCGAAGGAATCGTTTCGATCGTCATATCATGGCATGGAGGAATAGGTTGGCTCAGGCTCGAGTCGTGGCCGCCGATGATCCATCATTATTATTCTCAACGGCAGTGATA
>Ga0247832_1008233_pt1 | contig 10489 bp, 10 predicted proteins | sample LaCruzMarch2015__10_FD_192407 | JGI IMG/M metagenome (GOLD analysis project Ga0247832, IMG submission 192407) | Freshwater microbial communities from meromictic Lake La Cruz, Castile-La Mancha, Spain - LaCruzMarch2015_4m | ecosystem: Environmental > Aquatic > Freshwater > Lake | place: Spain...
AGCGGAAATGGTGCGGACAACAAACTCGCACCGCGCGCTTGCATCACGCGGGCTGTTTCGCCCAAAAAGGGTTGCGCCAACAGCAGGCGTGTATTGAGACCAATCGACACTTGGTCTTGCGCGCGACGTGGTGGGAAGAATCGAACGCGCTCGATACCCATATGGTTCAAGATACGCACGAACTGGTCTTCCACCACATCGGCCAAAGTGCCCACAATCAACAATTCTTGTTCTGCATTGTCTGGGCTCGAAGGCATGTCTGGCACCATCGATGCCAAGCAAGCGTCTTCACCTTGGGTGAAGGTGGTTTCGATTCCGCTTCCCGAATAATTCAACACACGCACAGCGGGAGAATGCTGCGCAGAAAGCCTAGAGGCGGCGCGGGATAAATCTAACTTGATCACTTCAGAGGGGCATGAGCCCACCAAGAACAGCAGCTTAATTTCTGGACGGCGCGCCAAAAGCTGATGGACCACGCGATCGAGTTCAACATTCGCATCGGCCAATCCTGCCAAATCACGCTCGTCGATGATGGCTGTGCCAAATCGGGGTTCAGCAAAGATCATGACACCAGCCGCAGACTGGATAAGGTGTGCGCAAGTGCGTGATCCAACTACCAAGAAGAAGGCGTCTTGAATTTTGCGATGTAGCCAAATGATGCCGGTCAAACCGCAAAACACCTCACGCTGACCGCGCTCCATCAAAGGCTTGACGTCTGTACAGCCTTTACCAAACTCTGCGCGGATAGGAATGACTGAATTCATGCACTCACCTGCGCATTTGGTTCGCCGAAGTTTTCAAAAGGCTTTTGCAAACGCGCCATACGAAGTTTTCTGATGTACTGGGCTGCATTGATACCGTAGGTGATGTAGGCAGTCAAAGCCAGCAAAAGTTGGTCATCGGCTGACCAATTGCCTTGCCACCAAACCCACAGATAAGCGGTGTGCAGAGCCATCACCAACATGCTGACAACGTCTTCCCAAAAGAAGGCGTGGGCAAAAAGGTATTTATCGAAAACAACCTTCTCCCAAATACAGCCTGTGATCATGATGGAGTACAGCACCAAAGTTTTGAGTACTACCGAAGCCAAGGCCCATTCGGTGTTTTCGCCTGTTTTCAAGCTATTCAATACCAGATAGAGGCTGACTAAGAAAACTAAGAATTGAACAGGAGCCAGCACGCCTTGCACCAAGGTCCACCGAGTGGCATCGCGCTTGGCGCGCTGCTCTGGTGTGTACAAAACCTGTGGCTGAGACTGCTGCATGACCTACCTTCATTACATATGAACTGAGGCAACTTTAAGGATTAAAAATGAGACTGTCAACATAAATTGACAATAAATGTGTTAACTAGGGATTACACTTAATACGAATCTGTCTAAGTTACGTGACACTTAATTCATGAACATCTGATGAGGAATAAAAATGCCTATTGAAAACCTTGGCCATGAACACGAGTTTGAGCCTCAGTTTGGGTTGCCGGAAAGATTGCCGCAGGATGAATTCATCGTTTGGCAAGGCTCACCCGATGTGGGCGCTCTGGCCGCTTCTGCCTTTCACATCAAAAAGCTGGTGGTTTATTTCATCCTACTAATTGTTGCCTGCGCTTGGCCAGCGCTTGAGGCGCAGGCAGATGCCATGGCTGTGCTGCAGGCGATCAAATGGATTGCTCCACTATCTTTATTAGGCCTTGCCTCAGTTTGGCTGCTGGCTTATATGACTTCACGCACTACCGTGTATACCTTAACCAACAAACGTGTGGTGATGCGCTTAGGCATAGTGCTCACCGTGACTTTTAACTTGCCGTTAAAGCAAATCGCCTCTTCGGATGTTCGCTTGTTGGAGTCCGGCTTCGGAGATATCACTTTGGCCCTGCAGGGCTCAGACCGCATTGCATGGGTTCACTTGTGGCCCAGTGTGCGGCCTTGGAGAATCAGCAAGCCAGAACCCACCCTGCGAGCGATATCCGATGTGCGAGAGGTGGCTGTGAAGTTGCGTGATGCTTGGACGCAAGCCACAGGCATGGCCGCCAATGCAACGCCCTCCGAGCAAAGCGTCAACACTCAGGCCAATAACTTGCAAGTGAGCTTGACATGAGCCAAGCACATGCATCCACTTTGACAAGAAAAGCGGCGCCTGATCATTTTCCGCAGTGGGTTTTGTATTGCGCCGCCGCAATTTTGGCGTTCTCTCTTATTTCTGTGGGGCTAATTCGCGTGACGGGCAATGGTCCAGACCAAAAGGCAGCAGCTGCAGCCTTGCAACGCTCCCTTGTTTTTCAGGATCAAAAAGATGGCGGTGTCCGTGTGGAAGATGGCGTCACGGGCGAAACCTTGACGGTGTTACACGGAGAGCAAGGCTTTGTGCGAGGTGCTCTTCGAGCTTTGTCACGCGAAAGATATTCCCGCGGCATTGGGTCGTCTGCGCCTTTTGATTTGATCGCACGCGTCGATGGACGCGTCACGTTGTTTGATCCGAGTACTGGGCAACGGGTGGACCTGGAGTCCTTTGGCCCTACCAATACTGCTGAATTCACACGATTCCTTGCGATGCGACCTGAATAAAGCAGCAGTGTCATTTTTTTAAAAACCGGAGTAACGTTTTATGCAAACCCATTCAGCCATTGATACCGCCGCAAAAGCATCTGAAAAAGCTGTGGAAAGCACCATGCTCAGCCCGCGTTTTTACACCACAGATTTTGCTGCCATGGATCGACTCGATGTCTCCCCTATGCGCGCCGAGTGGGACAAGATGATGGCCGAATACGAAGGGGACAACAACCATGACCATTTCCAGCGTGACGAACAATTTGCGAAAGAAGTAGCAGAACGTTTCTCGCAGGTCAGCCCAGAAATGCGTCAAGAGTTCTTGGATTTTTTAATTTCCTCCCTGACGTCAGAATTTTCTGGTTGTATTTTGTATAACGAGATTTTCAAAAATGTTGAAAACCCAGATATCAAGCAATTGATGCGCTACATGGCGCGCGATGAATCTCGCCACGCAAGTTTTCTCAACCAATCATTAAAAGACTTTGGCTTGGGAATTGATCTGGGTGACTTAAAGCGAACCAAGGCCTATACCTACTTCAAGCCGAAGTACATTTTTTATGCAACGTATTTGTCAGAAAAAATCGGATACGCACGCTACATCACCATTTTTCGCCAACTCGAGAGAAATCCTGACAAGCGTTTTCATCCGATCTTTCGTTGGTTTGAGCGTTGGTGCAATGACGAGTTTCGCCATGGCGAATCGTTTGCATTGATCATGCGTGCCAACCCGCATTTGTTGCGGGGCGGTAATGTTTATTGGATTCGTTTTTTCTTGTTGGCCGTTTACGCCACTATGTATGTGCGTGACCACTGTCGCCCCATGTTGCACCACGAAATGGGACTCGAGTCCACCACCTACGACTACGAAGTTTTCCGCATCACCAATGAGATCACCAAGCAAGTCTTCCCCGTTTGTTTGGATATAGACAGTCCGGTTTTTAGGGAGGGCTTGGCCCATCTGTACTTCATTCAAACGCAAATGAATGAGGCCAAGGCTAGGGGTGGCTTCATCGGTTTGCTGCAGCAAGCGCGCTGGGCCTTGTCTGGCGGAATTACCTTTGTACGTTTGTACTTCTTGCCGGTCAAACAGCAAGAATTACCTGACGACGTACGCATGGTTCCTGCTTGGTAAATCTGTAACCAAACATCACAGAGAACTAAGGATGACCGACACGTTTGTTGCTTTGGGATTTGCGATTTTCATCTGGTGGTTTAGCACCGGCATTGTCATTGTGTTGAACCGCATGTCCCAAACAACCATCACCTTGAGTTTGGTCATTTCATCTATTCTGGGAATAGGTGCTTTGGTGGGCTTGGCGCATACAGCCCATCAAACGGGCGTCACGGGCGCCTACTGTGCATTTACTTGTGCGCTGTTAGCTTGGGGTTGGAATGAATTGAGTTTTCTTACGGGTTGGATAACAGGGCCCCAAAAAACCGCCATTTTTCAAAGTACGCAAGGATGGCCCAGATTTGTTGCCTCATTCAATGCTGTGGTGTGGCATGAAATTGCCATTCTTTTGGTAGGCGTCGCCATTATTGTCATCACATGGGATGCGCCTAACCAAGTGGGTACTGGCACTTATTTGGTGTTGTGGATCATGCGCACCAGTGCCAAGTTGAATCTTTTCTTTGGTGTGCGTAATTTGAATGAAGAATTTTTACCTGCGCATTTGGCGTATTTAGAAAGCTTCTTTAAACGCCGCCGCATGAATGCTTTTTTTCCAGTCGCTGTGGTGTCTGCCAGTGTTTGCTTGTGGATGCTGGTGAACTTTGCCAGTCAACCATTGGTGACGCCATCGCAAGTTGTGGGATCTGTCTTGGTCGGCACCATGTTGGCCTTAGCCATTGTGGAGCACTTGATGTTGGTTCTGCCGCTAGACACCACTGCGTTGTGGCGTTGGGCTATTCAAAAACCGCACAAATCAAAAGTTGAAGAGGCCTTAGATACCTATGTTCCTGCAAGATTAAGCCCACATTTGGATTCACATGACAAATCTTTTCAAGTCAATTGACTCTAAGGGTCACGGTGGAGACGGCGGAGGAGGTCAAAAAGACCCTTTGCTAAGTGTCCCTTTCACCCATCCAAGAGTTCCTACAGCCATTGTGATTGGTACGGGTTTTGGTGGCTTGGCAGCCGCTATCCGTTTGAGCGTCAAAGGCTATCGCGTTCAAGTGCTGGAGAAATTAGACGCTCCTGGTGGTCGTGCGTATGTGCATAAACAAGATGGCTTTACCTTTGATGCAGGTCCCACCATCATCACTTTGCCCCATTTGATTGAAGAGCTGTTCACGCTATGTGGGCGCGATATGAAGAACCATGTGGATCTGCGCTTGATGTCACCCTTCTACCGTATTCGTTTTGATGACGGTACGCACTTCGATTACAGCAACAACGACGCGCAGATGCTGGAACAAATTGCCAAATTCAGTCCTGAAGATGTGCAGGGCTTTAAGAATTTGATGAAAGCCTCAGAGAAATGCTTCCAACTGGGTTTCGTTGAGCTAGGTATGGTGCCTTTTGAAACCATCGGTGATGTGATCAAAGCCATGCCGAACTTAGCTCGCATGCAAGCATGGCGTTCTATCTATAGTTTGGTTGCTAAGCACATCAAGCATCCCAAGTTGCGCATCGTCATGAGTTTTCATCCGCTGCTCATTGGTGGCAATCCTTACTCTGTGACTTGCGTCTATTCCTTGATTCACTCATTAGAGAGACGCTGGGGCGTTCATTCGGCTATGGGTGGCACGGGTGCCATCGTGCGTGAGTTGGTCAAGCTTTTGGATGATCGCCGTGTACCCATTCGTTACAACACACCTGTGACCCAAATTCGTGTCAAGGACGGTCGCGCGCAAGGTGTTGAACTCGAGAGTGGAGAGTTCTTACCGGCTGATATTGTGGTGAGCAATGGTGATGCAGCATGGACCTATCGCCATCTTGTTGCACCACAACACCGCAAACATTGGACAGATAAACGAATTGCCAAGGGTAAATATTCTTCAGGCTTGTTTGTTTGGTATTTTGGAACCAATCGCCAGTACAAGGATGTACCGCACCACATGATGGTTTTAGGACCGCGATACAAAGGTTTGTTGCAAGATATTTTTAAAAACCATACGCTGTCCAAAGATTTCAGTCTGTATTTATATCGTCCCACCGCTACTGACCCATCTTTGGCGCCTGAAGGATGCGACAGTTTTTATGCTTTATCTGTCGTTCCCAACCTGAGCAGCGAGACGGATTGGGAGGCCGTTAAAGAGCAATACCGCGATGCCATTGCAACGGTATTGCAGGAAAGTGTTCTGCCCGATTTGAAGCAGCATGTGGTGTCATCCAAAGTCACTACACCGCAAGATTTTCAAGACCGTTTGTGGTCTTACAAAGGTGCAGGTTTTGGTTTAGAGCCAATTCTGGTTCAAAGTGCATGGTTTAGGCCGCACAACAGAAGTCAAGATGTTGATGGACTCTTTATGGTGGGTGCCAGCAGCCAACCTGGTGCAGGCGTTCCCAGTGTCTTGATGTCCGCAAAAATGTTAGAAAAGGTGGTGCCCGATGTCAAATCTTTCGTTTGGTCGAACTGAACTTCCAATGCATCAGTCCAGCACTCTTCGCGAGTCCTTGTCTTATGACTTAGAGGCTTGCACAGAATTGATGCGTGGTGGCTCCAAATCTTTTTTTGCCGCCTCTAAACTTTTACCAGTTCGCGCGCGTGCACCAGCTATCGCTCTCTATGCTTTTTGTCGCTTGGCAGACGATGCTATTGACTTGGGAGAGGACCAAGACCAAGCCATGCGAGACCTCAAGTCCCGCCTGAGCGCCATCTATGCTGGACGGCCAATTGCGAAAGATGCGGACCGCGCATTGACGGTGGTGGTCCATCGTTACGGCATTCCATGTGGGTTACTGGAGGCCTTGCTAGATGGGTTTCTGTGGGACTCGCAAGGTCGCCGCTATGACACTTTGGCGGACGTGGAAGCTTACGGCGCCCGCGTAGCAGGAACTGTTGGCGCCATGATGTCAATCATCATGGGCGCTTCATCTGACACAGCGATTGCGCGCGCATGTGAACTTGGTGTTGCCATGCAACTGACCAATATCGCCAGAGATATCGGCGAGGATGCGCGCAATGGCCGTCTCTATATTCCACGTGCATGGTTTCGCGAAATTGGCATGGATGCGGATGATTGGTTGGCAAATCCCGTGTTTGATGCGCGCATTGCAGGATTTACCCAGCGCTTGTTGTTGCGTGCCGATGCGCTGTATCGCCGAGGCGAATTTGGTTTGGCTGAATTGTCTTGGGATTGTCGCCCCGCCATCCAAGCCGCACGGCTGGTCTACGCTGAAATTGGAAGACAGTTGGAGCGTAGTGGTCTGAACTCAGTCGATAAACGCAGTGTGGTCTCGACTGCCCGCAAATTAGCACTGATAGCCCGAGCCGCCACGGTCGCGGTGAAGGTGCCGGCATTACCCTCCGTAGCATTAAGTCCTGTACCCGCTATCCAATTTTTAGTGGACATCGTCAGCAGTGAGCGTGATCCATTGGCTCCCCAGCAACCTTGGACTGTGCCAACTCGAAGTTTTGATGAACGCGTGGAATGGATGGTGGATTTATTTGGTCGCTTGGAACAACGCGAAAGAGTCAGCCGTTAAACACTTTACATGCTGAAAATTGTTGAAGTACTTGTGTTGGTTGTTGCAGGAATTCTCTTTGTCGGCTGGCAATTCCGCGATTTGCGTCGCGCTAAAGAGATCACTCGCAAACAGAGAGAAGCTGAGCAAGACCAGGCTATGAATGCCTCCACAGGATCTCGAGATTCCGATGTGGAAAAAGGTCCTCATGGACATTAATCTTAAATTAATACATTTGGTCTGTGCCTGTTTGTTTTTGGGCAACGTGATTGTGAGCGGTGTATGGGCCTTGCTGGCGGAGCGCACGCGCAACCATGCCATTATTCAATTTAGCAACCGCATGGTGCTTATCACAGACCTAGCGTTTACTTTGCTCGGTTCATTGGGGGTGGTCTGGACAGGACATGGCATGGCTGAGAACTTTGGTGGAGGGGAAGGGCATCCATGGATTCAATGGTCCTATGGGTTACTTGCCTTTTCGGGTTTGATTTGGTTGTTTGTCTTGGTGCCTATACAACTCAAGCAACGTTCTTTGTTGCGCAACACCGACACGGTTTGTGAAGACTATTGGCGGCTCTCACGTATCTGGCAAATTGCAGGTGCATTTGCCACAGTGCTTCCGTTACCCATTGTGTATTTCATGGTCACGAAGGGCCTGTGAGTTCTATTCATGCGGACAAGTTGCCGCTCAAGGGCCTGGTTGTATTGATCACTGGCGCTGCCTCTGGAATTGGTGCCGCGACTGCTTTAGAAGTTATGCGCAGCGGGGGAGTTCCAGTCTTGGTGGATTGCGATGAGGAGCCACTTGCGCTGATGGCGCAGCAATGCGGTTCAGACACCTTGTATTGTGTTGCTGACGTGACCCAGATGACAGCGATGGTTGATGTAGTCGCTAAAACCCTGTCTGTGCACCATCGTATGGATGTGGTGTTTGCGAATGCAGGGGTGGCGGCTTTTGGGCCTGTGGCTTATGTCGATCCACAAGCTTGGCAACGCTGTGTAGAGGTGAATATTTTTGGTGTTTTCAACACCGTGCGATCTGCGCTTCCAGCTTTGATGCAGCAGCGAGGTTATATGTTGATCAATGCGTCTGTGTCGTCCTTTGCGCACCCGCCAGCCATGTCAGCCTATGCCGCAAGCAAGTCTGCAGTGGAAGCCATGGCCAATGTGCTGCGCTTGGAGCTCGCGTCCCATAGTGTTGGGGTAGGCGTGCTGTATGCAAGTTGGGTGAGTACCCCTCTTGTTGCAGAGGGTGCTTTGCATCCTGGTTTTGTGCGGTTGCGCGCCACTATGCCTAGCCTTTTAAATAAAGAAACATCTGCGCAAGAAACAGCACGTGTGGTTGTTCGCGCAATGTCAAAGCGCCAAAGTAGGGTGTGGTTGCCCGGTTGGGTTCGAATTTTGTTTGGTCTGAGGGCGTTGCTCCATTTGCCATTTGCTGAGCGCGAACTTCTCAAAGCAGCGCCTGAAATTGAAAAGTCGTATCTAGAGGGCTTGGCAACAGAAGGGGCCTTGGCATCGAGCTTTGGGCCTAGGGAGCGAGAAAGAACATTGGCGCGCGCTGAAAAAGAAAAATGAATTCTTTGTCTTGTGCTTTTTAATTCTCTAAACGGCTTGTCGCCGTAAATTTTCCATAGCAGATGCCATGCGTTGTGCTTGCACTTGAGGCATAGGCAGATAGCTTCCCCCCATCGTCTGCGCCATGTTTTGCACTTGGGTGTCGGGCTGCAGTGAGGTGTCGATCCACAAACAACGATGGCCAGTCTGTCGCCATTGCGCTGCCCATTGCTGCGCATCTGCTTGTGCTTGCGCGCGTCCCCCCAATCCTTGCAGGTTGACGTTGGCACGGCCATCACTGAGCACCACCAAGATAGGTGTCACACCTTGTCGCTGCAGTTGTGTGGCTTGCTCACAAGCCATTTTCAAAGCCAGTGCCAAGGGCGTGCCGCCGCCGCCAGGCAGGCCCATCATGGCGCGCTTTGCGCGAACCAATGAACGTGTCATAGGAAGCAGCAATTGGGCTTTCGCACCTTTGAAAGACACAATGCAAACGCTGTCTCTACGCGCGTAGGACTGTTGGAGCAAAAGCTCCACCGCGCCCTTCGCCTCCGCCAGCCGTTGCAGTGCGGCTGAGCCAGATGCATCGAGCGCCAAGATCAAACAGCTTGCACTATGTTGCTGGTAACGGTGAACGTGAAAGTCCTCAGACCGAATAGCAACGCGCCCCTGTTGCGTATTGCCTCTCAAGCGCTGTTTAGGCGCTGCGGCTCTTAAGGTCGACAAGATGTGTAAACGTGCATGCCCGCCTGGGCGCCCAGTTCTGGGTGGCAAAGGCCTTCCACGTTGCGTACCCGATCGAAATTGTCCAGATCTTCCAGAGGTGTTGCCAAGGTTGCGACCTGGTTTGGTCAGCAAACCCTCCAACACATCGGGTGGAAGACTGGCCATTGCAGCTGCAATCATCATTTCTTGAAGTTTTTCAGAAGAGGGTAGATCTGAAGGGGCTTCATCTTGCGTGTTTGTGTCTTCTACAGATGTATCGGTTGAAGAAGTGTCATCCTCATTCATTGCTGACTCTGGCGAATCAGGCGTATCTGGTGAATCAGTCGGTATCGAACTCTGCTCTTCAGTTGAGGCTTGGTCTTCTTCTGGTGACGGATCAGAACTGTTTTGAGGTTCTGTATCTGAAGCATTTTCAGCAGGTGCAGGTAGTTGGGTGGCGCGAGGTGCTAACACGCGCCGCGCAGCAAAGGCTAAGTCGTCGTCTGCGATATGGCTGCGTGCATGCAAAGCGGCGTGGCAGCATGCCACACGCAATGCCAAGGTCGGGACGCGCAAGGAGTCAATACCTAGGCCCTGAGCGGTACTGCAAACAGCCAATACTTGCTCGTCGGTCCATTGGATATGGGGCAATGTTTGTTTCATGCGTGCCAAGGCGTCGGGTGCAATTTGAATGCCCATCACATCCAGAGCGTTGTCGTCTTTGCGAGTGTTCAGTGAGACGTCTGATACATCTGAAGGCGCGATGTCTTGCAGGTCAAACCACAAGCCTAAACGCTCCGCAAGGGCGGGGCTTATGGGTGGATCATCTGCCATGGATTCATCCAATGCCACCACCCCAAATTGCGTTCGAACCGAGGATTCTGTGTTGTTGATTTTCAAAGGCGGCAATGATTGTGTGTCCATGGCTTGAGTCATGGGTGCAATCAAGGCTGTTGGAAAGCGTTCTGCCATGCTGATGCAGACTAGACCAAGGTCTGCTTGTTGCAACAAACCCATTTGCATCTGCAAAAGGCCGGATTGCAGCGTAC
>Ga0247832_1008235_pt1 | contig 10487 bp, 10 predicted proteins | sample LaCruzMarch2015__10_FD_192407 | JGI IMG/M metagenome (GOLD analysis project Ga0247832, IMG submission 192407) | Freshwater microbial communities from meromictic Lake La Cruz, Castile-La Mancha, Spain - LaCruzMarch2015_4m | ecosystem: Environmental > Aquatic > Freshwater > Lake | place: Spain...
CGTTCGGTCGAATAAGGAATGGATCGTAATCACTGTCCAATAATACACTCAATCCCAGAGCACGTTATATACGACAACATATACAGTCGACTCTGGAATATATTGTATATTTTGGATTAACGAGATAGATGAGCATTGTGCACCTCGAGGTCCTTGCGGAGGTATCGTGCACCTCGATCAAGGCATCGTGCACCTTGAGGCATGTGCACCAACAGATGTGGCAACTCGTCAATTTTGGCCAAGTTGACGCGAGGAGTTACGATAGGGTTAACCCTAAGAAATGGACCTCCGGAAGGTCCGACCCTCCGAAGGTCGGACCGAGTTTAGCTTTCCTGGCAATGCTTTGTGTTTCAATTGTGCTGATGTGCTGCTGGAGAGGCCCAACAAGGCATTGTGGAAGACGGGACTCAGCCAAGATTCGCGCTGGCTCTTTGGCAAACAGGACTGCATAATGGAGGAACACATTACAACAGCTCCTTCTACTTACGCCAGGATGGCTGTGATTGATGAGGCATGCTCAAGAGTGAGAGACACTACACCAGAATCGCGACATTGGGTGCAACAAGTCGAAGAAAATACCCCCTACTTCTTCAGAAAGGAAGTGGAGCCACTCTGTCTGTCGCCTAAACTTATGTGTGGAATAGAAAATATATATTTATTGTAAACCCCCCTTTTTAAGCTCAACCTCCCTCAGCAATATATCTTCTTCATGGCTGTGGTTGTACTCATGGTCTTATAGCAGATATCAGTGTGGGGTTGCCTCTTGACAACCATTGCCATTGACCGCTGTAGAAGGTGCTGAAACACTATGTACATGAATGAAGTAGACCTGCTATGAGTAGGGGGTCTCAATAACAGTGTACCATGTGAGACCTATGTCAAAAACCAAAAGAATCACGATCACCGACTGCTGACTGCTGATTCTACCTCTCCATCTCCAAGAAGATGTCAGTGTTAAGTTGAATCCTTATGACTACTAACCGCAGTGGAAGATGCTGAAACGCATTATATATGTATGAAGTAGACCTGCTGTGAGTATGAAGAGGGTGGGGTGCCTCATAACCTACAGCATGCTACTCTACATGTGAGATACCAAGTGAATCTCCTACTGCTGCCACTGTGATGTGAGACCAAGCACATATCAGGTTGAGGTTGTGTCCTCATGACCACCAGCCACAGTGGAAGACGCTGAAACGCATTATATATGTATGACTTTGACCTGCTGTGAGTATGAAGTGGGTGGGGTGACTCATAACTAAATCGTGCTACAAGTGAGAGACCAAGTGACAAGTGAATCTCCTACAGCTGCCACTCTGATGTGAGACCAAGCACATATCAGGTTGAGGTTGTGTCCTCATGACCACCAGCCACAGTGGAAGATGCTGAAACGCATTATATATGTATGAAGTAGACCTGATATGAGTATGAAGTGGGTGGGGAGCCTCAAGCCTCAATCATAACCTACAGCATGCTGCAAGTGAGAGACCAAGTGAATCTCCTACTGCTGCCACGTGACACCAAGCACATATCAGGTTGAGGTTGTGTCCTCATGCCCGCCAGCCACAGTGGAAGATGCTGAAACGCATTTTATGTATGAAGTTGACCTGATATGAGTATGAAGTGGGTGGGGTGCCTCAATCATAACCTACAGCATGCTACAAGTGAGAGAGACTCTCCTATCTCCTATTGCTGCCACTGTGATTCATATCAGGTCAGGGTTGCATCCTTATGACCCTTAGCCACAGTGGAAGATGCTGAAACGCATTATATATGTATGACTTTGACCTGTTACGAGTATGAAGTGGGTGGGGTGCCTCAATCATAACCTACAGCATGCTGCAAGTGAGAGACCAAGTGAATCTCCTACTGCTGCCACTGTGATGTGAGACCAAGCACATATCAGGTTGAGGTTGTGTCCTCATGCCCACCAGCCACAGTGGAAGATGCTGAAGCGCATTATATATGTATGACTTTCACCTGTTAAGAGTATGAAGTGGGTGGGGAGCCTCAATCATAACCTACAGCATGCTGCAAGTGAGAGACCAAGTGAATCTCCTACTGCTGCAACTGTGATGTGAGACCAAGCACATATCAGGTTGAGGTTGTGTCCTCATGCCCACCAGCCACAGTGGAAGATGCTGAAGCGCATTATATATGTATGACTTTCACCTGTTAAGAGTATGAAGTGGATGGGGAGCCTCAATCATAACCTACAGCATGCTGCAAGTGAGAGACCAAGTGAATCTCCTCTGCTGCTACGTGACACCAAGCACATATCAGGTTGAGGTTGTGTCCTCATGACCATTAGCCACAGTGGAAGATGCTGAAGCGCATTATATATGTATGAAGTTGACCTGATATGAGTATGAAGTGGGTGGGGTGCCTCAATCATAACCTACAGCATGCTGCAAGTGAGAGACCAAGTGAATCTCCTACTGCTGCCACTGTGATGTGAGACCATGCACATATCAGGTTGAGGTTGTGTCCTCATGCCCACCAGCCACAGTGGAAGATGCTGAAGCGCATTATATATGTATGACTTTAACCTGATATGAGTATGAAGTGGGTGGGGAGCCTCAATCATAACTTACAGCATGCTGCAAGTGAGAGACCAAGTGAATCTCCTCTGCTGCTACGTGACACCAAGCACATATCAGGTTGAGGTTGTGTCCACATGACCACCAGCCACAGTGGAAGATGCTGAAACGCATGATATATGTATGACATTGACCTGATATGAGTATGAAGTGGGTGGGGAGCCTCAATCATAACCTACAGCATGCTACAAGTGAGAGAGACTCTCCTACTCCTATTGCTGCCACAGTGATTCATATCAGGTTGAGGTTGTGTCCTCATGACCACCAGCCACAGTGGAAGATGCTGAACGCATTATATATGTATGAATTTGACCTGCTACCATATGAGTATGAGGTGGTTGGGGTGCCTCAATCATAACCTACAGCATGCTGCAAGTACTCTCTTACTGCTGCCACAGTGACTTTGACTTGGAGTGTGACACCAAGCATATCAGGTTTTGAGGTTGCATCCTTATTACTCCCCAAAACTCAATATCCTCACAAGATCAACAAATCCTTCTGGCAAATTAAACGTGTTCTACAGTACCGTTTTAATGTAACTAATGTCTTAAACGTTTTATACAGTACCGTTTTATTGTAATTAATGTTTGTTTATATCTAACAAGTCTAAACCTACAAGCAGTATTTAATTCCGAGTTATGAGTAAAATAATAAATCTACATATGTAATTTGACAATTCATTGTCATCATTGTCATTGTCATTGTCATTGTGCATAGTCATTGATGTCATCTTCATCACCACCATCGCCATTGAGTAACCTTCACCTACTGCTGCAGTGTAATAAAATAGATCACAAAAACTAAAATACAGTAACTAAACAGTAATAAACGTTAAAAATAAAAATAAATATGTGAAAAGATAAGTTAAAAAACTAAAGACAGTGAAACTACCTGTTAAAAAAACAGCACTGACAAAAATTAACTTTTATGTAGATAATTTCATATGCAATTTTTCTGTTACAATTGTACTAGATACAAATTTGCATTTGCGAGAGAAATTATGAGATGAGGTGGGCTGTCAGTAAATTGTAACCAGAAAAGACAACAAAATATTAATATTTCTACAAGTGGGAACTAGTATACTCCCTAAATTTGAAAAATTGCAAGAAAAACAGAAAACTAAATATTTGAACAGATTTCCGTTGGTTTCTAACCAAAAATTGAATGTTTCGACAACGACTACCCCCACAGAGGCCAAACAACTGCGTGGCCACAAATGTTCGTTGTTTTTTTCACGACACACAACTAGATAACAACAACTCGTCCTCTCATCGTTGAACCGCTTTCGGAGCGGCCGCATAATGACGTGTAGCAGCATGGGACTAGCGGACTCTTATTGTGGCAGCGCAGTGGTCGTGGGCAGCTATCCCTCTCGACCACACAAGTTCATCAATGGCAATGGGAGCGAAAAAATAAAAATTCGATATCAGTACATCATATCAAAGCCCATGATCTGGTGAGCATTGGGTATACCATAACTTTCTCTAATTCATGATATTGATGAGATATTGGTATTCACGCCATCAACTCGCCTAAAATTACTTGGCGGAGCCCCTATCTGCGATCATGCCCACTGAAGGTGCAAGTTCAATGACAAAATTGGCGAGGAAGACATATGAAAGAAATAGTGTTTGATATATCATTCAAGAGCCAAATTTTACATAGAATTCATTGGGACTATCTATTTTGATTGTATTTCTATTGCCCATGAAGTATTCACATACTTCCCAACACGCTATTTTGACCACCTAATAGCTTCTCCAATACTTGTATCTGGTGTGATCCGGCCTAGCATATTACTATTAGACATATAAAGAACAATGGGGCGATTTCAGAAAATGAGGCGATTTCACACACGTTTGGAACGTTTGAATCCATTCAACAAATTAAAAAAACCGTGGTCGAGAGGGATAGCAGCTCTGTGACTGGGAAGCGGTCGGCCGCCGCCGCGGGCAGTGAAGGGTGATGACAATGGCAGCAGCATCATAAGCGCCCCTGTATCATGGCTCCGCTGCTTCCTACGGATTCGAATGCTTAATGGTGGTCTGGTTAGGTGGCGTTACCGTTGGTTCTGATGTTTTTGACACCGCGGAATGAATCATTTTATCGAGTGGGAGAGGTATGTCATGTGTTTATATTAAGTTCATTATTTGATAATACAAATATCTCATCGCGCTCCTTTTATTTACAGTGGATATGTTGATTTTGTTGTTGCATTGTCGGCAGCGGAAGCAGAATAAGGAGGTGGTGGTGGAGGAGGACGTCGCACCTGACGTAGCACCAGTGATGACGATGAGTCCATCGAGGAGGAATCTGACAACGTAGACGGGAACGAGGAGTATGATGCTGATGCTGACAAAGAATCCAACTCGGACGCCCACCCACAGGTTTCAGCAGGTTTCCGATGGCCGATGGCTACGACAACAGTGACGATGATGATGATGACAACAACGAGTGAGAAGGAAGGAGACGCACAAATATCTACTATGTGAGTGCGGGCTTTGAATCCAACAAGAGGTAGATGCAGTAGCTGGACATTTAGAGATATTATAGGAACCTTTTGTAAAATTGCAACGGATTTAAATTTAATGTTATCTTTATTCTGTTCATACATAATATGCATTAATCAATACACAATAACTGATCTGACAAATCAGTATAGATTAGCGGTGAAACAATAAAATGTAAATGTGTTATGTGATACAATTAATTGTATCAAAAAGTAAATATTAATTGTATCTAATTGTATTAAAAAATATTGTATTCTTATAAATTGTAACTAAATTGAAAAATATTTTTTGTGATACAATTTATTGTACTTAGATAAAGTTCAAAAACAATGTTGCATCCCACCTTGTGTCATCGCCAAACTAACCGAAGTACAAATCACCGAACTCCAAATCGCCGTATCACAATTGGCAGTACTCAGCTTCTTCTTTGCTATGAGGTCGTGTGAGTACTTGAAAGTCCCACAAGCGGAGAAGCGTCGCACCGATATACTACGACTTCGGAACGTTAGATTCGTCAAGAACGGCAAAGTACTCCATCACGATAGTGCCTTACTCCACCTCTCAGACTGCATCGCCGTCACGTTCGAGATGCAGAAGAAAGACGAGAAGAGTGATACCGTACATCACAAAGCGACAAACAACGCCAATATGTGCCCAGTCCGTGCAGCAGCTGGCATCGTGCGCCGGATTCGTAACTATAAGGACTCCAACGACGATACGCCGATCTCTAGTGTATCCATACGAGGCAGAAATAGTAATGTCACGTCGAAGCAAATGACAAGTGCATTGCAAGACACGATTAGAGTGATCGGTGAAGACGTTCTAAACATCAAGACGTCCGAAGTAGGAACCCATTCGATCCGATCGGGTGGTGCCATGTCAATGATCATTGGAGGTTGCCCTGTCTTTCTGACAGATCGTAGAATTTAGAATTCAGTCACGACGTCTCTCAGAGAATGATTGCGACGATGTTTCATCGATACATCCCTGCAATCAAAATCTAAAAGGTAAACTACTTAGACGAGAAGAATGAATGGTGGTGTCTTTGTACGTGACCTGTTTACATGGTTTAGATTACGTCGTTTTGTTTCCGCTATGAGATGCTAGATGCTAGTTGTATGAAAGTGGAGGAAGCATCTCGTTTGCAGACGGTGTCGGTGCGGGGGGGATGAATCATTATTAGATGATGATTCCACACCCAAAGAAGTTCTGAAGTTCTTGAGCGGCATTTATTCTGACAGATCATTTTTTTGGTCTACAGAGGGATGTTGGATTATAGAACTTAAAGTCAATGTCAGCGTGGTCGTCGGATTAGCACTTGGGGTTGATGATGGTGTCAACTTAGGTGTGGACGTTGGAGTGGCGGAGAGCTTTGCTGTTGGATTTGATGTGGGCTTTGAGGTTAGATTAGACCTTGGAATCAACGTTGGCGTGGAAGTTGGCTGAGATGATGGAGTCGAGGTTGGCTTGGTTGTCGGATTAGCACTTGAATTTGATGTTGGTGTCAACGTAGGTGTGGACGTTGGAGTGGCGGAGAGCTTTGCTGTTGGATTCAATGTGGGCTTCATGGTTGGATTAGAACAAGGGAATAACTATGGGGGTAAATGAGGCGGTGCGCGCTGGAACGACTTGTTGTTAATAAATTTCCCAGGTTTGTCCCTGAAAAAAAAGCGAAAAAAAGCTAGCTTTTCACAAATCAATGTAATCCCATTGTAAATCGACCCATTTTAATATTGCCGTCTCTTCACGAGTTCCTTTCCATTTGCTAGTAACCGTATATGGCCATGTTCCTCTCTTGGAGCCTCACAACATTCATCTATTCTCCAGTGCGAAATTCCTCTTCGTTTCGAGAACGAGGCTTGCCCACCCCAGCTCGCGAGCCAAATCGACCCATTTTAATATTGACGTCGCGCCTTGAGATTAATTCCGTTTGCAAATGGCCGGGTAATGCCATGTTCCTCTCTCCAAGCCCCACAACATTCGTCTATTCCCCATTTCAAAATTCCTCTTCGTTTCCAAGAACGAGGCCTCCCGTCGGCGGGACTGCCCCAGCTCGCGAGGCCTGGCTCTCGAAAACGAAGAGGAATTTTGAAATGGGGAATAGACGAATGTTGTTGGGCTTGGAGAGAGGAACACTGTGATATCCGGCGATTAGAAAATGGAAACGAATTCGTGAAGAGTCGGCAATATGAAATTAGGACGATTTTGTATGTAAATACATACAAATGAAAAAGTCTAGGTTAACCCTGGGGAATTTTATTAACAACAAGTCGTTCCAGCACGCACAAGGGAAAATGGACATGTCTTACCCCCATTGTTATTCCCTTGATTAGAACTTGGAATTGACGACGGCTTGGAAGTCAGCTGAGACAACGGCTTGGAAGTCAGAGTAGTAGACGTGGGCTGGGGTGTTGGATCAGATGTCGATTTAGACGTAAGCATTGCACTTGGAAATTGGAATCGACATAGGACTGGGTGTTGGTGCAGGCGTTTTAGCTACATCTTTGATCTGGTACAAATATCAGGTAAAATTATAATTTACAAGATCAATTTAAATAATACATGAAGCATTAAACTACATCTGGGATCCAGTACAAATATCTCAGTAGCAGTTCAATTTACAATTTAGGAGATCAATGTAAAAATTACAAACAAATCAAACTGCATCTGAGATCCAGTACAAACATCTAATTAGTAGTTAATTTGGGAGATCAATTTTTTGGTCTTGTGAGGACTATATATTAGATTTAGACTTGATATGAGTATTGAGTATGAAGCAGGTTGGTTGCCTCAGTCATAATGTAACTGCATGATAAATGATAATAATAAATGAGAGAAACAAAAAAACAATAACAATAACAATACAATACAATACAATACAATCTCCTACTCCTACTGCCTACTGCTCTGCCTTATCTATCCATAATGATAACTTATGAATGTTACCTTAGCCACCAAAGTAATAATATCTAGGAGTTGCATACCTATATCGTCTGATGTGATGTGTATCAATATCAAGCAATTACAATTACAATTACAACTTAATCAGAATTCAGCTAACCAGTATGATTATTTGTGCTTGTGCCCAGGAAGAGTATCTTGTTGTTGGAACTTATATACTATATATACCTATACCATGCGATTGCTACAATTTGCTACTTATACTTATATTTCAAATGGAATGTGAAGGTGAAGATGAAGATGAAGATGAAGACAGTTTTGAGAAGTTGTCAAGGCGAATATGATGATCTAACAGGGGAAGAGCCAGTCTGTCAGTGGCAGAGGGGGAGTGCTGGCAATATCCAATATGTATTGCCATTCTGTTCTCAGACTGCTACTAGTACAAGTACAAGTACTCTAGGCTAGTACTACTAGCAACTGCTATTGCAACACCTAACACCCAACCCCTAGCCCAACACAACCCAGCGAAGTGGTTTACATGTGCAACGTAGCTGCTGGCTTCGAGTGGTAGTGGTACTTGAGCATGACTGATAAGGATAATGTGTCTTCTCACACAACAAGTAGAAAAGCAGAGGGACAAAACAACAACACAAAACTTGGCGCGTTTGAGGTATTTACGTACCTAGAGCACCTCCTCGTCAACTCATTATTTTCATCGCACAAACAAATTCATTTGTTGAATCTCGGTGAGCATCATCATGGCGCGGCTGCGACGTCATCATAGGCAACGAAGTAGACAAGGCTTGGGTTGTTGTATGGCGGGTGGTGTGTTGGCTGTGTGATTGAACGATCGGTGCGCCCGATGGATTAGACAAACGATACATGCCCGAGGTGCAGCGCTGAGTTCTTCCTTCGACCTTCGACCGTTGGCCTGCCTGATGCCATAGTTGACTGCCCATCAATTGATTTACATTCTAACTTGCTTTGATCTCTCTTTTAACCGTCCTGCCTTTGCAGATCGAAGCTATCATCATCACCATGTCTTACTCAGCAGGAATCATCGCCGCCATCACTGGCCTCAAGGACCGTACCGGCTCCTCCTCCATCGCCATCAAGAAGACCATGCAAGCGAGCATGCCCAAGGACAAGAAGTGGATGAACGCCACGTTCTTGGCCGCCTTGAAGAAGATGGTGGCCGACGGAGTCCTCATCCAGAACAAGGGCTCTTACAAGCTCGGTGCCAAGGCCAAGAAGGCCCCGAAGAAGAAGGCAACCGCACCAAAGAAGGCGGCACCTAAGAAGAAGTCGGCTCCAAAGAAGAAGGCGGCGCCCAAGAAGAAGTCGGCACCCAAGAAGAAGGCCGTGAGTTTAATCATCGTGTATGGTTCGATATGTATTTTGCAAATCGTATGTATTCATCTAACTTTGTTCATATCTTCTCTCACTCATTCCTACTCCTACTTTTAAGACTGCCACGAAGCCCAAGGCCACCAAGCCAAAGAAGGCAGCAGCTCCCAAGAAGCCCAAGGCAACAAAGAAGAAGGCCGCTCCTAAGAAGGCGGCTGCATAAGTGCCATGTATATCCATTTGTGAATCTATATTATAGTTGTGCCATAAGTCTCTGTGCAGCTGTGTTAGGAGGAGCAAATAGATTGCAACAAACCAACCGGATTTTCTAAAATCCACCCAGGACATCAAAGAACCATTAATAATGATTCTCGTATCATGCTTGTCAACAATTCTATGTGATAGCAAAGGGTACCTTGGTCTTAATTCATATATCTCTTTACTCCATGCAGTGGAAGCTACGTCACGTCAATAGATAAAGTTTGTGTACATCTGTCTAAAGAATGATTATGTTACTCCTACTAATCGCTATTGTAGTACTTTGATTTCAATTTAATCTCATTTATCCTCTTGTCGTTTAGTCTTCCTAGCCTGCTTCTTCTGCACCGATAAACAAGAGTAAGTATCCTACGTTGTGAATTGTGAATGCGATGCAACAAACCGAGCGATAATAGGCATGATGGGTAGGAGCAGGCATTACGAGTAGGTACATGCATACCTACGTTTCAGTTTAGCATTTAAATGAGGGAGTAGCCAGCGCTCTTACTTAGATTAATCATGAATCGTCGAAAAATAGTAAGAGGTGTTGGTTCCACGTCCATCATATGACAGTGCCATATGACAATACGATACACAATCGTGCTAAACAGAGTAATGATGAGTTTAAATTATTACTATTTGTTGATACGCATACAAAATGAATGCACCGCACGATAAAGAAACCATACTCGTACGCGTTAGAATTGATACGAATGGGGGAAGTCTCAGAAAGTAATAGTTTGATCTTTGATGATATGGGCGGATTTTAGAAAATCCTGTTTTGTTATTGAACTAATTCCTCCTCAACAAGGACATCAGTTTGTTTATTCGGCTTATATACATTCTCATTCGTCTCATACTAGTTTAGGCGGAG
>Ga0247832_1008237_pt1 | contig 10484 bp, 7 predicted proteins | sample LaCruzMarch2015__10_FD_192407 | JGI IMG/M metagenome (GOLD analysis project Ga0247832, IMG submission 192407) | Freshwater microbial communities from meromictic Lake La Cruz, Castile-La Mancha, Spain - LaCruzMarch2015_4m | ecosystem: Environmental > Aquatic > Freshwater > Lake | place: Spain...
AACCATGACTACCGCCACTGAATCTTCCATCGGTCAATAATGCAACGCAATCACCAAGACCGGCACCCATAATAGCCGATGTGGGGGTAAGCATTTCGGGCAATCCCGGGCCACCAGTGGGTCCTTCATATCGTATAATAACTACATCACCACATTTAATTTCCTTCGCCTCAAGTCCACGTAACATGAGCTGCTCGTTGTCATACACACGTGCTGTGCCAGTAAAGGTTTCACCCTCTTTACCAGTGATTTTGGCCACACCCCCGCCAGGACAAAGATTACCATACATTATTTGTAAATGTCCAGTAGGCTTGACTGGATCACTTAAAGGTCGGATAATCTCTTGTCCGGGTGTAAGGCCAATATGATTCATATCTGCTAGATTCTCATTATGCGTCTTACCGGTGACCGTTATTTGTGTCCCATCGAACATGTCATTGTCGATTAGGAATTTGATCAATCCAGGCGTGCCACCAATATTCTGTACGTCTTCCATAACATACTTACCACTTGGCTTCAAGTCGGCAAGGAAGGGCGTAATGTCGGATATACGTTGAAAGTCATCTAACGTAATCGCAACATCTGGGTTGCGACAGGAGCGACTCATGGCAATTAGATGCAATACCGCATTCGTCGATCCACCAGTTACCATAACCATACGTATAGCATTCTCGAATGCACTCTTGGTCATAATATCGCGTGGTTTGATATTCTTCTCGAGTAATATTTTCATCGCGGCGCCGGCACGTTGACATTCGTCGCGTTTCTCAATCGAGTCGGCCGGCGAACTACTAGAGTATGGTAAACTCATCCCGAGTGCCTCAATCGCCGTGGCCATGGTATTGGCAGTATACATCCCTCCACAAGCGCCCGGTCCAGGACAGGAGTGTCGTATAATTTCCAGACGTTCCTCCTCGGTAATTTTATCGTACAATGCCTGCCCATAGCTCTGGAAGGCACTCACAATGTCCAACGTATTACCCGTGCTTGGCTGCGTCCCGGCACGGATCGTGCCGCCGTATACCATAATCCCCGGTCGATTAAGCCGTCCCATGGCCATGATCACGCCCGGCATATTCTTATCGCATCCGGGCAATGCAATCAGCCCATCGTACCAATGTGCGCTCATGGTAGTTTCGATAGAGTCGGCGATCAGGTCTCGACTTTGCAATGAGTACCGCATCCCGGTCGTGCCCATGCTTATGCCATCGCTTACGCCGATGGTATTGAATCGATAACCGACGCAGTCGGATTGTGTAACGCCCGTTTTGACATCCTCGGACAGCGAGAGTAGATGCATATTACATGGATTGCCTTCGTACCAAACCGAACAGATACCCACTTGTGGCTTGGACATGTCAGCTTCGGTTAGACCAGTGGCATACAACATGGCCTGAGAGGCACCCTGTGAGGCTGGTTGGGTAAGAATGCTATTTAGAAGTAAGGAGCGTTGTAGGAGGAGGTTGTGCGTAGATTGAGAAGTCGTGTATGGAGGGAGGGATAGCATCGATGCGAATTAATACATGATGTGGGAATGTGACAAAGGAAACAATGGAACGATAAAATCATAGCTCACCGACTGTATCTGTTCAGGACCCCTACGTCGTCATCGTTGTTGTTGTTGTTGTTGCTGCTGCTGCCGCCATCAGCCATCAGCAAGCGATGAAGGAACTGATGATGATGATGCCTTGAGGGAATCATCATTGACGATGGGGAGGAGAAGGCGTCGCATAAGAAAATTGTTGCGGCGATGCCGACTAATATGACGACGGATGAAGTTACACGCATTGATTGCTGGTAGGGGTATGTGGTCAAGGCTTGCCGCCAAATCGAGGAGGCCGCAGACATGTCGCTCTTCGTCCACGGACTCATGCTGGTAGCAGCCGCGTCGATAGCCACGGCCTTTACTACCCCCACTGCTAGTAGGAGCAGTAGCCATTATTATTGGCACCAGGATGACGCTATGAATAGAGGCGATGTAACGAGGAGTACCAGACCGAGACGACGAATGTTAATGATGATGATTGCGAAGACATCTTACGACGACGACGAAAATGACCGGAAAGCATCATCCGTCACGGTCCCAGCTACGTCAAAGAAGAGACGAAAACGTAAGGATGGGAGTACTCCTGCTGCGGCTGCTACCCCTCCTTCGGATGTGGCTTCCTTGCCAGCATCTCAGCAGCAGCCTCGACTAAACAACGAGGGAATGCGAGCAACATCGTCATCATCATCATCATCATCTTCATCATCTTTACCAAACGCACCAGTGGTGATAAATGTGCGAGATATATGTGACGTTGTTGGCGGCAACAAGTCGACTATGACAGAATCGACCATGTACGACGATGATAATGGTGATGATGATGAGCTTGCAGACGATGAGGAATGGGAGTATTACAATGTTGACGACGATGATGATGAAGAAATATTCATCACTACTACTACTACTGATACTACTGCTACGGCCGCATCTACATTAACAACAACATCATCATCGTTAGCTGAAGAAAGAAGACGAGTTTCCAATTTTTACAGTCAATCAGGTGTTGGGACATCCGTGAAAGATGATCAACTCCTTGCGGATGCAAGACGAATGCGTCAATCATCATCTTCATCATCATCAGCAGCAAACAACAATAGTAACAACAACAAGGGGATTAAAGAAACAATATTTGATATCCTATCCACAATTGTTACCATAGACTTCTTCGTGGTACTAGCACTATTGGCTTGGTTCCTTGCGGGAATATTCTGTTCGTACGTTCTCAAGGATGATGCTGTCCAAATTGCGTTCAATATGAATTTTCAAGCAGTAACACAACCTGCACTGGGGATATTAATGATTGGTAGTGTTGCTGGTCAGGCATTTGGGAAGGAAGAAATGGAGGAGAATGAAAGTTAATGAAATATTATTGTTTGGAGTGGAATATTGTGTTGGCATGAAAAAAGTGGCATACCAATAACTAGTACATATTCTTCTGACAAAGATACAGAGTATGCCACTTATACGGATACAATAAACAAATGGGTACCTAGACATTATTACTTTAAAGGCATTTTAATCTTGCTATTCAAACGAAGCTGATCCCAAACACTCATTATACTATTCGCACAAATAGCACCCGAGGATGCCACAGCAGGCACACCTATCCCTGACGTTGTGGAATCTCCGCATCGATAATATCCTGCAATTGGTGTTGTAACATCGGGAAACTTCCATCCGGCAACATTGCCAGGTGCTATTGCCAATCCATAATTACCACGATGTCGACTTAAATATCGTGCATGTGTCAAGGGTGTGGCTACCTGCTCAACAGTACATGATTCCTTGGTCACAAGTGGTGCACGTCGTTGTATGGCATCCCATATTGGTTGAGCACGTACATCTTTAAATCTTTGATATTCCACATTTTTATCACGAGCTGCTGTGTCATCTACTAAATGTTCAAACTTTTCCCAATCCTCATATGGTTCATTCCCTGCCGTGTAGGCATGTATAACATGATATCCCGGTGGTGCTAACGTTGGATCAAGTTTGGAGCCAACGCTAACCACAACGACATTACCCACAGCATCAATCCCCTTGGACCAATCTTGTACAACGGTCCATTGGGGTGGTGCATCATCGGGGACTAATGATGCTGGTACACCTAAATGTAAATGCATAAATGATTTGCAATATGGTACAGACTTCCCTCCTTCTCCTCCAGTATCGTTTGGATTATTCGTCATACCAAGGAATGTATCACGTTCTGTATCAAATTTGTCATGTATACCCCTTGGTACAAAGTTAAATGTATTCGTTAAATCCGCATTACTAACCACTGCCTCTCTAGCTTTGATAATACGACCACTTTTGGCCAGTTTAACACCCACAGCTTTCCCATTTTCCACGAGTACCTCATCAACACTTGTTGAGGTTTCGATACTACATCCCACTCTTTTTGTTATCCCTCTTGCTAATGCTGCCATCATTTCACCACTCCCACCCTTCGGGAAGTCCATTACCGCATCTTCACGGAAGAAGTCTTCAATCATGTATGCCATGACCACTTTTAATGTTTGATCGGCTGGCAGTCCCTGTAGGAGGAATGCAAGCATGTCTAAATAATTCCGTAGAAATGGTGACTTGACACCGAGTTCATCGAGATTGAAACTTTGTGTAAATAATGGTGCCTGCTTGATAACGTTGATGAATGACATTGGGTACTTTGCTGCCAATGTTAGTAATACACCTGCATCTGGACGGACACTAACATGTGGTATGCCCTTCACACTTGCACTCATGGGTCGAAGTTTGGACGCAAGTGTATTCCAATCATCCACGGCCTCATCACCACCGTATGTCTGTAGTATCTTCACAAAGTTCTCAGCTCCAATACTCATTTGATATCCGTTGGGTGCCTCGGGTAAGAATGCACCCCATTGATCATACGTAATCCATTCTGGTTCTTCATCGATCATTTGATATATATGCTTTAATGGGTTAGGACTTCGATCTTGTGATAAACCGCTGTACAAACTCGGTCCGGCCTCAAAGTGGAATAATCGTCGATGGTGCTCCTTGTCCTTGATTGCGGCAGTGGGGATGGTCCGACCATTCATATCGACATGGAATTCATGTGCGCAGCCTCCAATCTCGTAATGGCGCTCGAGTACCTTGACTGTCCGGCCAGTTGCGGCGAGCAGCCCTCCGCAGGATAGTCCGCCAATACCCGACCCGATGATGACCACGTCGACGACTTCCTCTTCATCATTATTTTGTTTACTCCTTGCTGTTGTCGTTGAAGACGCTATTTGAGGAGAGAGTCTCGAGAAGGCAAAGGATTCCACTGGAAGACAACTGCAGTAGCAGAAGAGAGAAGCAGCTAACACCAACAGCGACGCGATCCGCGGAGCCATCCCCACGAACGTGTGACGAGATAAAGAAAGGAAGAGGTAAAATGTTAGTATGTAGGCTCATCCGTACGTAAATTATTAGTCACTTCTTCTTTTTCCTTTCCCTTGACTTCCACAACATTGTTGGTAGTCAACGTCGGTCTCGCCTTTTCCACTCTTGTCCTCCAATGGATGCACACCCCGACGCTGTAGCTCGGGCGAAGGCTATCGCGGCACGCCTTGCTGGCCTGCCAGCAGCGCCGGACTACTCTTCGGCAGCAGCGCCTTCTTCTTCTTCTTCTAATGGTGGAGCCGATGATGTGCAAAGCATGCTTGACATGGCCCTTGGTGGTGGCGGTGGCGGATTAGCGATGCCGAGTATTAATACTAATGGAGGAGCACTAGCTGCACCGCCGGACATGTCACAAAAACGGGGCGTCGAGGAGGCATTGGCATCATTAATTCCCGGCCTCGGTACGATTGCTACCAAACGTCAACGAACCGACGGTGATGGCGATGACAATGACAACGATGCGGTGAAGAAAATATGGATCCCAAGTGATCGTAATCCAGGATACAATTATGTCGGATTACTTATTGGTCCTGGCGGGTCGAAGCAACGTGAACTCATTGCATCAAGTGGAGGCCATGTACGTATTTCCATACGGGGCAAGGGGAGCAATTCGAAAGGCGGGGGTGACGAACTCGTACCTGGCATGCCAGAGGAACCATTGCATGTCTTACTTGAGGGGAAGAAGGACAGTGTCGATCGGGCAGAGAAGCTAGTGCGTGAATTACTTGAGAATAGTGAGGCCGCAGATCTTGAAAAGGCAAAGCAACTTGGTTCAATGAAGGACCCGGATGGAGCAGTTGCACCGGGCGGGTATACACCTAAACCAGTTGCACAGATCCTAGGCCAGACTGGTGCCATTGGTCAGTATGGCCCTCCCGCCGATGCGGAATCGACGCTGGAAGAGAAAATTGGTATTCCAAATGGTGTAGTTGGATTCGTGATTGGTCGAGGTGGTGAGAGTATAGCGAGTATGCAACGGCGGACTGGATGTCGTGTTCAAATCCAAAAAGAACATGAAATGGCACCAGGGACGAGTATGAGAGTTATTACACTCACCGCCGCAGAGGCCACTCAGATAAGTGAATGTCGTGCAATTATTGAGGCGATGGTCCGTGAAAGGATGATGGCCAATCAGGCTACTACATCGGCTGCACCCGCTGCATTAGGATTAGGGGCAGTCGGAGCTGGACCGGGATATAATGCTGCTTCGCAAATGGCACAGCTACAAAAGGCGTTAGCCGAGGGGCAGGCACACGTTACGATTCAAGTTCCCGATGCTGATGTTGGGTTGATTATTGGTAAAGGTGGGGCACAAATAAGGAACATACAAGAGAAGAGTGGTGCCAATGTACAAATCCCACAAGTCGCGGATGCTAATAATCCATTAGTCCGGACTGTTAATATTACACACCCGAATAGAGAAGGTGGCGAGTTTGCAAAGCAGATGATTGAGGAGGTTTTGGCGACGAAGCTTGCGAATAACAATGGGGGGATGATGGGCGGTGGTATGGGGGTTATAGGTGGTGGAGGAGGGGGCGGAGGCATGGGGGAGGTTACCATCCAGGTCAATGTGAGTATGTATATCTTATTTATGGTCAATTGTTTGATGTTGATTCCATTCATGAACTATGGTGGAATAGAATTGACAGTTGCGAACATGAGGAGAAAAGGTGGGAAGCTAAGTATGGTGTCAATGATTACATTTCGATTTATCATTTTGAGCTATCACGACATCACTTTCAAGAGTCCCTTTTTTGCATGCATTATGTGTTCCTTCTTTTCGACTTCGTGTAAAAAGATCTCGGGTTTATTTTTGCTTTCGTTGCCCCTCACCGTTGTCATACAAAAATGTGCTTTGAATTTGCCTTTGTCTCTTTCAACCTTATCAGTGTCCTGACAAGGACGTGGGCATGATCATTGGGCGTGGTGGGTGCGTCATAAAGCAGATGCAAACCACTACACGCTGTCGAGTTCAAATCCCTCCGACGCCCGCGCCAGGGTCAATATACCGCGTCATTTCTGTGACAGGGAGCACCGATGGGACTGCTCAGGTGAAGCAAATGATTGAAACGATCATCGCTGAGCAGAGCTCGCAAAGTGTCATGTCCGGCGCAGCGTTTACTAATGGAAACCAGTACGGACAGCAGCAACAGAACTACTACGGTGGGCAGCAGCAGGTATATGGACAGCAGGCGTATGGACAGCAGGCGTATAGTCAACAGACGTACGGGCAGCCGGCATACGGCGGGCAAATGCAGACGACAGCACAGAAGACGGATTACTCAGCGGAGTGGGCTGCGTATTACGCCGCACAGGCTGCCGCTGGTCAAGGAGGGGGTACAGCAACTGCAGCAGCTCCGGCCACTGCGCCTGTAGCAGCGACAGCACCTGAGCAACAGCCTGCACACGATGCTTACTACGAGGTTTTTTGGCAATATGCCGCCTACTACGGCGAAGAAGCTGCACGGACACATTACGGAGCATGGTCGCCTCCCGTCGGTACTCCCAACCCAAATGCGGCGACGACAGCACCAACGGATTCGGCGGCTCCTGCAAACGCTCCGATTGCAGCTGAGGCGATGGAAGCTCAAGATTCAAGTGTTCGCAAAGTTTCCAATCTACCCGCCTGGATGACGAAGCAGTAGATGCGAGTGGATATGAGAAGAAGATTGCTAAGTGCATTTTTCATTATTGGGTTTGATTACTGTTGTCATTTTCATTGGTGTATGTGAATTTTATTGTTTTAACATCGTGAATTTATTTTGCCGATAAAAGCTGTTGACTTAGCGGTGCAGCCAAGTTGTTGGGTTGATTATTATTCAATTGATTTGCGTATTTTTCGTCCTTTGCAACTTACATTACAATAAGATGTTCACTCTAACAAAAATGATAATCTATAACCGCAGTAGTCATTTTACGTTTCATTTTTACATAAATCTGTGTCCTTCTTGCACGATCATGGGAGCAGGCGGACGAATATCACGATAGACAGAAGACAGATGATAAGGGTCTGCCATGGCGGTACTATCTGGATTTCTATCGCAGGTTTTTCTATCGCAGGTTGACTCATGAATCTCAGCGATGGTGAGAGACTCAAAGGATCTGTAGCAAAACTCGCAAACTGCAGCGGTTGAATTTCTAGCAATTTCATCATCATGGACATTAGGTCTTCCATCAGACCGCAAGCGCTTGGCCACTGCTCTTGTCGCCGTATCTAACGTTTGCCACACATTAATAGTATCAATTGTTACAGGTGCAGTACATCCTAGTCGATGAGCTCGTGATGTGACCTGTTCAAGTAAGGCTGCATCGTCAATTGGTTCCAAAAGAAATATGTGTGTGACAAAGCTTAAGTCCAAGCCATGCGAGAGAGAGGCATCTAAAAGAAGAATGAATGTGTCTTCCTTCAGTTTCAGCATGTCGACGTTTTCTAGACTGGGTCCATTGTACCATCCGACTTCTCTCTTCCTCCTCGCATCCCATCGTGGGCGGCTATGAAAAACTCCACATGCCTGCCACTTCATAAGTCTGACAATTACTTCTTCCCGACATCCACTGTCGTCATTTGGTAGAGGCCCAAAATAATTGTTCCGACCTTCTCCATCTTCATTCACCCTAAGCTCAATACATCTAGCTGATCCGTACTCTGCCCACGTATCTTCCTCCCATCTTGATTTCATCAAGCAATGCGGATCACGGGCGTCAACACAGATCAGGTCATTGACCCTCCAGGACTTATTTGATATTCCGTACTTTGTGAGTGAAGCACCTTGCAATCGAGTCATCTCTACAGGCTTACCAAGTTGACGAAGGTTTGCATCAGCTATGGAATTCAACTCAACATTCCCCACGGCCCTTTTAATTCGTTCAGGTTCAATAAGGAATGTATGCACACCGTCAGTCACCTCCAGAAGTTGACGCCGACAGCTTGAAAGATTCCTACCAATATAGTCATTCCATCCTCCACAGATGGGACAATATTTACCTTCTTTGTAGTTGTGTCTGAATCGACCCAAATCATAAGACATCTACGTTTGAAATTATCGAACTGAGTGGGAGAACTATTAACGTCAGGGGATTGAAATAGAAAAGACTACTCACATGTTCAATCTTTCCCTCTGTCAGCTCGGCAACATTTTGATCATCGAATGAATCGTAAAGATACTCCGCCACAGAAAGTAAATTGGTGTGCGACTTCGAATAAATCACAGCTTTCACAGGACGTCGATCTATGCGTTTTTCTATAAATTTGGAGGTATCTGTTGCAGATGTGATAGGTGCGGTGATACCATCAAGTATGGCTCCTCCTCTCATGTCGAGCTCAAGTCGTTCTCTCTTGACAGCATCAATAATGAATTTCGCCTGTGCTTCATCGACAAGTGATTGAAAATGGTCTGTACTCATGTACTCTGAAACCAGGGCATCAAATAATACTGCACCTCCACATTTCAGAGCATGGCGGAGGGAACCATTCATCCTGTTATGGATTCCAATTATGCTCAAGGCGCTTTCAATCTCGTTAGCGTCTGTTGATTGGACTGCATTGATTACGGCAGATTGGATTTCCGTTGGAACAAGAACATCAACTTGTGATTGCTTAAATATTGGTTTTGGGAGAGACAAATCTTCCTTCTTATGCATCACCATAATCTCGTCCAACACTCGGTACAGCTCCTTTCTTCCCTCGTCTTGTTTCTTCAAGAATGGATTTTTTACACATTTCTCCCAAGCACTCTTTGCTTGCTGCTTGTGTCCGTTCCCCCTATTATCGTCAATGTTGCCATAGTTCAGATCAATAGAACCAGGCAAAGTACCAAATCTCTCGTGTCGAAGAAATAGCAGCAGTCTTTGAAGCTGATCAAGACCCTTGGAAGTGAAATCGTGACTATCTTCATTACCAGTGGTGGGGGTACCACTCATCACCCATCGTCTCTCCGCACCCATCTGATTGACTAATTTAGTAACATCATTACCGGCTGGGGTTACACCTAATTCATGACCCTCGTCCACCACTATCCTAAACCAACGCAGTAGCAACAGTGGTGATGAAGATGTGGAGATCTCACTAGCATCATCCTTTCGACCATATTCTCTCTCCCGCTTCCTCGATACTTCGCTAGCATATTCTTGCTTAATTCGCAAAAATGGTACAACCACGATTAGGTAGTTGGCCAAGTCGTAGGATGAGTATGAAATAATTACACACGCGTACTTCCGATTGTCGTGCAACGTCCAACCCGCGTCGGCTATTATTGCAGCCACCTGCCACTTTGTTACTTATACGAAGCAATGGATGATCGAATAATCGGTTACGTCTGCATCACGACTTTTCTCACGTCTTGTTCGCTGAGGCTCATTTTGCTATGCGCACGTCAAACGGGACGCAAACGATCACATTTCTTCAATTCGTTCTTCGTCCAAACAATGTTTGTGACCTAGGCAGTTACCTACGGTTAAATTACTGGTGGAAAAATTATGATCTATTTTATATCTAAAAATGGATGTCGAATGTGCACGCGAGTGCACATCG
>Ga0247832_1008238_pt1 | contig 10484 bp, 14 predicted proteins | sample LaCruzMarch2015__10_FD_192407 | JGI IMG/M metagenome (GOLD analysis project Ga0247832, IMG submission 192407) | Freshwater microbial communities from meromictic Lake La Cruz, Castile-La Mancha, Spain - LaCruzMarch2015_4m | ecosystem: Environmental > Aquatic > Freshwater > Lake | place: Spain...
TTTCTCATCACGGCTCTGACTACTCTGAGAGTTTGGTTCACATCTTGGAACAAAAAGTTGATGACAACAGCACTTGGAGGGATTGGCAAACCCAGACACAAAAAATGGCAGAAGTGGTAAAAATTTTGCATGTTTCAAACAAGCACTCAGATAAAATATTCAAGCTAGACAATATAAAATAGAATGATTATTGCTACTTGTTCTAAACAATCTCAGATTGCAAACATGGACATCTTTCAACACATGACAAATAAATTCCTAGACTCCAAGTCACTGTTTTGGATGGACGGGGTTACACCGCCTAGTCTGATTACTCAAAAGAACTCGATCTCCCAACTAGTTGGAGTTCCAACATCATATTGTTGATAATCCATCAAGGCAAGTGTCCAAGTGCCAGATGGGACAGAGTACAAATCAGCAAAGCTTGCGGCGTTGGATACGTATCCAGTAGGTCCAACATTTGTTGAAGCTGTGGCCTTGAAGGTACCAGTGAATGGAGTAACACTAGGGTCCCCTACTAGAGTGAATGCCATTGTACCCTGAGAGCTGATAACCGTATCCACTAGATTAACTCCTGAAACTCCATGCCGATAAAAAAGATTCAGCACTTTACCATTGGGAGCTTTCACATTAATCACCATTGAAGTATGTGTCAAGTTGATCTTGACACGCAAATTGGTAATAACGGCGCCTACTGGAGAGACCACGTCAATAGAATGAGTCGCACCAAGAGCTGAGAAATCAGGGATGGCAACATTGATTGATCCTGAGGTCCAAATGGCAGTCCAAGGCGTTGGTGTGGATGTCGTGGGCGATACAGACGGACTTGCTGTTGGGCTTGCAGTACAGGTCGTAGTCACGGCACACCAGGGTCCTGTAGGTCCTGTAGGTCTGTACTTGTTAGGGCAACCAGAGCTGTCAAACATGCCAGCAGCATATGTGCCATGAGCAGAGTTTGAAGCCAACTTGGGACCCCAAGGACAGAGGTTTTGGTTGAAACTTGATGCACCACCAAACATGTAAGCCATGTTTGTCACACGACCAACATTCCAGTTTGAAATGTTAGAATTGAAGCTATAGAACATGCCATACATTTCTGTCACACGCCCAACGTCCCACCTTGAAATGTTAGAATTGAAAGTTGATGCACCAATGAACATGTAATGCATGGTTGTGACAGAGCTAACGTCCCACCTTGAAATGTCAGAATTAAAACTGTGCACCATTGAACATGTAAGACATGTCTGTCACACGCCCAACGTCCCACCTTGAAATGTCTGAATTGAAGCTTGATTTACCACCAAACATGTTTTGCATGTTTGTGACAAGCTTCACACACCAGGTTCCAATCTCTCCATACTGAGTACAAGTGTCGCAGGTGGGAGTAGTTGCACAACTCTGGAAAATGTAACTGTTGACAGCAGTCTGTAAAATTGCCGTATCAGGGAAGCAGTACTGCTGGGATGGGCTTGCAGTGGTAGGATTGGATGTTGTAGGCAATGTACTGGGATTGGAAGTCATAGGCGATTTGCTGGACTTACTGATGGACTTGAAGTTGGTGTTTGACTTGGCGTGAATGTCGTGGGAATATCACTTGGAGTGGAAGTTGTAGGCGATTCACTTGGACTTGACGTTGGTGTTTGACTGGGTGTGGATGTCGTGGGTGATACAGACGGACTTGCTGTTGGGCTTGCAGTGGGAGCTAGACTTGGGTGGGAGATTGATTCCGGCTTGCTGTTGGGCTTTCAGTGGGACTTTCTGAGGGAGATTGATTCGGGTTTAATGTTGGGCTTGCAGTGGGACTTTCAGTGGGAGATAGACTTGGGCTTGCTGTTGGGCTTGCAGTGGAACGTGCAGGCAATTTACTAGGGCTTGTGATGGGAGTAGATGAGGTGGGCGTCAGAGATGTTGGCTTGAATGTTGATGGCATGGATGTTGTGGGAGTGGATATCATGGGCATTGCTGATGTGGGTACCTCGGTGTTTCCCTCCAAAAGGACGTCCACCAGAAAAAAACTCGGTAAAGGATGTCTCCTCCTCCTATTCCTCGCAGCGGTAGTAGTAGCGGTAGAATACCCCACCGCCTAATCGTTATAGCTGGTACGTACGATGGCGTACTTGCCGGTTGGGACACCGACCATAGTAGCACAATAACGAGCTCAGACGATGTTGAGAAGGTAAAGGAGGAGAGTATCGAAGTACGCTTACTGCGCAAGATGAATGATGGCAAATATTTAAAGTTACTGTTTGCCATGTCGGCCCACGAAGGCAGTGTTCGGTGTATTGATATTGCAACAACAGCTTCAGTAACGCCATCAAAGGCTGGCGTTTTTTCTGACTCGTCATCATTCTCATTGAGGCCGGGGACATTATTATCGGGGGGCTACGATGAATCGATCAATGTATACAATATATTAAAGAAGAATCAAATTGGCGAATTACGTACTCCTCCAGATTTAGGCAGTCCAACGTGCTGTTCCTTCGCACCACCTTCCAATAATAATATGTTCGAACATGGTGATGGAGAAGATGGAGTGGGAGGGGCAAATCAGACATCCACACATGCGGTAGTAGGCACAACATCTGGTAAACTCATTATATACAAACGACGTGATTGGTCTGTGCAGCATATACTAAGTGGGCATGGTGGTTCTGTAACCAATACTAATACCACCACATCTTCAACAACATCGGCGGCTTCAGGTGGAGGGGTATCATGTTTGGCAGTCCACCCCACAGGACGGATGGCATTAAGTGGCGGTCGTTCGGATGGCAAAATTATATTATGGGACTTAGTCAAAGGTCGATTGGCATATGTACATAAAATACCAGCATCAACATCACGCAATGGTAGCAATGGCAATGGTAGAAGAGCAGTAGAAAGTATTAATCATATAGTATGGAGTACCAATGGATCACGATATGCATACTGTTACGGCTCACATATTACAGCACGTGATGCAACTAGTGGTGAAACATTATTAGATGTTAACATGTATCCATGCCCACGTGTGAATCAATTAACATTTGTGGGCGGTAAAGATGGCTTGTTTGTTGCTGCCGCATGTGATGATGGTAGTTTGCCGGTATTGGAGGTGGGTCATTTATTACTTGATGATGATGATGATAATGATGACGATGATGATGCTGATAATACGAAAAAGACAAAGAAAGAGGACATGACTAGACGTGCAATAATGGCAATAGAACCTGTGTCTGGACCAGTCGCCGGAGATGATCGTTTTAAATGTATTCGTAGTGTTGTGGGTGGATCCGGGTTCTTAGTTGTGACAGCCAATAGTGGAGGTGTGATTAGTTTAATGGATTTAGAGGGTGCTGCACGTATGATGCTTACACCCAATGAAGAGAATGAGGAGGAGGATGACGACAGTGGTATTGATAAGGATGATAGTGATAGTGATATCGATTCTGAAGATGATGGTGACGGCGATGACGAAGTGGAAGCAGCCGTGGAGATATTAGACAGCGTCCGTGTAGGATCGGGAGCAAGGATTACTGATCTGGCTGTATGGAGCTATGGCAATGGAGACGGTGGTTGTGAGGAGGATGATGATGATGATAATGTTGGCGATTCCATCGAGGAAGGAGACGAAGACGATGAGAACGAGTCATTAGATAGTAATGAGGTATCCTCCGTGGTGAATGGAGATGAGGATGAAAAAGACATATTAATTCCTTCTCCCACGAGCAAACAGCTGAAATATCCTATAACAAAAGCAAAGGGGCAGAGATTTAACAATAATAGGGAAGAACAAAAAATCGAATTGAATGCCGAGGCAATTGAGAAGGCACGTAAACTTGTTGGACAGGCAAAGGAGCATCAGAAGAAGACAAAGAAACGTAAACTTTCGAATAAGAAGTCAACGTAAGAAATTGTGGTATGGAATAGATATGGTCGTAGCTACTATTCGTTACAACAACAGGAACTAGATTTAATACAGGTAGTGCTCTAACTTTTCATCATAAACCTCTCCCAACAATTGCTCTATTTTGGACACAATGCATTTGTAAAGAAATTGATTATTTTTTCATACAATAACACAATAATCACAAACGGATGTAGATACACACTTCTTAAGAAGCCTCTTGATATCAAACAGTTGTAGTAGTTGCTGTTGATGTTGATGTTTTAATATCAATCAAGAAGGTAAGAAAACATCATCTTTAGGTGAACCGAAGAGTTCTCGCATACCAATTTTAGACCCAAACATTCCCGATGCATTATGTCCAATACCATTGATGGTATATAAATGATGTGTCGGTTTACCATACAATGTCTCAAGATACTTCATATACTGATACCCACGTGCACGACGAAACGGTCCCTGTAACATGGCCGGGCAACGCGTATCCATATCATTCCGATAGCACAAACTTTCAGTAACATTATCCCACACGTCACGTTTCCAACAACTATCATCACAGGTTGGTAAAATATCATTACATGTATCATTCTGTCCAACCAAATATACTACGTGTAACTTATTGTAAAAACGAAATGCTCGTTCTACACCTAGTACACCATCACGGAGTGCATAGGGGATATAATTACCAGTCTTCTTGTCCGAGAAGGAGGCTATTCCATATGGCCATCGATTATAATTCCATACGTAGCATGGATGCTGCGTCCCGGCTGCATCATGACGTGGTTTCGATAGCTCGTTATACGGAGGTGGGGAACACATTGCATCACAATTACAATCATTGACGGTGCATGAACAATTACCACAATTATAATTATATCGTTCGGGCGTGAGGTAGGCATAGGACGATGGATTGGCAATAATGAACTTGACATCAATATCTGAATTAAGCGAGAATAAGTCCACCAGAGTGCTAATTACTGCATACCGTTGAACCATTTGTCCACCTGTATATTTGAGCGATGCAAAAAGTATCATATGTCAAGGTGAGTAAACTCATGAGTATAGTACAAAAAAGTGTAAAAATCAAGGAACTTCAGCCCCCTCCTACTACTTACCAGCTGAATGTCCAACGAATGAAATTTTATTCATATTAGGAAACAATTTCTTATCCGTCAATGTTGCCAATATATGATCTAACACTTCATAACTGCTAAATGTTTTAGGCGTGCCAGTACTCCCCTCATTGCCACAACACTTTGGATCGCTCTCCGCGCCCACACGCCAATCACCCCATGGCTTCGTGGCATTCCAAAATACATCATTAGGATGGACGAGTTCGTCGTGTTCGTAATTAAATCTCGGCGCAATTACTAATATGTCATGAAAATTACGATACGTCTGGGAACGCATGAGTTCCTCGAAGCTACAAAAGTATTGTTCGGCATTACGTATAGCACCATGTTGTATCAATAATGCCATGGAATAATCTCCGCCGGAGGCCAATCGACTGCTCGCATAATACGGAAACGTGATATTGTCGAATATATTCATCCGATATGACACGAGGCAGAAATTGTCGTACGTTATGCTCGGATCATCGGCATGGTAGAGCACGTGTTTATTCGTTTCCGATATTTCTTCCGATCGATCGTAATTGCCGGTATATAATCGACGTCTGGCACCCGCCCCCCCACCTCCGGCGGTTATACGCGCACATGCCGTTTGCCAATCGATGCCCTTGCACTGCGCGGCACGAACCTTGGCCGCGGCGGCATGGTCGCGTATTAGTTTCTGTAATTGCGATTTCTTATATTCGGGCAGGTATACCTTTTCGTAGTATATCAATCCACAAAGTCCGAGTAATAATACGAAGATAATTAACAGCAGTACCGAAAGCACGATGTTGAGTCGCATACGACGCTGAGAGCGTATACTGGGCATACGCGGCATGCCGGTTAATAACGTCTCCAAATGTCCCATGCTCATATTGTACCGATTTCGGATGCTAGTGAACATGCGTTCGTCGGTACTCGTTCGACGTCCACCGGGATTCCGTCCTCCTTGGATGCGTTCGAACATTTCATTGCCCGCATTCTTTCGTGCCGGCACTGCTGCTGCCGTTGTACCGCCATTATTATTTCCTCCTCCGAGGAGAGGTCGAATTTCTCCATAGTTCGTAGCTGTAGCGTCGGCTCCTCCCGTCATTGCGGGATCACTGCGGTCAATACCCAATACCACCTTGTTCGTTGATTGCAAATTTGTATGTTTGTGCTCACTTTGGTGGATCTGCCGCAGCTAATATCGACTTTACATAAAATCGATTTTTAGGGCTGTTACAGGGGAGGGTTAGGGTAGGGTTAGGGTGTTACAGGGGGAGGGTAGGGTGTTACGGTTAGGATATAATCGATTTTAGGGCACATAAAATCGATTTTATGTAACGGTCGATATTAGCTGCGGCAGATCTTTCAAACACAATTTGATTCAAAAGATTTGTGTCGGGTGAAGTACGTGCCTGTTTTCATGCACAAAGATCTCATTCCACGGAGGTAAATTTCATACTTCATACTGCAGCACCCATACCATGGCCACCTCCACATCATCATCCCGGCCTAAACCTACCCGAGCTGATACAGCTCGTAACATATATGCCGAATTCCATACCCCACCACCTCCCGCCGCTGCCAAATTTAGATTGTCATTGCAGGAAGAGGAAGATGAGGCATCATCGAAACAATCGTTCGATATGTTTCGTAATGTGATGAAAACGGGCGTATTGTATGCCACGTCACGAGCACAGAAACATGGATTTAAACGACTGGACGATCCGGAGTGGGCCAACAGTTACGTCATTTTTCGTTTGTTGTGCTCTGTTTTTCAATTTATTGATTGATTCCTCTCTCTTCTCTTTCTCTTAGACTCTGTTCTAACACGATATTGCGATTCTTTCCACACTTCTATTGTTGTACATCCTTCTCTCTTTTTTATCGATCTTCGTCTGTATACTGTATTATACACACCCAAACAGTGGGTCAAGGTGCACCCGAAACTGGACCACTCCCGGGTGCACCGTCGCGTAACTTCGAGCTGAGCATCGAAGATGCCGAATTGGAGTATGCATCCACGGCGGGCATACCTGAATTACGATCCAAGGTGGCTGAGTATTACAACACTCTCTATCGTACCGGCAAGGACTCGCAGTATACGCACGAAAATGTATGCATCGTCCCGGGTGGACGAGCGGGCCTAACGCGCATCATGGCCGTATTGGGCAAGACGCAAGTCGGATACTTCACGCCCGATTATACCGCCTACCAGGAGGCGCTGGGGCTGTTCTCGCGCATCACGCCCAGTCCATTAATCCATCGAGATGCGCACGAGGCATTAATGACGAGCGACGAATTCCACTTCCAGGCCGCCGGGCGCGGATTGGGCGTCGTGCTATTGAGCAATCCTGCCAATCCCACGGGACAAAGTATCGAGGGACCCGAATTGAGGGCCTACGTTGATATTGCACGTGATCTTAATACTGCATTGGTGATGGATGAATTCTACTCGCATTACTATTACGATGGCACGGCCGTGGACCCTGTCGATGGAGGCGTGGATGACATGTCCAACTTTCCCAAGACTGTTAGTAGTGCCGCCTATATCGATAATGTAAACGTTGATCCAATCATTATCGTTAACGGATTAACGAAGAATTGGCGGCTACCAGGCTTTCGTATCTGTTGGATCGTCGCTCCCAAACGTATTGTCGAAATGTTATCCTCTGCCGGAAGCTTCCTGGATGGGGGGGCTAATGCACCGTTGCAAAAATTGGCATTACCCATGATGGATATGGAGTTCATCCGTCGTGATACGTGGGCATTGCAACGACACTTTAAAATGAAACGCGATTTCTTATTGCGCGAATTGACGGCCTTGGGTATTACAGTGGAATGGCATCCCACGGCAACATTCTACATTTGGGCTAACCTATCGGCCCTGCCACACCCGTTAGATGACTGTTTGGTCTTCTTGGAGGAATGTGTCAAGCACAAGGTTATCATCGTGCCCGGTGTATTCTTTGATATTAATCCCAGTCATGCACGCAATATACGAAAGTCGACTTGTATTAACTTTGTACGGTTCTCTTATGGCCCCGTGATGAAGAATTTGGAAATCGGGGTGAAACAAATTGGCAATATGATTGAATATTGGAAGAATCATAGTGAGTCGGCTGATCAATATGCCGAGGAAAGCTTTGGAGGGTTAGCCAACTAAATATGATGGTATCATTAGTACCTTACGACCAAGATGATGCTAATGAGATGGCAGCGCTTCATCGTTTATTGTTATTCTTCCAGGGGGATGTTAGTCAAGGTTGTAGTATAAGACTCTACAATCTTTTGTTTAGATAGTTTTGGCACACAGCTGCTGTTTTACTGAGAGCTTTGGGTAAGGGCGGGTGTGAAAAAATTTGTTGTAACTGTTATAATATGCAGTTTGCCTAATATGCTGAAAGTATTGTCATAATTGCTTGACCTTCTTATTCTTGTTTGTCATGTGCAAAAATAAAAAAAGATCCGTCATCCCATTAGGCCTCTTAAGAGCGGCAATAAGCATCTCCCTTGAACCGTCTACATTCAATCCCTTCTCGTGAGACTCCCGACGTAATTCACTAGTGCGCATCGAATTGAATTTACTATCACCGCCATCCCCATCACTCTCATCATTTTTCTTTCCCCTCCTTGAGACGGCTGCTAGTACGTCACGGAACAAAGTAGGGAAACAACGTCATTGAAGGAGATATCCATAACTTCAGCACTGTTCTCGACTTTGCTGCTTCTTTCAGTAATGCACAATTCATAGAAGTTGTTCCATAACATTCTCCATTGTGAAAGTCGTTGCTTCAACAAGGTACGCTTCTGCTTCTAGTTTCAGATTGACAACTCCATACCTGTTTGCTGCATTGATAATCGCATTGGTTTGCGATTTCATATCCTCATCAATGATATTAACACCATAAACAGAGTATAGAAGATGCCGAAAAACTTCTGGTGATACATCTGTGATTTCGATTGGGGATGATGACACGTCATTTGATTCACACATATCTGTGAGTGTACCAGTGGAGCACTCGCGTAATATATATCGATGAGCGTGAAATATCAACTGGAGCTGTCTTGATAACTTTCTCGGCATTATTCTTCATCTGCTGTCCCCCTACCACAAACGAGATATCACCAAAGTTCTCATCAATAATCATACGTTGTTTGTTTTTGGCAAACAGATTCTCGGGAATAATGGTGGCGGAAGGGATTTCATTGGTGTGGCCAATTTCATGAGAACCTCAATGATCAAGGTACCATTGACTAGAGAACTCAACAGTGCAGAGTGTGTCACAAAATGACATCCCCGGGCTCTGATCCTATCATCGTCCCCCACAGAAGCAAAGTTACGTGGAGTGTTTGATCGTGCGTAAGCCACTTGCTTTCCATTGCCATCATTGACACTGAAACCAAAATCTATGTCAATGGCTTTGTTTGACATATTCCAGAGGTGAGGGACACCATTCCTAATTCTGTGACATCATCTCCACCTGGATGTAGCTCCAGATACCAGATACCATTGATGGCCAAAGCACATGAATTCGGGCGAGTCGACAGATTCACCTCGCACCGTCGTCAGACTCGCAAAGCCATGAAAGTGCACCGTACGAGTCACATAACCCTGATTATATCCAGGCGGCGGTGTCCCTACATTAGTATGGGTTGATGCGGTAGAATAGGAGCTTTCGTGATTTATGAACACACGTAAAAAAGTCTCGAACCACCGCAGACAAAGAAACGCAGGCGCCGCGCTTTGGCCTGCTCTCAATCACAAAGGAAACGAAAGATGCCCTCTATCACCGATACTAGCTTCTCTAGTGGTTGTCCGCCTACTACAACCTATCAACAACGCCCTCCGTCAACGAGCAGCGGAACGACTAGCCAATGGAATCACACACGATGATGGCAGGGGTGGCATCACAAACTTACTTGGCTTCATCGATGACATCTCAACAGTAGTACCCCTTGAGGACCTACTTTTCCTTTGCCAACAATTCTGAGACCGCGGTCTATCTCTGGGTTGCTTCATCAACCCGAACAAAACAAGAATATTAACCTCCACTAATGGTACATCACCCATTTCTACTATATCAAACACCAACCCGGGCCTAGCATCCGACATATCCGAGGTCCGAGGCCATAGCAACATTCTCCACAAAACCTAATAAATTGAACCCATCTCAACCTACCCCAGTCGAATTGACCGATGGATTTCGACTTCTTGGCATCCCAGTTGGATCACAATCCTTTGTCATTGACTTCATCAACGAACAATTAGTAACAATCCAACAACAATCCGACACCATTCACCTTAGCTCCACATGTCGCCGACGTGTCGCCGACATGTCGCCGACATCGCCAAATGTCGCCAAATCTTGGCCAACATTGCGTGTCGTTGCGACACAGAAGAGGCCCCGACATACCCAATTTATGTCAATTACAGCCGACAAGTACAAGTCAGTCCAAACATACGAGTTAGCTACCCTACCATAGAGTTTTTGTGTTTG
>Ga0247832_1008243_pt1 | contig 10480 bp, 10 predicted proteins | sample LaCruzMarch2015__10_FD_192407 | JGI IMG/M metagenome (GOLD analysis project Ga0247832, IMG submission 192407) | Freshwater microbial communities from meromictic Lake La Cruz, Castile-La Mancha, Spain - LaCruzMarch2015_4m | ecosystem: Environmental > Aquatic > Freshwater > Lake | place: Spain...
GGGGGGTGACGACAGCGTAGAGTTTCAGGTCGTCTATTTTGCGGCCCAGTTCGATGCCGGCGGTGATGTTGCCAAACTGGTCGCTGCCGCCCATTTGCAGGGAAATGCCGTGGTGGCGGTGGAGGAGCACAAAATCGTATCCCTGCAACAATTGGTAGCTGAATTCGGTAAACGAAATGCCCGATTCGAGGCGGCGCTGCACGCTTTCTTTGGAGAGCATGTAGTTGACGGTGAGGTACTTGCCCACGTCGCGCAGGAACGTGAGCACGTTCATGTCCTGGTAAAAATCGAGGTTATTGACCAGCAAGGCCCGGTTGGGCAGGGTAGGGGAGAAGTCGAGCATTTTTTCCACTTGCGCGACCTGCCGGGCGATGTTGGCGTCGAGTTCCTCGTATGTTTTGAGTTCCCGTTCGGCGTCTTTTCCGCTCGGATCGCCGATGCGGCCGGTGGCGCCACCCATGAGCACAAACGGCTGGTGCCCTGCGCGTTGCAAGTGGGTGAGCAACATGATTTGCACGTAATTCCCAATGGTGAGCGAGGGCGCGGTGGGGTCAAAACCAATGTATCCTTTGACCATGCCTTTGGCCAAATGCTCCTCCAGTCCGGGGGTGGTGTCGTGAATCATGTTGCGCCATTGCAACTCGGCGAGTAAAGACATGTCTGATTGCTGATTGGTGGTTTCTAAAGGGGCAAAAGTAGTATTTTGCAAGGCAATCGGGTACAAATCAGGTTGCCACTTTTGCACCATCGTGGAGACTGGTTTTGATGCCGCCCGGATTGCACACGAGGGGCAGGCTAACGGTCGGTATATTATTTTGAAATGCGGCTAAAGTTTTAGCATAAATTTTTTCATTGTTTTTTTTGGAGCGGTGATCATCGTGTGTATACCTTTGTATCATGCTATTGGATTGCTTTGGTGGTGTGCGATGCCTACTCATGAAACGCGAAGCGTTATCTGAAATGAACAGGACATGAAAAGCAGCGTGACGGGCATAGTGAGCATAAACGAAGCTAATGTGGAAGAAAAGACGCCATGCGGGGTTTAGTTGGATGTTGGTTGCGTTTATGGAGTAGTTGGCTGATACAATAACAAAAAAATAGTAAATAAAAAATGGAAATAAATAAACATATTGTTGACCAACGCATCACCAAAATTGTTGCCGACAACCCGGATTGGTTTTCAAAAATTGGCGACGAAAGACAAAAGAAATCCAAAGCGTTTGTAATCCTTAGCGTTTCAACCTATTTGGGAATCGAAATGGAAGAAGCCAAAAACATGATTACTGAGGGGGGAAACGATGCAGGAGTGGATGCCATTTTCATTGGCGACTTGAATGATTTTGAATTTCCGGTAACAATTTTTCAAGGGAAATATGTTTTTGATTTAGAAAAAGATTCCAACTTTCCTGCAAACAGCATCCAACGGGTTGTAGGAGCGATAGCATCAATATTCGACCCGTACAAACCAGTATTGCTTAATGACGACCTAAAACCGAAAGTCCAAGAAATTCGCTCCTTAATTTCAGACGGCTATATTCCGACTGTTCGTTGTATTTGTGTAAATAATGGATTGACATGGTCAAAAGAGGGAGACAATCATATTGAGAACGCAGGATTTCCTGCAAGCCAGGTTCAATTTGACCATTTTAATCATGATGATATTGTTCAATTACTACAAAATAAGAAAGGAGTTAAAGCAACTATACATTTTTCTGGAAAAAGTATAGTTGATGATTTTAATTACAAAAGAGTTTTACTTGGAAAAGTAAACGTTGTTGAATTTGCTCAACTCTTTGAAAGCCATGGAGATGTGCTTTTAGAGAAAAACATTAGACGTTATTTAGGATTGACTAAAAATAGAGTTAATGAGTCAATTCAAAACACACTCATCGGCGACAAGAAAGATAATTTTTATTTTTACAATAATGGAGTAACAATAGTTTGTAGCAAGTTTTCATACAACGCATTGCAAGGAGGAGATTGGAATGTTACAATTGAAGACCTGCAAATTATTAATGGTGGGCAATCTTGCAAAACAATTCAGCAGACTATTCATAATCACGCAGGTCTCGATTATTCACAAGTTTTCGTATTGGTCAGATTATATGAGTTATCTGGAAGGGATATTGATGATTTGATTACTGACATAACGATTGCTACAAATAGCCAAAACCCGGTTGATTTACGAGACCTTAGGGCAAATGATGAAAGACAAAGAAAACTTGAACTTGATATAAAGGAACTTGGATATAGTTACAAAAGGAAGAAAGATGCAGCACTAACAGGCGATGTTATTCCTTCCTCCGTGGTGGCTGAGGCTGTATTCACAATTTGGAAACGAAAACCTCATCTTGCTAAATTCAAACGTACTGAATTGTTCGGAAAGTTTTATGATGATGTTTTTAAGGATTTGAACTCAGCGCAGGCAATTCTGGCGATTTTGATTTACCGATACTGCGACAATCAAAGAAGAAAGTATGAACTCTACGCAACACATCCACATTTGCCTTACAGCAACTATTTTATTGCAATGATTATTGGTGATTTGATATTATTCGATTTGAATATCAAATTGCCACAACTTTCTCATGTAAATTTTGAAAAAGCAAAAGAGTATTTTGAAAATAATAAAGAAACGCTTTTTGCCCGAGCAAATGCATCACTTGAAGATGCCCTCAAAACTTTTTATCCCGACGGAATTCAGAACATCGAACCACGTCGGTTAAGTGCATCCTTCCGAAGGGGGGAACTGTTAGAATATATAGAAATTCAGCCAACAACGCACTCAACGCCAACCGCCGCCAACACCTAACCCGCAAAGCCAACGCAGGCGGCGGTGTGCGTGACTGCCCCAGTTGGGAGATACCAAACACGCAATAAATATGGGCATACATGGCTATATCTGTACGGCAAAAGTTGAAAAATCGCAACTTTTGCCGTATTTTTGTATCAAAATTTGACCATGCAGTTCGCAGACATCAAAAACGACATCGCTTTCCGCAAGATTTTCGGCAACGAGCAGAAAACGGCTCCGCTCATCTCGTTTTTGAACGCTTCTTTAGAGTTGGAAGGAGATCACCAGGTGACCAATGAGCATTTGCTAAAAGATATTCAGTTCTCTTTTATCGAGTTACCCAAGTTTTCAAAAGAGATGCATGCGTTGGAAAGCCCAATTGACAAGTGGACTTATTTCATTAAGCATTCAGAAAAATTGCACGTCATACCTGATTTTGCCAACGAAGATGAGGGCTTGAAGACTGCTTTCATAGAAGCCGATAAATACCAATGGAGCAAAGAAGAGTTGAAGGCCTATGATAATGTGGGTATTAAAGAGCAGGATGAGCGGGGCGAGAAAGAATGGATAGCAAAAAAGGCAAAATTAGAAGTAGCTGAAAAACTCAAAGCAATGGGTTTATCAAATACGGATATAAAAGAGGCAACAGGATTGTCGGATGATGAAATAGATCAATTATAGATCGCCCAACTATGTACTTACCTGCTTGGGGGGAATGTCTTTCCCACAAAAAAAGCATCGGAGCGGCGTGGTGAGCAATCAGGCGGGTGTGTAGGCCTGCACAGGATTTGTTTTGATGCCGCACGGATTGCATACGATGGACGGGGCAAGGGCCGATATATTATTTTGAAATGTGGCTAAATTTTTATCATACATTTTTTTATTGTTTTTTGGTGAGCTGATCATCGTGTGTATACCTTTGTATCATGCTATTGGATTACTTTGGTGGTGTGCGATGCCTACTCGTGAAATGCAAAGTGTGCCTGACATTGAACTTGGGAGGGAAATATGCGGCGATTTACCCGCAACTAACGGATACCAAGTCAAAAGAAAAATCCTTCATTTTTGAATTTTGATAAAATCAAAATGAATATAAAACAAATTAAACATGAATTACAAAATCTCATTTCAGGAAAGAGCGGCGCAAGCTATGATGCGCTTATCCAAACAGTCGCCGGTCACCTTAGAAGCGGCAAAAGAACAAGTCCAATGGCTGAGGAAAAACACCAAAACAAAGCACAAGAAACAAAGGAGTTGATTGATTTTGCAGCATGCGCGGGACGGGTCGGTATATTATTTTGCAAAGCGACTAAAATTTTTGTATGAATTTTTTTCTTGTTTTTTGGTAGGGCGATCGTCGTGTACATACCTTTGTATCATGCTATTGGATTACTTTGGTGGTGTGCGATGCCTACTTGTGAAATGCGAAGTGTGCCTGATGCTGAACTTGGGAGGGAAAAATGGCCTGCTGACATTGTCGGTTTTCCCGCAACTAACGGATAAGTAAAATCGGAATTTTCGATTCTGCGAAAAAAGAAACCAAAAATGAGGTTCAAACGTCAGACTGTGCAAAAACCCACTCCACCCGCCGCTACCAAGCTGGATACACGGCAACAAGCCAACGTTCTTTGGGTCGCAACGAATATGCACTGAAGTATTTTTCCGGTGCCACGGCCCTCCACAGAAAGCCACAGCACAAAAATAGCGCATTTTGGGCTTTTTTCACCCATTCCCTATCCAATTTCCAGGTTTTTAGCACTTCCATAAGTCCCTTAAAGGTGAGTATGGACACACTGCGCCGCATGTTGTAGGCCGTAAAGATGAGGCTGAACTCTCCGGTGACTTTTCGGATGCGTCGCAGCAGGGTGTACGTGTAGCCCCAAGAGCGCTTGATTGTACCGAACGGATGCTCCACAATCGCCTGGCGGCGTCGGTACAGGGCTTTGTTCTGCGCCACCCGCTGGCGGTTGGCTTCCAACGCCTCCTCGTATTCGGATCGCTCTATGCTGCGCCCCTTTTTGCAGCGTTTGGGATCGCTGTTGGCCAGGCATTGCGCAGCAAAAGGGCAAGCTAAGCAGGTGTCTTTGTCGGCAATATAGCGCTGAAAACGGTGTATGATCTGTCCATGCCGGTTTTTGCGTCCGTACCATTGGCCATTGGTCGCCAGTGTTTGATTCGCCGGACAAGTGTAGGTGTTGGCCTCCGGGTCGTAGCGGAAGTCCTCCTTTCGGAAGCCGCTCTCGCGCGGGGTATTGGGCTCCACCGGGGCTACATAGGTGATCAGGTTGTTTTGGGCACAAAAAGCCAGCTCTTCCCCACAGTGATATCCCGCATCGGCCAATACGTTCATCTGATGTTCATCGGTGGTTCCCAAAGCGGTGGCCGTATCGCAGGCCATTTTTCCCAAGGCATTGATATCCTTGACATTGGTCACCTCAAAATGTGCAATGAGGCAGTTTTTATCGTCCACGCCGCTTTGGATGTTGTAGCTCACATTCACACTGTTCATGTGATCGGGCAGCGCCCTGCTGTCCGGGTCGGTCGTGCTGATTTGATTTTATCCACTTTTTTGTGCCTCGGCCAGTTCGGACGCCAGTTTTTCGTACTTAAGCTTGCTTTTGGCCAGATGCTCCAACGCTTTATTTATTTGCGCTTTGCGCTCCGTCGTGTCCACTTGACCGCCCTCTTGATCAGGGTCTTGCTTATCCAGTTCCTCTATTTCCTTGAGGTACTCTTTTGTCTTTTTCTCGTTGTATTCCTGATGACGTTTGATTTTATCCTCGTTGTAATTGTTTTTCCGGGAATTTTGCGCCCGGATTTTCACGCCGTCAATCGCAATCGTTTCTTTGGCGAACAGGCCCTGCTGGTTCAAAAATTCGTTGAACGCAGTAAATACGGTATTCAATCCCTCTAAGTGTTTTTTACGGAAATCAGCAATGGTATGATACTCCGGTTGCAGGCCTTGGAGTAGCCACATCATTTCTATGTTGATTCGGCACTGTCGTGCCAGACGCCGGGAAGAACGTATGCCATAGTAGTAACCGTACAAGTAACACTTGAGCAGCACCTTGTGGGCGTATGCCGGTGCGCCGCCGTCCTTCTTCGGGCGTTCCGGTGGCAGGCTGAAGCCCAGTTGGGTCAGGTCGCCCAATTGATCTACAAACAGGTCAATCACGCGCACAAATGCGTCTTCGGCTACCGCTGCCTCCAGCAAACCGACCGACAATACTGATCTTTGCGTTCCACTTTTTTCCGACCTCATGGCTTGGTCATTTTTATCGCACCAAAGTTAGGGGTTTTTCTGCGTTTTTCCGGGGTGAGGGGTGGTTTTTGCACAGTCTGCCGTTTGTGAAAATTCTTCATGTACAGGTTGGACACGACGATGGGGAAGTTGGCCATCTTTTCCAGAAACAGCAGATGGTATAGTCCATAATCCAGTTCATGGTTGCCGATAGTTGCCGCATCGGGCGACAGGTAATTCATGAGTTCCATGGTAGAGGCTCCTTTGTACTCTGTATCTATCATAGAACCGCACACCATATCCCCGGCAATGAGATAGATGACGTTTTTTTCTTCCTCCCGGACTTTGTTGATATAGCCGGAAAGTAAGGAAAGGCCGCCCACCATTTTGCCAGGCTTTCCATCTTTGACCTCTGCCTGGAAATCGCCATGCATGTCGTTGGAATGAAGGATTGTGAACCGCTTGTGAACAGGTTGGTTACTCATATTTTTTTGTTATAATTTTTTGTGAAAAAATGATGTTGATAAACGGTTGCATGATGCGGCCCTGGCTTTGAGCGCCGCGTAACCGAGCATGCAAACCGTTGGGCGGGATTGTTGCTGTTCAAATACAGCCACAGATGGGGGGAGGCTACCTTATGACTCCATCAAGGTTGGCTCCATCAAGGTTGGCTCCGTCAAGTCGGGCTCCGCTAAGGTTGGCTCCTTCAAGGTCGGCTCCTTCAAGGTTGGCTCCGTTAAGGCTGGCTCCGCTAAGGTTGGCTCCGCTAAGTTGGGCTCCTTCAAGGTGGGTTTCGCTAAGGTTGGCTCGGACAAGGTTGGCTCGGCTAAGATCGGTTCCGTTAAGGTAAGCTCCGCTAAGATTGGCTCCTTCAAGGTTGGCTCGGCTAAGGTTGACTCCGCTAAGGTCGGCTTTGCTAAGATCGGCTTTGCTAAGGTCGGCTTTGCCAAGATCGGTGAAGTTAAATTTGGATTCGCTAAGGTTGGCTTCGCAAATGTTGGCTCCGCTAAGGTTGGTGTAGCAAAGGTTAATTTCGCTAAGGTTGATTCCGCTAAGGTCGGCTCCGCTAAGGTTGACTCCGCTAAGGTCGGCATCGGGAAAGAAGTTGTCTCCGCTAAAGTTTCTCTCACCTGCGGCGTATGCCGCCAATAAATCTGCTACTGTCATATTTTATATTGCCCACGAATAACGCCCCGCTTGGCAGTGCTGCGCCCTACTAGTTTCCCAAAGCGGAGGGGTGTTCAGGTGGTGCCCCTTTTTATTTTTGCTTGTGCCCAACGGTTTCATGGATGATGTCCTGCCTTGGCTTTGAGTGCCGGGCATGGGCCGCATCGACCGAGTATGCAAACCGTTGGACTGGTTTAATGGCTGTTCAAATACACCCACAAAGGGGGGGGGAGGCTAATTTATGACTCCATCTTGGTTGGCTCCGTCAAGGTTGGCTCCAAAAAGGTTGGCTTCGCTAAGGTTGGCTCCGCTAAGGTTGGCTCCACTAAGGTTGGCTAAACTAAGGCGGGCAAAACTAAGGTTGGCTCTATTAAGGTTGGCTCCGCTAAGATCGGCTCTGATAAGATAGGCGTTACTAAGGTTGGCTTCGCTAAAGTTGGCTTCGCTAAGGTTGGCTTCGATAAGATTGGCTCCGCTAAGGTTGGCTCCGATGAGGTCGGCTTCGCTAAGGTCGGCTGGGCTAAGGTTGGCTCCGCTAAGGTTAGCTCCGTTAAGGTTGGCTTCTCTAAGGTAAACTCCACTAAGGTTGGCTCCGCTAAGGTCGGCTCCGCTAAAGTTTCTTTCACCTGCGGCGTATGCCGCCAATAGATCTTGTTCTGTCATATTTTCCATTGCCCACGAATAACGCTTCGCTTGGCAGTGCTGCGCCCTAGTAGTTTCCCAAAGCGGAGGGGTGTTCAGGTGATGCCCCTTATTGTTTTTGGTTGGGTTCAACGGTTGTATGGATGCTGCCCTGCCTTGGCTTTGAGCACTGGGCATAAGCCGCGTAAGCGAGCATGCAAACCGTTGGGCGGGTTTAATTATGGTTCAAATAGACCCACAGACGGGGGGAGGCTACCTCCTGGTTCCGCCGTTAACGAGTGCTTCCATAAGCTTGGCTCCTTCAAGGTCGGCTTCCATAAGGTCGGCATAGCGAAGGTCAGCATTCTTAAGGTCGGTTCCGCGAAGGTTGGCTCCTTTAAGGTTGGTTCCGCTAAGGTTGGCTCCGCTAAGGTCGGCGAAGCCAAGGTCGGCTCCGCGAAAGTTTCTTTCACCTTTGGCGTATGCCGCCAATAATTCTTGTTCTGTCATATTTTCCATTGCCCACGAATAACGCTTCGCTTGGCAGTGCTGCGCCCTACTGGTTTCCCAAAGCGGAGGGGTGTTCGGGTGAGGCCCCTTTTGGTTTTTAATTGTGCCCAACGGTTGCATGGATGCTGCTCTGCCTTGGCTTTGAGCGCCGGGCATGGGCCGCGTAACCGACCATGCAAACCGTTGGGCGGGTTTCATTGCTGTACAAATACAGCCACAGATGGGGGTAGGTTACCTTATGGCTCCATCTTGGTTGGCTCCATCAAGGTTGGCTCCGCTAAGTACAGCTCCCATAAGGTTGACTCCGCTAAGGTTGGCTCCGCTAAGGTTGGCTCCGCTAAGGTTGGCTTCGCTAAGGTTGGCTCCGCTAAGGTCGGCTTTGCGAAGGTTGGCTATCTCAAGGTGGGCTACGGTAAGGTCGGCATAGCTTAGGTCGGCTCGGCTTAGGTCGGCTCTGATAAAGTCGGCTTCGTGAAGGTTGGCTCGGCTAAGGTTGGCTCCGCTAAGGTTGACTCCGCGAAGCCGACCTTCCCTAAGGCTGGCTCCGCTAAGATTGGCTCCGCTAAGGTCGGCATACTTAAAGTAGGCTCGACTAAGGTCAGCTGCGCTAAGGTCGGCTCCGCTAAGGTTGGCTGCGCTAAGGTCGGCTCCGCTAAGGTTGACTCCAATAAAGTTTCTTTCACCTGCGGCGTATGCCGCCAATAATTCTTCTACTCCCATGTTATTTTCCATTGCCCACGAATAACGCTTCGCTTGGCAGTGCTGCGCCCTACTGGTTTCCCAAAGCGGAGGGGTGTTCGGGTGAGGCCCCTTTTGGTTTTTAATTGTGCCCAACGGTTGCATGGATGCTGCTCTGCCTTGGCTTTGAGCGCCGGGCATGGGCCGCGTAACCGACCATGCAAACCGTTGGGCGGGTTTCATTGCTGTTCAAATGCAACCACAGACGGGGGTGAGACTACAATCCTATGGCTCCGGTAAGGTTGGCTCCTTCAAAATTGGCTTCGCTAAGGTTGGCTTCGCGAAGGTTGGCTCCATTAAGGTTGGCTCCGGTAAGGTTGGCTCCGGTAAGGTTGGCTCCGGTAAGTTGGGCTCGGCTAAGGTCGGCTTCGCTAAGGTCGGCTCCGATAAGATTGGCTTCGATAAGGGTGGCATCTCTAAGTTTGGCTCCGCTAAGGGTGGCTCCGCTAAGGGTGGCTCCGAGAACGTCGGCTCGGCTTAGGTCGGCTCGGCTTAGGTCGGCTTCGCGAAGGTTTGCTCCGGTAAGATTGGCTCCATCAAGGTAGGCTTCGCTAAGGTTGGCTCCACTAAGGTTGGCTCCGGTAAGGTTGGCTCCCATAAGGTTGGCTCCGCGAAGTTCGGCTTTGCTAAGGTCGGCTGGGCTAAGGTTGGCTCCGCGAAGGTTGGCTTCGCAAAGGTTGACTCCGCTAAGGTTGACTCCGCTAAGGTTGGCTCCGATTAGGTTGGCTCCGCTAAGGTTGGATCTACTGAACTTGGCTCCGTCGAGGTTGGCTTCGTGGAGGTTGGCCCTGCTAAGATTGGTGTCGCTCAGGTCTGCGCCACTCAGGTTGGCTCCGCTAAGGTTGGCTCGGCTAAGGTCGGCTCCGCTAAGGTCGGCTCCGCTAAGGTCGGCTCCGATAAAGTTTCTTTTACCTGCGGCATATGCCGCCAATAATTCTTGTGCTGTCATGTTGTTTTCATTGCCCACGAATAACGCTTCGCCTGACAGTGCTGCGCCCTACTAGTTTCCCAAAGCGGAGGGGTGTTCAGGTGATGCCCCTTTTTGTTTTTGATTGTGCCCAACGGTTGCATGGATGCTGCCTTGGCTTGGCTTTGAGCGCCGGGCATAGGCCGTATCACCGAGTATGCAAACCGTTGGGCGGGTTTCATTGCTGTTCAAATACAACCACAGACGGGGGGTAGGCTACCTTATGACTCCATCTTGGTTGGCTCCGCGAAGGTCGGCTCCGTTAAGCTTGGCTCCGCGAATGTCGGCTCCGCTAAGGTTGGCTCCGCTAAGGTGGGCTCCGCTAAGGATGGCTCGGCTAAGGTTGGCTCCGCTAAGGTTGGCTGCGCTAAGGACGGCTTCGACAAGGACGGCTCGGCTAAGGTTGGCATCCATAAGGCTGGCTCCGTTTAGGTTGGCTCCG
>Ga0247832_1008244_pt1 | contig 10480 bp, 5 predicted proteins | sample LaCruzMarch2015__10_FD_192407 | JGI IMG/M metagenome (GOLD analysis project Ga0247832, IMG submission 192407) | Freshwater microbial communities from meromictic Lake La Cruz, Castile-La Mancha, Spain - LaCruzMarch2015_4m | ecosystem: Environmental > Aquatic > Freshwater > Lake | place: Spain...
CACGTCACCGATGGTATGAGTGGGATGACTACGTCGTCGTGATCTGCGTCGTCGTATGGAGGATAGACGGCAAGCAATGACCTCCCTCCTCGTCATCCTCGACTCGTCGTGTCGTCACGAGAGGGACAGGTCTAGTTTTGACTACCTGCAGAAAAAAGCGGGAATGGATTGCCGACGACAGAGTGAGAACAGGAAGGAGTAAGATGACGACGACAGCCATATGCTGATCGAGGCAACTAACACCACACACGAAAAGAACTCACCGCAGCTCAGTCAGATCTTTTGATGCGCGAATAGAGAATTTTAGTTCAGAAATAAAAATGGTTACAGAAATACATTTAGGAAGAGAGACAGAGGCTCCCGCTCGCTTTCGTGCGGCAATCGATTCTATTTCGCAGCGAATAAACAACGACAATGCAACCACAGAGTTGCTGCATGCGCCAAATGAAAATGACGAATTCGGAGTAACAAGTAGCCTACGCAATTGTAAGTCGGCCATTCGACGTCTCCAGCAAGATCGAGATGATTGCGTGGCCACCTCCACGGAGCTGGACCGACGTATCTCGTCCACCAAAGACGATCTATTTAACACACAGCAAAAGCTTTTGTCATTGGCAAGCAAGGTGCAGTTGCATGCGGTACAGAAATCTCTTGTGACTCAATTCAATCAAGCAGAGGACCAACTAAAGATCTTCAAGGCAGAGCTCCATGACGAAGTGGAGGGGAGTATAAGGACAAATCTCTTGGAAGTTAAGTCGTGCTTTACAGAAGGGGAATCTTTGGCAAAACAGCGCCATGCCAAGCTCGAAGAGCGGTTGGCGTCTTGCGCTAGAGAGGATGACTTCGTTGCCTTTCAGGAAGACATCGGAGCAATTGTATCTTCGTTGACGAAAAAGACTTCTTTATTAGATGATTTTGCGACAACAACTGGACAATCGCTGTACGCCCTCCGAAGAAAATTGTCCATCGCAGTGATCCATCGAAACTATGTCAGCTGGAAAACGAATGCATTGTCATCCGGTCTCTCGCGATGGAAGCAAGTTGTCAAGCGACAGAGACACTACGAAGACGCAAAGTTTAGTCGAAAAAGTCTCATGAGGAAGACTATTACCAATATCGTGTCGCGTCGAAAACGAAATGTGTTCGTGAAGTGGATCCAATATCGCGACTGGCATCGCAAGATCGAAGAACAAAAGCTCAATGCCGCGACGCTCATTTGCGAAACATTTGGGAAGTTACTCATCGCAGCAAAGATTACTGCTTTCAATAGATGGCGTAGACTCACTCTTCTCGACATACGAAAATGCGCCGATGAGAAAGGTGAATCGATTACAGCAATCCAAATCGACGTAGCCGGCAGTCCGATGGAGACGCCACTACCTCTTGATCACAAAAAAGTAGGCGCTTTCGGGAGCGATTTACAAGGAGTTATGTTTGCTCTTACGAATGAAATTCAGAACATCAAGACTCAAGACATTCCAGCACTACGTCAACGGTGGTACACCGAGACAGAGGCATTGAGGTTGACACTTTGCACCACATTGAACGAGTCAATTCAGAATGTCAATGAAGCAGCTAGCGTGTTCCAAGCCCTTATCATTGAACGTGTTGATAGTCGTACTCATGACCTACCAGCTGTTCGATCAAAGCTCGATGAACTCTCAAGCCTATTTCAGTGCAGCGTAGAAGCTTTGGAAAGTGTAGATGAACGACACGCGAAAAGGATTGATGCTATTGTGGCTCAAGATCGACAGCTAGAACAGCGATTGGAATACGTCGAGGAACAAGTCAGAACGGCTGCACTCGAGATGACGTCGGTATTTCAAGAGCATGCGAAGTTCAATGAATCCATCGAATTACTCCGTGAGTCAATTGAACGCAACGAAAATCGTCACGCTGAGGAGCGACTATTATTCGAAAATGCTCTGAATCACTTCGGTGAAGAATTGCTCAATACCAAGATAACTCTTGGGCACACTCAAGTTCTGTGCAACACCCTCCAAAACGACCTGACCGAAGCCAAGTCCGAGCTTACTTACTTCCAAGAAGCCTGTCAAGCCGAGACAGATAAGATCAACGACAGTTCAAACCAACCTGGTATTCCCAAACCGTCTCTAGACAGGATAGTGAATGTGGGCCATGCCTATGAAGCTCTCGCCAAAGAGAAGTCATACGTGACTGGAATCAATATCACGGCGGTGATGAAGACCACCGCTACATTGAAGATGAAGAGGAGGGAAGAGAAAGTGATAAGGACCGAGGACGTGGATGTAACATCGGAAATTGCTGCCTTTGCACATGACTATGCCAAGTGGATAGCCTACCAAATTGATCATGAGTCATTGTTACGGCTCATTGCGGGGTCTAACTTTGAGGACCAAATTTACGCCGAGGATGACAATATAGTTCGTAGGAATGATCTTTGTAATGAACTCAAGGCAGAGCTTGGGGTATTGCTTGAGAAGACTTCAATATTCTCCCAGTATTCAGATGTAGCAGATCCCGTTGATAAGACTACGCGAGGCGCAGGAATTCGATGGGAGGCAAGAACAATATTCCTATCACGCATTGGAGAGGCGCTGAATGCTGCTCTGTCCAAGCATGAGCAAATTTTACTTTTGCCAACCACTCGGATGGGACGAGTAGATCCAACGTCCTCGATTACCTACTGCGTTGCATGTGACCGTCCAATGCGACCAAGAACCTCCACACCGGCGACGGAGAGTAAGGCGTCAGCACAGAAGACAAAAGATGGCAGTATGCCATCGATAGATGATTCCGAACCATTCACTCCAGAGCCAGTTGGGATTGACACCCGCAAACTGTTGCCGGTGCGTAATAATGGTGAAGCACAGAGTCTCCAACGGAGCAAGAGCGTGGGGAAACTAATAAAAACGAGTCACTTGTCAGCGGTGAAGAAGGATTCTAAAACCTTCTTCGAGTTAATGCCTACTGTATTTGATTGATGCTCTCCTGAGGCAAAGGTTGTATTGTAATAGGTTCAGTCATTGATCTTGAGCATTTTATCAAAACTGCAGAAACAAAGCAGGTTGATAGAGTAGTAAAATGAAGATAGACACATGAATTTTTAAGTTCTGACAAATATTACGTTTGTGCTGCCTCTCCATTAAACGACTGCTATATCCCTCCCCACAACTACGCCTTCTTAAGTGCATTCAACGCCATATTCGTCACACTCGCGATAGCCTTGCCATCAGCCTTTGCAATCTGATGGTACTTCCCCCTCGCTGCATCGGCAATCTCCTTGGCAATGCCTGTGCTAATGAATTTGTTCTCTGTATCAATACATAACAAATTGAAACTAGGCAAAGCACCCATTTGCTTTGCACATGCCAACACTTCATCCTTCAAATATTTCCTACTCGGCTTACCATCTTTACTATCTTCATCACTCTCGGGATCGAATTCCTCTCCTTTCGACACACACAGTGGGACATTGGCTCTGCCATCAGAGATGCATACCACCACAACCTTACCAATGTCACCAGTCTTCTGTGCATTAATGCCGGTAAGCATGGCCATTTGGAGTGCATCAGCCAACGGACTACCACCACCACAAGGCATAACTTCCAATCGTTTCTTCGCACTCGCGATACTCCGCGTGGGAGGCAAGAGAACATCGGCTCGATCTCCCTGGAAGTTAATTAAACAAATCTTATCACGACTTTGATATGCCTCAGTTAGTAGACTCATGGCCGCACCCTTAGCGGCATTCATCCGATTAAGTGCCATCGAACCTGATGCATCCACGACGAATACGATAAGACTACCAGCCTTTCTTGCCATCTTCTTCGTCCGTACATCACTCTGTTCAATAAATACACCACGTGCCTCATTCTTCGTCCCTATAGCACGTTGCCGTCGACCACGTTGGTATGGTGCACTCGCCCGTAGGGTAGCATCCACGGCAAGACGGATGACCTTACCTTTCGGGAGCATGGGTTTGATATACCGTCCTCGGTCTTGACTGAAGATCAAACCACGACCACCACCCTTACCAGACTGTTGTCGACCAGCGAAGGCGATGAGGTCTGGATCCATTGGTGTGGCATCAACGTCAAACATAAATTCTTGGGGAACGTCAGGAACGTCTGGTTGTTGATCCTGTTCTTCCTCATCTTTATCTTCCTCATCTTCCTTTTCCTCTTCCTTATCTTCCTCCTCATTCTCAGAATCATCATTCTCTTGATCCATCTGTGGTGGTGGAGGCGGTGGTGGCGGAGGTGGAGGTGGCATCATTTCATCCGGATCAAAGGGAGTGTTAATAAACGTCCCACGAGGAGCGATTGCCAGCTTCACGGCCAACCGCAAGTCATCACTCGTAATCTGCCGTCCCTCTAATGCCGCCGATGCACGTGCCACCTCCGATGCAAATATCTCAGCCCGATGTCCTTGACATCCGGCACGAATAGCCTCCTCACATAGATATTGGATCTGAGTCGGTGCAATCTTAACATCACGTAAGAATTCACGTGCAAATACTATGGCCGTACGCAAATCACCTTCATTCTCAATGGCCTCCTCGAGCGCTGTTTCGGCCTCGGGCGTGGCCTGCTTCCCCCCCGCCGAGAACCCCAGTACGGCATCTACTGCCTCAACACGACTGCCAATCTCCATCTTTTCGGCATCGGCGGATAAGGCCACGGCAATCCGATCAAGTAAATGATCACGCAATTCACCCTCGTCCGGATTAAATGTAGCAATTAGCAATGGTCGACAGGGGTAGGTGAGTGATATGCCCTCGCGTTCCACAACGACCTTCCCCTCGGTTACGACATTTAATAATATATTGGCAGTCTCTTCATCGAGTAAGTTGATATCGTCTACATACAGCACGCCTCGATGTGCCTTGGCTAGTAGACCAGGACTAAATACTGCTCGTCCGGTCTTGACACTTTCTTCCAAATCGGCCGAACCAATCAATCGATCTTCCATCACGTTCAGCGGGACTTGTACGAATGGAGCGTGTATAATTTCCGTCTCGCGTTCCGAGAGCGGAGTACCGCCCTCGCCGTCCAATTCGGCCTTGAGAAAATCGTCCACTCCATACTCCCCCGTGGGGTCGATGTTGAATTGACTGCCCTTTATTACCTCGATGGGCGGCAGTAGTTGATGTAAGGCACGTGCCATGACACTTTTGGCAGTACCCTTGCCGCCGGATATGACCACCCCGCCCATACGATTATTGACCGCCGACAAGAGCAGAGCCTGTTTGATGGCGTCTTGTCCCACGACCATGGATAAAGGAAAGGGACGTCCCCCGGCCATCATTTGATCCGACTGTTTCTTTCCCATTTGTTGCTTTTTGCCATTGAGCATACCACCCGACTCCTCCGCTTCAATAGCTGCACGTGCACGTTCCTCGGCGACTGATGATGGTGTTGTTGCGACGTTTAATACCACTTCAAGACGTCGATGTTGTCGATGTTGTTGTTGTTGCTGTATTCTTCTTATCCCAGTCTCAGGGGGTGCAAACGCCATCGCTACGCCAACTACGGCCGCCACGACTGTCAAAGCCGCAGATGTTCTTCTTGGTCGAGGCATATTATTCGACAGCGCTCCCACACGATATCCTACCGACCGGGCCGTCAGCTCCGTCCCCAATGCTTGGCTTTTGATTTATTTGTGGACACGTCGTGTGCTTGAAGTTTAGAATCCATCGAGAAAGAGCGGGAATCGTTCCACCGCACAAACCCCGAACCCCAAGGCACCCATCAATACAATACAACTTGGGAAGAATTAATACTACCTAGACCTTTTTCACCTGGAAGTGGAGTCTTATAGCCGAGGATCTTTCAATCAAACAAGGCACCCATCAAGATGAAGTCGTCGGCGGTGTCGCTACTGTTATTTTCGGTCACATCATCATCAGCAACACGAGTATTCCCCCAACGCACGTCAGCCGAGGCAGCCATCGTCGAATGGGGACATTCCGCCATCATAAGCGCACTTGACGGTGCCGTGGCATCGTTTGGGCCACAAACGAGTATGGGTGCCAGCTTCGAGGTGGAGACGGCACCGGTACTGGCCAATCCGATCGATGGCGTGGGCAACAAGTTAAGTCGACTAGATGACAACATTGATGTTTCCAGTAAGATGATGCAGTTGCCAAAGCTCGACAACTCCGATGCCACGTTGGGGAATATGGTCATCATGACCGACTCGGCCGGTTTGTCCGGCGTGGCCATGGCACGGATCGCTAAAATTTCGGGTGCGGCCGCATTGATGATCGTCAACACCGACGAGCACGCCGGGGACTACATATACAGTCTGGAACCCGAAACTGACATGGAGGCACAATATGCCGCCGATCATATTGATATACCGGTATTCATGGTTAGTTTACAAGCTGGGAATGTTATCACTACGGCATTGGCCACTGATGATATGGATGCCGATGTTGTTAATGCCGGTGGAGCATTACCCGACCGTGTACGACTATATGCCGGTGGTGACAGACCATTCTTTGAGGATGCCGTATCGCAACATCCGCTAGTGTATTTGATACACAACTTACTCACCAACGAGGAATGTAATGACCTGATTCATATGGCTGATGGAAAGTATGATCGAGTTGTGGATGACGCATACACTCCCAGCCTAGGCGTGAATAATTTCCTCGAAAACATGATGCAACCCTCTCCGGCGAAGGATGTCGATCGAGTAGTACTATGGAAGGGTGATATGGGAGGTAAATTCTTCAAGGATATTGATGAACGTATATCACAGGTTACCGGTTTCCCCATAGAACATCTATCTGACTTTGAAATTAATAAACACACATCCGAGAAGTCATACTATGTTCCACATTATGATATCAACGAGTCGAATAGTATCATGGCAAGTATCACAATTTTTTTAAGTGATATACCCCGTGATAATGGTGGTGAGATTGTATATCCCGAAACACAACAGCAACAACCCGATGGTAAGACGAGTAATGAAGCCGTGGTTATCCATCCTGTGAAGGGATTGGCAATTATACATCATAATACCGATGACAAGTATAATTTTGATAAGTCGTCTGTACATAAAGAAGCGGTGTTTAAAGGACATGGAGAATATAAGTATGTTGCCAAAAAGTATATTTACCTTAATCCTCAACCACGTCATACGCGGGTAGTATTACCTTTACTCGCATCACCATTCGGTGGGAAATTGCCACGAGCGATTATTACATTGCACAATATCTTACTTGATAAATTTGGCATGGACAAAGGAAAATTATACTTTCGCAAAATTATCACCGTAACACCCATACTACTGCTAATTGTTATTGTTAGTTTGATAAGCAATTTAGTTATTAAACAAATGAAGAGTATGATATTTGGGAGTAGCAGTGGTTGCGATGATGGTAAGACGAAGAAAGGAAGGGAAGCATCAACAAGTGTTGTCGAAGGAAGAAAGACAATCAAAAAATCAACCAGAATGAAATCAAAGAAGTCCTGATTCATCGGTATAGCGCTTGAAATTATTTCTGAAACACAGCTTAAATGATAAACCCACAGTTGACACAAGCAAGGATTGATTACACAAAATAGAGAAGATCGAATTCATTTGAGTTCTAGCCTTAATAATACATTGAAAAAAAAGTACGATGGTCCGCTGTGAAGGCTAAAAGTATGACTCCTATTTTCTCAACATTTTTTACTTTTAATGCTAGCGACAGATACCATCACCTAAAAGCAACATCAATGTTGACCCAGCAATCGGTAGACAAAGATTGTCCGTCTGACTTGTGGATGCTTCAAACAATGTCATCACAAACATCGTTACACTCGTTGGACATATGAATTGTAGGATATTACTGTTATGTTGGCTTGCCATGTTTGAAGCAATCGACAAGATCACCAGCACCATTGAGAGGAACATGCATACCGAACCTTCCAGTGTTCTTGTCGAGGATGGCCAATGATGTCGACCAAATTTAATGCCGCAAATTGCTCCAACAGAGTCGCCTATCCCTAGGACTACCAATCCAAGATAAGGAAGCAGGGCTAGCATTTTATCGTCACAAGATAACGAGGCTTCTGAGAGTGGTTGTAGCAGCTGGTATACCCAACACGGGAAGGCACATCCCATAATCAATGCAATGTGTGTCACTGCTATCCCTCCTCCACTCGCGGACGAATCCTTTTCATCAATAAATGACAAGTAAAAGTCATTCAAAGACGGTGCACCACTAACAGTCTCAATTTTGTCATCGTTGTTAACCATCCAACCACGAACCATTTCAATTACTATTAGTAGTGCAATTGCAATTGCATACGATAGTGACATCATATCCGGATCCAAATACGTAATTGGAGCAAATAGAAGTATGGCCACGAGATGAAAATACTTCCGTGCGATGACGACACGCTGCTTCCGTGTTGGACTATCATTCTTACTTGACGCGCTAATCCACAATGTAAGTCTTGATGCGATTGGGATACATACAGCAAGAACTGTAGCCCAATATATTAGTACCATCGTTCGACTGACGGAGATTAAACCGATTTTTACTGATTTCGATGAAAGAAAAAAGACCAACCAAATTACACATCGAGGTATGCGATAATAATCAATGTTTGCGGAACAAGTTGTAGGTTCAACACCACAATATATTTCATTCAATTGTTGTGAATTCAGTGCCATCTCTAGACACCCAATCGTGATACCTACAACAGTAACGAAAGACGCTGCCAATTCCTTACCACGCCTTGTAGTATTCGATTGAAAGGACGGCAGGGATGTAAGCTTTTTCATCATCATGGAGCTGAATGTAACACCCACGAGGCAGCCGACTAATCCAGCATGAGCCACGACAAGATGAATTGACAGAGAATTGTTGAATAATAATGACGTGGTGTTAATGGACATTCCAGAATATTGCAGAATAAATTCACCAACCAATGAGGTAAAAAAAGTAGAAACAACCATATACTCTCCAGGAGTGAATGCAACCTGCCATGTAACATCATTAGTAGTCATCGTTGAAGGTATTCTATTGTAGAGAAATATTAGAACGATATGAAGACTTCCTATTATAGCAGTATTGATATTGTGAGAAATTGTACATCGGAATAGTAATAGAGCTGCATAAATCTTCCAGCAATTCTGCATTGATGTTAATGAGTTAATGGAGTGTTCATGATTCTTGCCATCACTATTACTACATTGTCCATTCTTTTGAGCTCTACCATTGACTCCTCTATCAAGTCTGCTGCAATTATTGTATTTACGATGATTGTATCTTGACCATTCTATCCACGCGAAGGAGATGACAAATGCAAGACCACTCATAGATGCAAATTCCAAGTGAAAAATCGCTCTCCCTTCTGCCACTGAGGTGCACTGTTCAGTTGTTTGGTGACATGAATAATTGTCGTTCTCGACACGACCTACGCGTGATGTTGATATGATGTATGCCATGTAATGTAGCGGGACTAAATTAGACCCCATCGCGATGCCGGCTCCACGATTGTTGCGGCTGGTGTCGCCGAATAGAAGAATTATGACCAGCGATAGGATTGATGTTATGAATAATATCAATAGTGACCATTGAAAGGAGTCATTATCGAATATGATGGAGGTATCTGCGCATGTCGTAACGGACATCATTGATTGACTATCATTGTCGTCACTAGAACATCTCCATTGCATCGATTGTTTCGTGATACAAATAAAAATCGGTAAGCCAGCTACACAGATCCATTCTATTAGAGGCATCGTTTTCATCGTGCACTCATATTCATCTCTTAGGACTGCTCGGCGGGAAGAACAGCTCGAGGCCGCAGCTATCCCTCTCGACCACACAAGTTCATCAATGGGAGCGAAAAAATAAAAATTCGATATCAGTACATCATATCAAAGCCCACGATCTGGCGAGCATGGGTATACCATAACTTTCTCTAATTCATGATATTGATCGAGATATTGGTATTCGGTATTCAACGCCATCAACTCGCCTAAAATTACTTGGCGGAGCCCCTATCTGCGATCATGCCCACTTGAAGGTGCAAGTTCAATGACAAAACTGGCGAGGAAGACATATGAAAGAAATAGTGTTTGATATATCATTCAACAGCCAAATTTTACGTAGAATTCATTGGGACTATCTATTTTGATTGTATTTCTATTGCCCATGAAGTATTCACATACTTCCCAACACGCAATTTTGACCACCTAATAGCTACTCCAATACTTGTAACTGCCATTAACCAGCCTGGCATGTTACTATTAGACATATAAAGAACAAATTCCCTCGCTGGTTAATATGGGTTACGTCATTAACGAACATTTAAAAATTGGGGCGATTTCAGAAAATGAGGCGTTTTCACTAGAGTTGCATCCCATTCGTTTACCGGTGGGTTTGCCGGTATTGGTAAGTTACCGGCCCTCTTCGGTTGGTATATTCGGTATGGTATTGGTATTAAGGTGGGGTTAACTAACGCTGAAACTACGTAAATTCAGTAAA
>Ga0247832_1008250_pt1 | contig 10475 bp, 12 predicted proteins | sample LaCruzMarch2015__10_FD_192407 | JGI IMG/M metagenome (GOLD analysis project Ga0247832, IMG submission 192407) | Freshwater microbial communities from meromictic Lake La Cruz, Castile-La Mancha, Spain - LaCruzMarch2015_4m | ecosystem: Environmental > Aquatic > Freshwater > Lake | place: Spain...
TCCGAAGTTTCTCTTCGTAGGTCTCCTTGGTGCTAGCCCTCAAGGGCCTGTTGATGGCATGAGCCTCTAGCCACATGTCCAGGTAATCATTCAGAGTGACTTGATCCTTGCGCAGGGCTGTGCCGGCTTTGAGTTGCCTTTTTCGTTCGTCCCGCTGAATCTCCGCGGTATCAGCGTCATCGAATGGTCCATGCCAAACAATCTTGCTCTTCTTGCTCAAGGGATCATTTTCTCGCAGAAAGACCCACCAAGAGCCATGTTTGAAAACGACCCCATTCCGCTTCTTGCTCTTTCTCTCCCCACTCGTTGGGGTTGACTCGTTGTCGGTGACCCGACTGTTGTTATCGGACATTTTTTGTTCCTTTCATTGAAGTAATCGGGCACTGTGCACCGACGATTTGTTGAAACCCCTACGCCCACCTTCGGACGTATTCGTCTTTCGGATGGTCGTAGCTAGATCCACTTCCTACGGTTTCTCTTACCTGTGGATAACGGGTTATGTCTGTTCCTGCGTAACGCGTTGCAAAGCAACCAAAGAAGCAAAGAGTTCAAAGAAGCAAAGGAATCAAGAAAGCAGAGAATCAAGAAAGCAGAGAATCAAAAAAGGCAGAGAATCAAACAAACAATGAATAAAAGAAGCAACATTTAGACAAGGGGGAGGAGAAAGAACTGCTATTCATTTGGATGCTCGTTCTTCTTCTGTCGTGATCGTTCTTGACGTTCGCGAGCGGACTCGCGCTGCTTGAGAAGCTTCTGCTTTGGAGTCTGGCCCCAAGCAGGCTCGGCACACTTGGAGTTGCCAGCCTGATAGCGAACCGTTTGGTCAGTCCAGCCGCAGATGATCCAACCGTCAGGCTCGTCAAGTACTCGAATGAAGTGGTTGTCAGTGCCAAGTTCGTCCAGAAGAGCCCCGGCATCCAAGGGGTCTTGCCAGGGCACTGACCGGATGTCCCCTCGTGCCAGAAACCCTTCGATGTCAGGTTCGCAATCAGCCACGGTTGTTGCAACGCTGATGAGCAGCATTCGCTTCTCAATTGAAAGGGCTTGTACATCGTTTCGGTCGAGGAAGGATCCCCAGAGATTCAATTCAGTCATTAGTATTTCCTTTCTTGTGGTGAGCAGAGTCGAATCCGCTCTGGATGGTGGCTCGGCAGGTTGCCTCACCGTCGTCAGTCACGAGGTTGTTCTCGTGACAGGCATGAATGAGGTATCGCTCAGCGATACTTCGAAGTTCTGGGTCGGATCCAAAGACGGTGGCGGCTTTGCGAGCAGCCCAGTGAAGGAAGTTGTTGCGCTCACCGGGAGTTGCTTGGGCAACGAGTCTTGAAAGGTGCGTGAATAGTCCCCAACGGCCAAGAAGTGATTGACTGGAATCAAAGTTCCAGAGACCCCCACCCCGTACCTGACGCAGTTGAACGTCATAAGTGGCATCAGTGCGACGGAATGCATCAAGTGCGGCGCGGTAGGACGGTGCAGGGTCACCTATCCGTGTCAGGTCAGGCGATTGGGACCACGAATATCCAGCGCCGTTGTACTTGGGCCGCAATGTGCCCGGGAGGTAGACCCAAGAACGGTGCGCCAAGTAGTCGATACCTCCCACCCGCAACGTGGCGCAGCCCGTAGGAGCGACGTATAGATGCTGTCCTTCACCAGGTGTATCCGCAACGGCGAAAGGAGTGGGTGCATATACCTGTGTTGCATGCCAGGTTGCGCTGCCACCGTTGCGCGGGTCGATATCGATGACATCGAAGCTCTCGCCTGTCACCGCGGTAATAGCATCCGTGGGGTTACGTCCATCAAGAACAGACATTGAACGACGAGCGCGTTCCAAAACGTCAGCCCGAAACTCTCGGTAGGGCTGACTTGGCCACCGTGTTAGCGACATGCATGCAATACGTGTTCCGATTGATACGAGATTGCGAATCGCCTCGCGTTCAACCTCTGTAATCTCGTGTGGAATGGGTCTGTAATTGAGATAACCACGACTCTTGCGGTTACTAATTTGCTGTGTCATGCATCAAGTGTGCAAAATAAAACGCGTTATTTTGCATACCGCGCAACCACTTTTTAGGACCGATCCGCCATGACACATAGTGATACAACTAGCAACGAGATTTTCGCTATGGGCGAAATGCTTTCAAAGTTCGTGTCGCAGCGAGTGGATATCCCGTCGTTCTAATGCGACGATTATCCAATCAACCAGGGAAATCAACGGAGATCACATGGGTCATGACAAGGCGCGAGCGGCGTACCGACGCGCTGTCGCAGCTGAACTAAGAACTCAGGGTCACTCGTATGACGAGATCGCCGAAACATTGGAGTATCGGGACCGCTCAGGTGCTTGGCGTGCTGTTATGAAAGCGATGAATGATCGCCAAGTGACGGCAGTGGATCGGTTGCGAATGGTTGAGTTCGCAGATCTTAGTGAGCAACACCGGGCAGTTTGGCAACAAGCTAAGGCTGGTGACTTCAAGGCTATTGATCAGGTTCTGCGATGTGCTGATGGTCGCCTGAGTTTGCTGGGTTTGACGTAACAGCAGGGGATATCGATTACGGCTGTTGATGGACGACGAGGGGGAGGACGGCTTGAGCTCCGTGCTCGCGCAGCAGCGCCCCTGCCACCGTTGCGGTCCAGCCGGTTTTCCAGGTGTCGTCAACTAAGAGCACCACTTCACCCGTCAAGTCGACTCCGGGAAGAATCGAGAGTCGTGAGGCTTGGAGAGCCGCGCGGGCCTTCGCTGATTGGTCCTGCGCGTTCGCGCCATCGGTGATGGCCAGCGCTTCGCGGACAGGGAGTTTCCCGACCGAGGCGATGCCCTCGGCAATCGAGCGAATCAACTTGGGCTGTCGGCTACTTGGCGCGGGCACCACCACGGTTGGACGAGCCGACCATTCAGACTTCCAGCGCGTCAGGACGGCAACGACGGCTGTGAGAATCCAGTCGGGTGCCGGGTCGTCGCCAATCGTGGTGAACTCGATGGCTTCGGGCCAGACCGGGTCATTGCCATAGGCCAGCGCTCGACCTTCGTCGCAGCGCAGAGTTTCGCTGATCTTGCCCTTCCACGGCATATTCGGTGCCCACAGAGCTCGCGGCTTCAAGACGTTGTCAACGGACCGCATGAACGCCAACGCAGACTCCGAGTACTCTCGACTCGGCGCGGAACCCAAATCCAGCGGAAGGCCGCGGACGCACACCGAGCATCGCCCGCAGTCGGCGATCGACGGATCATCCAACGCTTGCCGCAGCACCCCGTCCAGACAGCGGGTCGAGCGAGCATACGCACGCATGAGGGCCGCTTCGTCGTTTCGTGCCAGCGCCAGGGATTTGTAGCGCTCCCGGTCGAACTCCCACGGCGCACCGGTGGACTCCCACCCGGCAGTGGTCTTGCGAACGGCACCTTCGACGGCGAGGACTTTCAGCAGGAGGTCTAAGCGACCATCGCGAATCCCTGTTGCGGCGGCCAGTAGTTGCGAGGAAGAGGGCTGTCCCGTCTCTGCGAGGTGGTGAAGTACCGCGTGTGCTTCAGTTTCAATGGGAATGGACGCGGACGCAAAATAGCGCCAGATTTCCTCGTCGGCTGGGGTGGGGATCAGGACGACCTGTGCCGTGTCGAGCGCGCGGCCAGCGCGGCCCACTTGCTGGTAGTAGTCGACGGGGGAGCCCGGTGATCCCACGTGGACGACGAAGCCCAAGTCAGGTTTGTCGTAGCCCATGCCCAGTGCCGAGGTCGCTACGACGGTCTTTAGGGCGTTGCGCTTCAACTGGTCTTCGAGGTCTTCGCGTTCCTCGGAAGTGAGTTGCCCGTGGTACGCCGCAACGTTGTGGCCACGGCTTTGGAGGTAGGCGGCAAGCTCGGCTGAGGTCCGCACCGTCGCGGCGTACACGATGCCGGAGCCGGGTAACTTGGGAAGGAATTGATCAACCCACGCGTATGCGTTGACCAAGTCCATGCGTGGCAGGACGGACAAGTGCAGGGAATCGCGCGCCAACGTGCCGCGCAACACGAGCGTGTCGGTTCCAAGTTGTTCGGCCACGTCGTCAGTAACGCGGCTATTCGCTGTTGCAGTGGTGGCCAAGACGGGAAGGTCTGGTCGGTGCAATACCAATGACGTGATTCGTCGATAGTCCGGCCGAAAGTCGTGTCCCCAACTCGAGATGCAGTGCGCTTCATCAATGACGAGCAAACCTAGGCGAGGGATGAGCCACGGCAGAACGTCGCTCTCAAAGCGTGGATTGGCTAGTCGCTCAGGGCTCGTCAGCAGCACGTCAATCTCATCAGCCGCCAGGGCCCGCTGGATGTCATCCCACTCGCCAAAGTTTGACGAGTTAATCGACGCTGCTCGCAGTCCTGCTCGCTCGGCCGCTTCCACTTGATTGCGCATCAAGGCGAGCAGGGGAGACACCACAAGGGTCAGGCCCGCGCCGGACTCTCGCAGGGCACGGGCGGCGATCCAGTAGACCGCAGACTTGCCCCATCCGGTGGCTTGCACCACCAGTGCCCGGCGACCCTCAACCGCCAGGGCGGAGGCGGCGGCCATTTGGTCCGGTCTAACGGTGCTTCCTGCACCTGCAATCCCAGTCAAGACGCGCGTCGCGACGTCAGACAGCTGCGCTGAGTCCGGTCGCGGGCGTGCAGTGTTCACGAGTGAACTTCCCCGTTTTGCCTCATCGATTCCCGTCTTGTTTGCACCGCGCGATGCAGATGTCTCATTCCGAAGCGTTTGTGAGGCATTGCGTCAGTCCCATTCCTGATCCTCCCGTTTACGGCTGAGTGCGCCTATGGGGTTGCGTCCGCTAACGTTTTCATCTTGAAGGGTTCAATCCCGGACGATGCTCATGTTGAGCCCACTGTCTGGGTGATACGTCCATTGGTAACTGAGTCCCTTCTCCGACCATGTTCGTGTTCCCGCTAGAGCTGATGTTGAACTCACGGTCGAAAGAAACGGCTGGCTCCACTCCAACGTGAATTGGACACACGTCAGGGCGCTGATCCCTCCTTCATCGCTTGCACTGAGGGTCGTAAGGAAGGCGGATTCCCCTGCTGGATCCACCTGGTAGTAGGGGGTCAGAGGTGCGTCTAGGTTCTTGCAGACTTCTTGCACATAGATCAGCGGCTTATTCTCGCGCAGGTCTAGCAATCGAGATGAGTCTGCTTCCGCTTGTGCGACAGCCTCTTCCTCCGCTTGTGCCTCCGCTTGTAACTTGGCTTCCGCTTGTGCGACAGCCTCTTCCTCCGCTTGTGCCTCCGCTTGTAACTTGGCTTCCGCTTGTGCGACAGCCTCTTCCTCCGCTTGTGCCTCCGCTTGTGCCTCCGCCTCACGCGCTTCTTGTGCGGCTCGTTCGGAAGCTAGGCGATCTCTTTCGGCCAATTCCTGGTCAGAGAGAGGCTTGATGGCCTCGCCGGTTATTCCGCCTGTTGGAAAAACGACGGCGACAGCAAGAAGCCCCACGGGGATCATTAACAGGCCCCTGACGATTGAGTTCTTGGATCCTTCCGCGGTTTCCCGCCTCTTGAAGCCGCCCGCAATCACCCAACCAACGGCAAATAGTCCGAGCAGGAGAAGCAGCCACCCCAAAGGCTCTGCTAAGCGGACCATCACACCCGCCACGAACAGCAAAGCTGCAAGAATGACGATTCGTTGCCAGAGTGGACGAGCCTTTAACCATCCGCGCATAAAAATTCCTCCCCCTCTGTGCAATCCACTGCCGAACTAGAGGAACCCTAACACTCAGATCCGCGTGAACAGGAGAGGAAGTAACGCTTCCTTGTGGTCGGATGAGCGTGGTGGTCTCACTCGTGGACACAGCGCTCGTGGGCACCATGAACTCCTCGCACAGTAACTCCCACGGCAATCCCCTTACCGTCGGCCAGGTGGCGACGAGTCATTGCAATGGCTTCCCCAAGCCTCCATGATTCGTTACGTGAAGGAAGAAGCGCGCAATCACCCATCTCCCGAAGCCGCCACGGCTCTGAGCGAGCTGATCGACGCCACTCGAGTTGAATTGGAGGCAGCAAAGGAACCCCAGGATCAGGAGAGCGCTGTGCTGCGCGATGGTGTCGAAACGCGTGTTTTTGCGACACACCGATATGCCAGATTCCCTACCACCGTTGACGTAAGGCTCATCGACGGTGCCTCGGGACCGCTATACGCCGGAGAGGTGCCGTATAGCGCCACAGTAATCGCAACGGACCCACAGACTGTGACGTTCAAAATTATGTGCTCGGAGGCGGAAGAACTCGCTCTGGATATGGTCCGCTTCGAGCCGGATAGCAGTTGGCTGCTGGAGTACACGCTCAATTGTCTTATCGCGCAGTTGGACGGCTCGCGGCCCATTCACGAGGGTCCTGCGCTTCAGTCCATTGGGCGAGCGATGTCGGCGCGGGCTGGGGGTATCTCTCTGGTTGACCTACCTGATCTAAACAGCGGTCAACGCAAGGCCATCGAGATAGCAACGTCGATTACACCCGCATTCATTTGGGGGCCACCGGGCACGGGCAAGACTCAGACCCTGGCTGCATTGGCGCAAGTCCTTACGGATGACGGGCGACGTATTTTGGTGGTCGCTAGTGCGAATGTCGCCGTCGACACCGCGTTAAACGCTTCATTCCGTCGACTTGCTGATCAACGACCTTTCGAAGACGGGCGGATTGTTCGTGTCGGTGACATCGCTCGTGAAGACGTCCGCGACGCAATCGGCAAATATGTGCTGCCTGCTGAAATCGTTGCCCGCCGCTTTCCTGAATACGTGCGCACGCGAGATCGACTGATTGAGGAAATCAAGGGCGTTGAGGCAACCGGTCGCGAATTGTCCATTCGTCTGGACGACGACAGTGAAACTTCGTTGTCGTTCAACCAAGGATCCGCCGACGAACTTGTCCGAGTGCAAAGCCCACATGCGCTCCTGCGCGAGCAATTACGTCAACAATGGCGCAGACTCAAAGGTGAACTCGACCGCGTGAACGACTTCCTTCACGACCAAGAGCGCAAAGTAATTGCACAAGCACCCATGGTCTTCACCACCGCATGGAGAAGCCAGACACCGGAAATCTTTGAGACACCGTTTGACGCTGTACTCCTTGATGAGGCTGCAACCGTTCCAGCGCCGTTGGCATGGATGGCAGCCTCATGCTCCACGCAACGAGTGATCGCTTTCGGCGACTTTCGGCAGATCCCACCAATTGAGCGGGATTCTTCTGCCCTGAAGGGGATTCGGTTCAGCGACGACATCTACGCACTCAACAGCATCCCCGAGCTTGTCCTACGCCAGGCACCAGTGGAAGGGCTATCGGTGCTCACCGAGCAGTACCGAATGCCGGTTCAACTTGCGAGCTTGGTTTCGGCGTTCGCATACCCCGAGCGGCCACTGACCACTCCTCAGTTCATTGAGGCTGGCTCAGTCCTTTCACCCAAAGCGGTCGTTACCATCGACACGGCCAGCATCGTTGAACCGGACCAGCGCCTCCGGATCTCCTTAGAGGCCAAAGGCAGGACCAATAGCGTCCACGCAAGTCTTGTAGCGATGTGCGTTACTCGACTGATTGATTCCGGCGATCTGAACCCAGATTGGATTACTGATCAGTTGGCAATCTTGGCCCCGTACCGCAAGCAAGTAAGCGAACTGCGACGCGTGTTGTCAGTGGTGCACGGACGAAAGGTAGCCACAGCTGTCACCACGATTCACCGAATGCAAGGGCACGAACGACCATTCATCATCTTGGATCTGGTGCACTCAGAAGGCAGCCCGCTTGGGCGGCTGATGCAAGGCACCACCATTTTGGATAAGGGGCCAAGGATCTTGAACGTGGCCATCAGTCGAGCGCAACGGCAGCTCATCGTCATAGCGGACTTGACCCACATTTCTGGCCAAGGCGGCCAGCAGAGTTCGAGCCACATTGGTTCGGGCATGCAACGCTTGGCTCAACTATTGGGTCCGACAGCACTCCCGCCCAATATCGTCACGGAATGGACGTTGCTTCCGTAATTTCAGGCGTCTCACTTGGGCTGCCCCATTGCTGCCCATATTTCATAAGAACGAATGTAAGTCAGTCCCGCATGAAATCTAGGATTTTCGTCCGAAAATCAACTTGAAAAGCGCAACCACGAATGAACCGATGACGATAACCAGCAAACCGATCCACAGCACGACATACGCGCCCAAGTCCACTCCGAATGGATTAAGAATCCAGCTCAACATATTTCCCCCTTAAACAATGGCGCAATCACATTTTCCGGTTTGGAAATCCTTTCGAATACGCCTCATGAACACCTTCACGCAAATCGTACTCAAGATTTAAGTTCGCATTGGGTGATCGGGGCCACGGATCCAAATCGAATGGGAGGACTGTTTATCTGAATGAAGGGTCCGCATGGCTCACGATCACATGTGTTTGAGTGAACCAGCAGGTTTCTTGCTGATTTTTGACTCGATAGTTCCGCGCAGGTGGGGCAACTCACTTGGTAAGCCACCCCACCGTTTGCGACTAGTACTGGTCGTCGCCCCAGTCCCACCTTTGGTTGTATGGCAGGTCACCTAATACTGCTGCGAGTAGCGCGATAACTGCTGCGGCAATTGTTGCACTGGGTACGGCTATCCGAATCACGGATTTACCAATGCTGAGAACTGTTACCGGGTAGATCGGGTTGGCGATCATCTGGCGTTTGTGCCAATCAAGAATCAACTTAAATCCGTTAACAACAAAGTCCACGGCATTCTTGGCTTGTTCGAGGGCGATCTCATAGGTTTTTGTGACATGTGACATTGCGGTGTTAAGCATTATTTTCATTGGTTTCACTTTCTGTTGCATCAATTTGTTCCAGGACGAATGGCAAAGCGCTTGTGAAAACTCCACGAATGACATCGGGATGTATCCCATTGGGAAGCGCTTGTCGAACGAGTTCTGCTAGTGAGTCATTGCCGGCAAGTTCGACCATGCAACTGGCAGGAATCGTGCTTGGTTCACATGCTGCAAGGCCGGCTGCTGCAAGCCCACAGATTCTTTCTGACAACTCAGGTGTCACTGTTAAAGCGCAATCAACAAGTGCAGCGATAAGTGGCGCTGGTGTGATTGTCAAAGCGACATGGCTCAGCACAAAGTCCCTGACTGTGACATTTTGCACTGCTAATTGAATGGTTGCTCGCAGCAGATCCCTGCCGTGTCCATTACCTTCACGCTCAAGTGCCGTGGCAAGGTCATTTAACGCCTCCCACGCCCGTTCGCACTTCAGCCGAACAGGAACATCCAATTGTGCTTTCGCAGCCTGATACGCCTTGCCTGTGGGTTGATCTGTGGGGCGTAGAACATAGCGGGCTGCAATGTCTTCACGCGAACCTGCCAAAGGCTGCCCCAACGGACTATGAACAGCGGCGAATACTGTTCCTTCACTATTTTCTGACAATGGTTGTAACAATGACCAATAGCGATCACCTGTGACAAAGAGCGCCTCACCAACGTCAATACCGTTATCACCGAATGCTGTTATCAATATGTCAACTTCGCCATGAACATCTGACAGTTGCAGTGTGTCTGAGCAGAAAGCCAGCAGCACACCATCAGCTTTGAGGTTCTTTGCCGTTGTGGCGATATGAACAGAATCAACTTTCCCACTAACGGGTAGATCAGTGCGCATCGTGACAATGACCTGACCTTGTTCAAACATCACCACTACAAGTGATTCCTTGGGCGTAAATCCAACAAGGGTGGAAAGTGACGCTGCAAAATGCATCGGATTACTTAATACGAGCTTGTCTTCATGAATAACTGACATGTTTTCTCCTTTGTGGTGTGCCCGAATCAGGGCATGAAAAAGGCCCGCCACCGAAATTGGTGACGGGCTGGTGAAACAAGAAAGACCCAGCATTTGCTGGGTCCATTTGTTAGTTCCTCGTGGTCGGCGCGACCATGTCCTCAGAACTTATTTCAGATACACGTGTCCGAAGGGTTTAATTATCTCATGAAATGAGTGTATTAATCAAACGACGATCAAAATGATTTGATTATCTAATCGAGTATTTCAGTATCTCGTTGCTCTTCGAAGGCATGCCGGCGATCCTTTAGTGTTTCGCCCTCGTACAACCAAAACGCTGGTCCCTGGGTCGCAACCCAGGTGTAGCCAAGTTCTTTCATAATTAACTGTGCACTGGCACTCAGGCTTGTCACCTGGCCACGAAAATCAATATTGGCGTCATCAAGCACCGTCGCCGTGTATCCCTCACCCTTGGAGAACTCCAGGGTCGCGCCAATCGGCACCTTCGCTGAGGAGAATGTGAATCTTGAACGACGCTTACGTGCTTCGACGAGTGCTTCCTCGTCGGCAGCATCAAAAACCACATCGGATTTCGGTGTAACTTCCTCTTCTGCAACGAGCTCGAGGATAACCTTGGCCTTGTAAGGATCGAGGCGGAAGAACTCACGGGACTTGCGCACTCTGTGGTCGCCAAAGGCTTCATGCAAGGCCTTTTCAACTCTCTTTTG
>Ga0247832_1008251_pt1 | contig 10473 bp, 7 predicted proteins | sample LaCruzMarch2015__10_FD_192407 | JGI IMG/M metagenome (GOLD analysis project Ga0247832, IMG submission 192407) | Freshwater microbial communities from meromictic Lake La Cruz, Castile-La Mancha, Spain - LaCruzMarch2015_4m | ecosystem: Environmental > Aquatic > Freshwater > Lake | place: Spain...
CTAAATGCTTCCCATGGTTCACTGGTAATGATGCTATTGGATAACATAAATCCTGTTCCGTTGATATGAGTGGAGAAACCTAGACGGTTTCTTGCATGATGTAAGAAATGACCTTCACGGAAGAAGATAATGGATGAACCCATGCTGGTGGCATTGGACGCAAAATTTTTACTAGCACGGTAACCAATGAGTATCGTTTCGTCTCCATGATAAGCATCATTCATTCTCAAGGTAAATTCAGGGTCAACAATATTATCTGCATCAAAGAAAAAGACCGCATCGGATGGGGTTCCTGGATAATTGTTTCGGAGTGCAATTAATGTTTTTAAGGCTAATCCTTTGCCGACGTGATTAGGAATCTGATTAATAAACGTGATCGCTCCATGCGCTTTGGCAATGGCAGCAGTTTGATCGGTGCAGTTATCGGCAAGGACAAAAATTCGAATGAGCTCTTTTGGATATTGTTGTTGATGAATGGAATCAATGAGATCACCAATCACTTTATCTTCATTGCGAGCAACGATTAAAAAATCATAACGCCTCTTGGCTTTTTTGGTAGTAAATATTTGCGGCTTGGTTAACATCCCCACGATAAAATAAACCACGTGAAGTGAGAAGAAAGTGAAGAATAAGATTTGGGTGATTAATAACAACATTTGAGTTTAATTGTCGTGTAAGTGCATCCCTTATATTAAAGCAAAAAAAGTGTCAATTTTAAAGGTTTATTTTCATTTTTTAAGGGTTTATTTAAAGAATGTTTCGTTTGGTTGGGCTTTATTGTATTTATGCAAGATATAATCCAGCAACCATTCCACTTCAATTTCTAATTTTCCAGTGGTTAATTGTTTATTGGCAATTCCACTTAATCGTTTGACCAAGTGTAACAGTGATCGACTTTTACCACTGGTTAACATTGTCATTAAATCTTCCATGAGTGAGACATCACGGATGTCATCCAATTGTTGAATGACTTTGATTAATGCTGCTTTCAGATTAGGTTGCTTACGAAATAGATCACTAGGTGTAGATCCAGGAATCGAAAGTACATCTTCTTTAGTTAGAATCGTGGTTTTTTGATGCAGTTGTGACAGTAACAACAACGCTTGTTTAGGAATAAGTTCTTTTTTATGTTGATCAAAAAGTTCGATGTAACGATAGAGCGTGGGTCGGGTAATACGAAGGACGTTCGCAAGCCGAGCAAGCTTCACGTTTTGTTCTTTTAACTTTACACTTAATGACCTTAACATAATTTGATATTACAATAATAATTTACATATTGCAAATAATACTTTACATATTACAATGTAAAGTGTAAAGTGAAAGTGTAAAACAAAGGAGCAACACGTATGCGAAAATTCTTCATCCTCTTATTACTAGGAATCGTTGGGGCGATTAACTTTGAACTGACCTTGGCTTCCCATGAATTTCCGAATGTGATTCCGATTCCGATTTATTTAATGCTTGCGGCAATAAGTTTGTTTATTTTTTTAGTGCTCTTGATTGACTACCGATTACAGCATCGGCTTCAAGGCATTGAAATCTTGTTCATGCTGATGATGATTTATCCCATCCTTGCTGGGATTTGGAGTCAAGATCAAATCTTGTTATCACAACTCAACACGAGTCTTGCTGAATCCACCACCATCTTTACCCTTTCAACCATGAAGGTATTACAAGGGATGTTTTATGGGATGTCGGTTGGGATGATTTTATATGCGTTATATTTTTTCACTGCGCCGTTAATCTCGGCAAAGTATTTGTATCGCTGGGTACTAGGCATCGTCTTGGCAGTGGTGGTTGTTGAAGTCCTTTACAGTTTGCTCATGGAATGGGAAGAGTATGTTTATGTGTTTGAAAACTTTAATGATGGGGCAAGACTGAGCATCACCTCGTTTACGACGAACACCAATATTTATTCATTTAATTTAACGATGGGTGTGTATGCCGTTGGGTCTTTGTTTATGTCGGAGAAGAACCACCGATGGATTTATCCACTTCTTGGTATTCTCTTTAGCATCATCATTGTCTTTACCGTCTCTAAGACTGCAATGCTTGCGATGGTCATGTATGGGGTCGTGTATGCCTTGATGCTTGTGTATCGAGCATTAAAACATAAACCAACCTTACTGAAAATGACGATGTCCGCTTTTATGATCATGCTCTTTGTCGGTTATCAATCGATCTTCATGATTGATCATCCGTTGATGGATCGTTTACAAAGTTTACTCACGAGTTCTGCCCTTGGTTCCTTTACATCTCGCGTCGATATTTGGGTGGATGGAATGACGTTATTTCAAAACAACAACACGTTCTTTGGGTATGGATTAGGATTAAGTAACACCTATCTTGGGGTGGCCACCGCGGTTCGTTCTACCGGAGGCGCAGGTCAACTGATGTATCAAATTGTCAATGATCGTTTTCATAATGGCTTTTTAGAAATTCTTGTGTCGTATGGATTGGTGGGGACGTTACTATTGACCGTTGCTCATTGGGAATATATTAAGGCCTTGATTCAATTAACCAAACATCATGCGATCACCATTCCGATGTGGGCATTGATCATCAGTTTCATTGTCCAGATGATGTTTGAGGATCGGATTTTATTTAGACCAGATTTATCGGGTGTGTTCTTTTTGGTGCTACTGATTTTACCCATCGTCAAACCAAACGAATATAATAGATTGCATGAAGCTAACGACTAGCCCACGTCTTCAAGAAGCATTATCAACCATGGGCATCCACACATTGGTGGATGTCCTTTTACACTTTCCTTATCGTTATGAAGATATGAATCTGACAATCAATGCTTTGTATCATGATCAACAACGGTTGGTCTTACATGGCAAGATCACGAGTCAGGCGAATGTGTTTCGTCGCGGGCATTTTGTCACCACAAGGTTCACCATCAAAGACCAACACGGTCATCTCATGCATGTGATTGCCTTTAATCGTCCGTTTCTTTCAAAGATGATTGTTCCCAATGAAACCATCACCGTGATTGGTAAATATGATGCCAACCGCCAAGTGGTGAATCTTATCAATGCGTTCAAAGGTGAACTCAGTGACGGTCCTAAACTTAAACCGATTTATCGCCTTCCAAGCACGATTGAGAATTTTGTGTTTACACGGTTGGTGAAAAAAGGGTTATCGATGTTAGCGGATTTATCGTTTCCGCTGACCTTACCTTCTAGCTTACTCGCCACCTTACCTCATCATGATAAAAAACAAGCAATCCAAACCATTCACCTTCCTCAACGAATAGAGGACGTGGAAGAGGCGATGATGATGTTCAAACATGAAGAAGCGTATGTCTTTACGAAGACGATGATGGCGATTCGTCAGACCAATGAAGCGACCATCAAAGAACATCATTCAACGATTCCAACAGGGTCCGTTGTTGACATGATTGAAAAACTTCCTTATGCCTTAACCCGAGATCAACTGCAAGCGGTGGATGACATCGTCAATGATTTGAATGGTGACAAACGCATGTATCGATTGCTTCAAGGGGATGTGGGCAGTGGGAAAACGGTGGTTGCCGCGTTAGCACTTTACGCGAATGCCTTAAGAAAAAACCAAGGGGCGTTGATGGCACCTACCGATGCTTTGGCCAAACAACATTTTCAAACGCTTCAAGCATTATTAGGTGAGCAAGGGTTGACGATTGGCTTACTCGTGGGCGGATTATCCAGTGTGGAGAAAAAAGCAATCAAAGAATCTTTGCTCCATGGCACGATTGATATTTTGATCGGTACCCATGCCCTGTTCTCTCAAGATACCGAGTTCTTTTCTCTAGGTCTTGCGGTGATTGATGAACAACATCGTTTTGGGGTCAACCAACGAGATTTACTCAAAGATAAAGGAAGACAAGCCGATCTATTGATGATGTCAGCCACCCCGATTCCTCGTTCCCTAGCGATGACCGTCTATGCAGACATGGATATTTCCACGCTCACCCAATTTCCTTTTGCCTCCCGACAAGTGAAAACAAAAATCGTTGAAGAACATGACGCGCTCATTGACTATGCGGTGGTCGCTGCCTTAGAACAAAAAAAGCGAATTTATGTGGTCGCCCCGAAAATCATGGAATCGAGTTCCGGCAAACAAAGTGTGGTGACCTTGTATCAAACGTATGCGAAAAAGTATCCTAAGCAAGTAAGCTTACTCCACGGCAAGTTGGATGGCGAAGACAAAGAAGATGCGCTCCATGCCTTCACCACGGGGTACACACCCATCATCGTCAGCACCACGGTCATTGAAGTGGGTATCGATGTCAAACCGGCAACGGTGATGATCATTCATGATGCGGATACGTTTGGGTTAGCGTCCCTTCACCAATTAAGAGGACGAATTGGCCGCGATGGATCTGAGGCATTATGTTTACTCGTGGTCCAAGATCAACACGTGGAAGGCCGGGAACGATTACAAGTGCTTGTCGATTCCAATGATGGCTTTTATATTGCCGAACAAGATTTACAACTTCGTGGTCCTGGTGAACTCATGGGGGCAAAACAATCCGGGTTACCAGGGTTTCAATATCTTAATATTGTCAAAGACGTTGCGATCTTACAGCGCATGAGAAAACATCTATCTTTTTAAACCATAAGGACTAAGATGAAGGGAATGAATAAACCAAAGTCATCTCGATTCATTGGATTAGCCATTCCTTTGTTGGCATTGATCCTCACCGGATGCGTCATGCCTTTTCCTTCATCGAATTCAACCCCATCCATCCCAAGCACAAGCTTGATCAGCAGTGAGTCGACGTCATCACCATCGATGTCGTCGCTGATCGCTGAATCATCCTCGTCATCCTCGACGTCCGAATCTAGTTCCTTGATTCCTTCTTCCTCATCGTCTTCAAGTTCATCAATAAGTTCTTCCTCCATGGTGACCAGTGATTCGAGTTTAGCGTCAAGTGCCAGCACGGCTTCAACTTCCTCACAAAACCTTTCTAGTCAACCGGTGTATCAAGGCTATTATCAAGCGGTCAATGGGGTCAGTGATGGATTACTTAAGCCAACGTTAACCACGATCCTTCGCAGCATCTTATCCCCAACAGGATTATTACCAGCGGCCACCGAATACGGGAACGCTCGGTATGATCTTCCCTTGAGTGATGCCGATCCTACCAATCCAAACAAGATCATTTTGGTGTATAGCCGGACCAGTGTTTCATCAACATGGGACGCTGGGTCAACATGGAATCGAGAACACGTCTATCCCCAATCGTTAATGAATGTTTCAACGGACAACGCTTCACGACATAAAGGCGCGGATTACCATAATATCAAACCAGAAAATCCAAGTGTGAATACGTCTCGAGGCAATAAATACTTTGCGGAAACCACCACGACCACAAGTTATGCCCCACCTGCGGTGGTAAGAGGCGATGTCGCTCGGATTTTATTTTATATGGTGACGATGTGGCCAGAACTAAGTCTCGTGGATGTCACAGGATCAAGTTCACCTGCCACCTTTCAAATGGCGCAACTGAGTGTCTTGGTGAAATGGCACGTTGATGATCCTGTGGATGCATTTGAAACCAATCGGAATGAAGTGATCTATAGCAAACAAGGCAACCGCAACCCATACATTGATCATCAAGGTTTTGTGTGTCGGATTTGGGGTAATACCAATACGAGTACCCAAAAGCATTGTGCTGCTTAAGTCTAATTGATTAATAACCTTTAAACTATTCTTGTTACTAAGCAAATGATGATTTTGTTTTGATTGTAAAACTCACAAAAAATTGAAAAATTTTAAATAAATCATACATTTTTTGAATTTTTCTTTACTTTACCAATTCATAACAATCTGGGTGGTTGAGTTTTCAATTTGAATTTGGTATGTTTTATCTATTATCTCATTGCTCACTTTAAATCTTTGTTTCAACACTAAGGGAATATGTCTTAGTGAGAGAAGAGGACCACGTATGCGATTCATCAATAAAAAATTCATGCTATTCATGACCAATCTTTTTCTGTTGGCGGGGATAGGTTCTACCATTGCAAATTATTCGACGAGTGTAATTCAAGGGCAGGCTGCAACAGGCGCTTATGGTCCTCAAGTATTTACAGACAGGGCTAGTTTGCCTTCGGGTTGGAGTCATTCTGAATTAGGAACTAACTATACTAGTGATCCTTCATTAAAATTTGACACCACAAGCGACTCCCTTTTTAACACTACAAATGTTATTTTTGGTGATAACACTCCCAGTTCCATTGACGTAACTATGAAACTTAAAGGTAATAGTTTGAGTGGCGCTTATTCATTTGGAATTTACGCCCTAACATCATTGATCCCAAAAACCAGACAAAATAATTCTTTAGCAACAATTACTTCTGGAATTTCTGATTCTACAGGCGGTACAAATATAACCCGCCAACTACAAAACATTACCACAGCATCACGAATTCTTGGTCTGGAATTTATTTATACAACTAAAGTTACTGGCAACATTGGATTTCACGCATTAAGTGTCAGTTATAATTATGATGCAGGTTCATCTGTTGCGGTAACTTCAATTGGAGTGTCTTTAGGAGCTTCGACAATTAATTCTGAGGCAACAACACAAGCCACCGCTAATGTAGAACCTGGAAACGCTACCAATAACACAGTCACTTGGTCATCCTCTAATACCGCCGTAGCAACTGTAGATAGCTCGGGACTAGTGACTGCGAACTCTAATGGTGTAAGCAATACGATTAAAATTAGGGCTACTTCCGTCTCTAATCCTTCTGTTTTTGGTGAAGCGGATTTAACCGTAAATCCTGTCGCAGTAGCATCCATAGTAGTCACTTTAGCTCAGGCATCGATTGGCACAGGCACAACGACAAATGCCACTGGAGCAGTTTCGCCTGCCAATGCGACCAATAAAACCATCACTTGGTCATCAAGCAATACCGCGATTGCAACAGTTAATTCGTCAGGAGTTGTTACAGGGGTTGGAAGTGGTGATGTCAACATTATTGCTACTGCTCATAATGAGCTTACTTGGTCAGCATCCTTGAATGTATTCATCAAAACATTAAGTAATATAACAATTAAAGAATCCTCTACGCACAAAACCACCTTTAAATTTCAAGAATCTTTTTCATTTTCAGGATTAATCATTAATGCTAATTATAATTCTGGAACAGAGGAAAAAACATCTGGTTTTACGATTACTGGTGTCAATACGAGTATTCTCGGTACTCAGCTAGCGACAGTTACTTTCGAAGGACGTACGACGACATATGAAGTTAATGTAACGAACGTTGGCGCAGAATTTGGCAATGATTTATTTATCTCTGAGTATATCGAAGGTTCAGGCAATAATAAGTATATCGAAATTTACAATCCAACATCCACCTCAATTAACCTTAGTGACTACAAATTAAGGCTTTATGCTAATGGTGCATCGATACCAAGTAATGACGTTACACTTGCTGGAACGCTTGATTCAGGTGCAACAGTTGTATATAAGAATTCATCAGCGGCATTAACTTTGCCAGGTGGAGTAACTGCTACCAATAACAGTGCTGTTAACTTTAGTGGGGATGATGCCTTAGCTTTGTTTAAAATTTCAACCAGTTCAAATGTTGATATATTTGGCAAAATTGGTGAAAGACCTGTAGATGCCTGGACGGCCGGTGGTGTAAGTACCTTAGACAAAACGTTACGAAGAAAATCATCCATCATTTACGGGGTTACAACGAATCCTGCTTCATTTAATCCCTCATTAGAATGGGAACAATTTGATGTCAATACGGTTTCGGGTTTAGGATCCCACACCATTAATAGTGTGGATGCAGCAACCCAAGCGTCTGCTTATGGTGGTTATTTAGGTGAATATGAAACTTGCACGGTTATTTCTACTGAAAATATGAATAAACTCATTGTAGAATATAATGCGATGGCAAATGAATCCAAAACTGCTTTTGCAGCCGTAACCATCTCCGATTATGATCTAGCGGCCTACCTTGCCAATGGTTCCTCATATGTAGATTTAGAAAAAACGAACACAATTAACGCTTTAGCAAAACTTGATGCGATTATTGCTCGTTATAATTCTGCAAATCCCGGAATTACAGTGTCAAGGAATGCCCAAGGCTTAATATCATTTGATAAAGTTTCCGATGATTATCATGCGTCCGTGTATTGGTTGATAGCCATGATCACTTGCATCCCCCTATTGTTCTTTATTAAAAAAAGATTTGCTTTATAAGTTTTGTTAAAGGAAACTTTGTCTTGTTTCTTCATTTCATCTTGAATAGATGGACGAATGCATTCAATCTTGAATTCATTGGTAAGAAGTCTATTATTAAAAATAATTGAAATAGTTTGATTAATATTATGGTATTTTATTTTTACTATGAATAAAAAGGGTTTCATTAATTTTGGGTTACTTTACCTTCTTATCCTTGGGGTAATCATTCAAACAAGTAACGGTTTCCAATCTGAAAATGTTGTCCGAGGGAATGCACCTAACTATTCAATTGGCATGAATGCAGGTAATGCCATTACCTCTTCTGATCGAACAGCATCCCCTGTGATTAGAAGCAAAACGTTTTCTGTGATGGATTGGGGTGGCTCTACAGGATCGACTTATCTCGCAACTGGAGTTGTGTCAGGTTCACTTGACAATGTTGGCACTCTTTTAACGTTAAACAATTTCATCGCTAGTACCGGCCAAGTAAGAGGAAACCAATCAACTGCTGGTGATAACTTCCTAATGTTTAATTCAGTCGCGCTTCCCGGTGCGATTACAGGGATTACCCTGAAGGTCACAGGCGGAACCTTGACCGGCACGAGTTCAACTAGAAACTTATTATATTTAGGAAGCACGTCTCAAGAAAATGTTACCAGTGGAACTGCGACCAACATTAATGAGCTAGGCAGTTCTGGACTTAGCTCCATGAGTTGGTCGGTCAATGCAAGTAATCAATATACATTCTTTAAGGTTTATCACATCCAAACGAGTGGGACTGCAGTTGCTAATGCCGCAGATGCAGTGACCATAACTTATGAAGATTATTCTCTTTCTAAATCGTATAAAACTGTGAACATGCAGTATAAGAATGTATTTCCATTGGCTTCTCATCACGTTCAACTAGGGGCGACTTTATCAGGCGAAACTGGACGTATTTATAACGATGGTACTACTCAAATAACATCGATTACTTCTGTTCTTGCAGTTTTTAGCTTTTCCACTGCCAGTGGTGGTTCTTTAACCTTGACCACAGGCGCATCTGGTGAACCAACCACCAACGCAGTGACTTTAACAACGAACGTTGAGCAAATAATTGCTGGTAATCCTTATTTCTTGATGATCAAAAATACGGGCACGAATAATGTTTATCTTGAAAGTTTAACAATTAATTATTCTTGTATTCCTGCTAGTGGTGGTTCAAGTAGTGTGGCCTCTTCCTCAGCCCCCGTTAGTTCAGTTCCGGTTTCATCAGCCTATACGTATACCGGTTACTATGCTTCCATTCAAGGTGTCATTGATGCTAATCTTAAAACAACTTTAACCTCAACCCTTCGATCCATTCTTAACGCCTCTAATTTACTTCCTACTGATGTCAATTATGGAAACGCTCGCACGGCGATTCCTCAATTCGATAAGGATCCAAATAATAGTAACAATGTCATCCTTGTGTATAGTCAAACGTCGGTGACTGGTCTTTGGGATGGCGGGGTCACTTGGAATCGAGAACACGTGTTTCCACAATCCTTAATGGATGTAAGTACTGATAACACTTCACGTCATAAAGGCGCTGATTATCATAACCTTAAACCAGAAAGTCCATCGGTTAACTCGTCTCGCGGTAATAAGTACTTCGCGGAGGCCACGACTGCAACAAGTTATGCTCCTCCATCCGTGGTGCGAGGCGACATCGCTCGAATTCTATTTTATATGGTGACGATGTGGCCAGAATTAAGTTTGGTGGATGTGGTCTCAGGCGATCCTGCTGTTTACACAATTGGTCAATTATCATTATTTGTGAAATGGCATTTAGAAGATCCTGTGGATGCATTTGAAGATAATCGTAATGAAGTGATCTACGGTCTACAAGGTAATCGCAACCCATTTGTGGACCACGAAGAACTCGTCTGTAGAATTTGGGGACCTTCCAACGTGAGTACCCAAGGGTATTGTGCTGCTTAAAATAGCTAGAATTTGATAATATAGATTTAACGTATGAAACAAACAATCATTTTAGATATGATGGGTGCTGACAAAGGACCCGCTGAATTAGTCGAAGGCGTGAAGTTATTTTTAGCACGCAATCCCGGTGAATACCGTATCGTCGCCGTTGGTAAACAAGAAGAACTGCAAGGTCTAAAAAGCATGGCAGAACTTATCGATGCCCGTGAAATTGTCCCGATGGAAGCTGGAGCAAGAGACGTCTTACGATTAAAAGATTCATCGATGATGAAAGCGATTGATTTGTATGAAACCCTCCAAGCCGATGCCTTGATTTCTTG
>Ga0247832_1008259_pt1 | contig 10462 bp, 8 predicted proteins | sample LaCruzMarch2015__10_FD_192407 | JGI IMG/M metagenome (GOLD analysis project Ga0247832, IMG submission 192407) | Freshwater microbial communities from meromictic Lake La Cruz, Castile-La Mancha, Spain - LaCruzMarch2015_4m | ecosystem: Environmental > Aquatic > Freshwater > Lake | place: Spain...
AGTTGGTAAGGCGGGTGCTTTATAAGGACACAGAGGCTGGAAAGGCTACTTTAGAGTAAAATTAAACTAAAAAAGAATCACAAAATGAAAAAAAATAATCTGTATATTTTATTTAGCATATCCATTTGCTTCAACTCGTGCGGTTATGGACAAAAAAAGGAACAATTAGTAAATACAGTTGTAACAAAAGACAAAGCTGGTTTAAATTTCATGTCTTTTGTTCATGAAATAATTGTAAGGGATAAAGACACAACTGGTTTATTAAAAGCAGAATGTAGCTACAAGAAACTGGGAAATAATTTAGGTAATTTTAATATATATATCCTTCATAAGGACGGTGGTACAAATTGGTATAAATCTGTTCAAAAGAAATATAGAGACATAGATACCTTTGATAAAAAAACGAATTATGGGTATATGAAAGCGGCAAAGCGTTTAATGAACGAGGACAGTACACAATTAAGTAACTTCAATAAGTGGGTATTTTTTACAGATAAAAAGTATTTGCGAGAATATGAAGAAGCTGCTGAAAGTGGGACACACAAATATTACGATATTAACGAAAGCTCTGAAATGTACACAGTTACTTTATATCAACAATTAGCTGGAGAAAAAAAATGGATAGAGTTAAAAAAAACAGATTTTTACTTGAAAGAAAAAGATGTTCAACGAAATGAAACTGACCCAAACTGGGAGGAAATATTTATCAAACGAAAAGTAAAAGAAAGTAACCAAATCCCAAACAAAAAATGAACAAAACGAAACCACTATTTATCCGAGACTGTTTTCTAAACTGTGTCAAGCAATAATTTCACAAAAGTGTTAATTTTACTTTAAACATAGTTTTATGAACGATCAATAAGGTTTTTTCTTTAAGTTTACGAGTATTCTTGCACTTTTACAAAAATATATCCCTCTATATATTTGATAGTCAAATAGTTATGGCTTTTTCAGCAAACCCCAATTATAACTCCTAACCTCTGCCAAAAACACCGTTCCGTTCTCTGATTTGAAGCCTCCAATGAGTTCGATGGCTTTTGTTTGGCAAATTGCTGTACCATTAAACTTTTAGCTCAAAATTCAATTAAATTCAATTTATTTTTACAATAATTTTTCGTTCTAAAAAATTTTCAGTTCGATATTCCAGTATAAATATACCGGCATTTAACGAAGTAAGGTTTAGCTGATATTGGGGTGGGTTTATGTCGTTAACATCGAATAGTTTGGTGCCATTTAAATCATAAATTGTAATTGAAGCACTATTTTTGGGAGAAGTGACAGTTAAATAATTTGTTGTGGGATTTGGGTATACCAAAAACTCTGTTTTCTTTGGTATTGTGTTGGTAGTTACAAAATTTTCACAAGAAGATGGAGGTGATTGAAATACATGAAATAACCCGATTTTAGAAGTAAAAATACCATAATGATCATGATCTATATTTGGAACAGTGTACAATGAATGAAAATTAACTATTTTTGAACCATAATAGGACTTTAGATAATTAAAGTAAATAATTCCCCTGTCAAATCTTTCTCTTCCTTGTAACTTGGCTTCGCATGTAGTATCTAGTGAAGCAGATTTGGGATTATTGTCTTTTTCACCTAAAAGGTAAACAACCTCTCTTTTCTCAAATCTATTTCTTATTGTTTCTGCACCAAATATTGCTGGATAATTATATAAATTTCCCAAGCCATATTTCCAATCATTATACTCAATACAACTAGTTGTAGGAATTGCAAACTGATTTTTTTTTCCTTCAATTACTCTTTTATTGTCTATATAAAGATACGAACTTGGGCTACCAACAATAAACCTTGTACTGATTTGGTATTTTGCACATAAAATATCTACAATTGCTGTGGTGGCGGAATACCTATTAGTTAATTGCCCCCCCGCTGAGAATCCGGCAAAAATTATTGATTTTAAGTTAGGTAAATTATTTGCAAGTCTTAACATAATTGTATCTAAAACTGCATACGTTGAGATTCGTTGTGGTCTGGGATTTGTCGTTTCATTCCGTGAAAAAGATCCAGACTTCCATCCGTCATTTGACCAATATAGATGTTCATTGTCAAGAGAATGAAAATTTACGTCCTCTTCTAACAAAAATTGAGGTGCTATAATTATAGTTGAATTAAGGTTTGTACCACTCATTGAAGCGGCTGTCATCATATCAGTGTAGTAAGTTGCAGCATTTCTATCCGTTCCATGAACTACTACCACAGCCCTTTCAATTTTCGTATTTGATTTATCTAAATCATGGCTTGAATAGTAGGGAATTTTTAATCTGCTTCCATTAATATTAAGAATTGCCTTCTGTTTACCGATGATATCTACCTGTGCAAAAGAACCAAAAGCAGATAAAATTATTATTCCAAATAGAAAATACTTTTTTATTTGGTGTTTTATTCGATTAAGTTCAGTATTAAGATGTTTTAAATACATAGAATCATTTTAGAAATTAAAGTAAATAAAATTTTGCCAGAATACCTGTTTTAATTGCTTTAAATTTATCTATTAGATTTGTATTAATCATTATAATTATTACTTAACTGTTTTCTGTTGTTAATTTTCGATTGTTGATTTTTTAAAATTACATCTTTTTATTTTCCTCACATAATCTGGATCTTCATCTCAAGCTATTTATCAAGGTTTTATATCAAATTAGGGCAATGAGCATGAGAAAGCGGTTGCCGCTACTGGGCAGGTCAACAGGCTCAAAAACATTTAACAACTAATGTATGGCATAGCCATTTTTGAGCTGCTTAAAAAGCGAGTAGTAATTAACAGTCATAGTTAAGCTTTCACCAAAATTGATAAAGAACGAGCAAACAACGCCGATTATGGTTCAATTTGCTCTGCTTTTCTCAGTAAGTGCTAACAAAACAAAAGGATCCGCTTCGGCGATCCGATTTTACATCAAACAATGAACTATTGATTTGGTGTATTTAGTAGTTTTAAATATTCCTCAAAAATAGATGATACCACTCAATAATTAGATCGACTTTCCCCCGGTTTGACATTTTCACAACTTTATATTATATTTGATTATAGATTGAAAAGCCATTTAACGAATTGGCTAAAAACCAAAAAATTAATACAGTTCAGTATACGCTCCCTTTATTCAACCTTATATCTTAGAATATGCCAAAAGCTGTTACAGTTAGCTCTTTGAGTAAAAACCAAACTCGAATGTCTATTGCCATAGTTGCTGTGATGTTCTTTATTTTTGGTTTTGTATCTTGGATTAATGCCATTTTGATTCCATATTTCAAAATAGGTTGTGAGCTAAATAATTTCCAAGCCTATTTGGTCACTTTCGCTTTTTACATTTCATATTTTATAATTTCAGTTCCAGCTTCTTTTTTATTACAAAAAGTAGGATTCAAAAAAGGGATAATGTATGGTTTCTGGATTATGTCGGTGGGTGCTTTCATCTTTATTCCAGCCGCTTACAGTCGTACCTATCCTGTTTTTTTGATGGGCTTATTTACCCTTGGGGCAGGGCTGGCGATTCTTCAAACTGCTGCAAATCCTTACATTACTATTTTGGGGTCAAAAGAAAGAGCCGCCCAACGGATAAGCATTATGGGCATTTGTAACAAGGCAGCAGGTATTCTCGCACCTCTAATTTTTGCAGCCGTAGTGCTTCGTGTAACAGATAGCGACCTTTTTCAAAATCTTGGCAATATGAACAAAGCTGAAAAAGCAATAGCTTTGGACGAGCTTATTCAGCGGGTAATAAAACCTTATTTCGTAGTTGGTATAATACTTTTTTTACTTGGTTTAGGCATTCGTTTTTCACCCCTTCCAGAAATTGATACCGATAGCGATAGCGTAGAAGTAGCAGATAATAAAACATCCAAAACAAGTATTTTTCAATTTCCACATTTAATATTGGGTGCCGTTGCTATTTTCATGCACGTAGGAACTCAAGTGATAGCTATTGATACCATTATAGGCTATGCTGGTTCTATGAAAATTCAATTACTTGAAGCTAAAGTTTTCCCTTCTTTTACCCTTGCAGCCACAATTTGTGGCTATGTGTTCGGCATTATTCTCATACCGAAGATTATATCCCAAGTAAATGCTTTACGTTTTTGCACTCTTTTAGGATTGGCCCTGACTTTACTTGTTATTTATGCTAAAGGAGAAGTAAATTTCTTGGGCTTTAAAGTAGATATTTCCATTTGGTTTTTGGTAATGTTGGGATTGGCAAATTCATTGATTTGGGCTGGAATTTGGCCTTTGGCTCTCGATGGCTTAGGTAAATTTACAAAATTAGGAGCTTCTATTTTAATTATGATGCTTTGTGGAAATGCTATAATGCCGCTTGTTTACGGTTACTTTGCCGATGTTTATTCTGTACGATTGGCTTATTGGGTACTTTTCCCATGTTATGTATATTTGGTTTTTTATGCAATTAAAGGCCATAAAATTAGATCTTGGAAATGAAAAAACTAACTAGAAGAGATTTTTTTGCACCCGCTTTTGCGGTAGGCCTCAGCTTATCTTTGGCAAAAAGAGCCCAAGCAAATCCACAGGTTCTGCTTGGAAAACGTATAGGAATTATAGGCTTGGATACCTCTCACTCAGTAGCATTTACGAAGTCTTTGCTGAAGGGCGATGTTGCTTTTAAAGGCTACAAGGTCGTGGCGGCATATCCGCAAGGAAGTTTAGATATAGTTTCAAGCACGGAGAGAATTCCTGGGTACACAGATGAAGTCAAAAAAATGGGTGTTGAGATTGTAAACTCTATAGCAGATTTGCTGGAAAAAGTCGATGTTGTTTTATTAGAAACCAATGATGGACGAAGACATTTAGAACAGGCTTTGCAAGTTTTCAAAAGTGGAAAAAGAATGTTTATTGATAAGCCAATAGCGGCTTCATTAAAAGACACAATTGAAATATTTAAAGCCGCTGAAAAGTATAATGTACCCGTTTTTTCCTCCTCTTCATTAAGGTTTGCCAAGGGAATGTCAGAAATAAAAAATGGCTCATTGGGCAAAGTACAAGGAGCAGATACCTACAGTCCAATGAAGTTTGAAAAAACACATCCAGATTTATATTGGTACGGAATACATGGGGTAGAAATGTTGTTTACGGTGATGGGCACAGGTTGCGAGAGTGTACAAAGAATCATCGGGACAGATAAAGAAGTATGTATTGCTAAATGGAAAGATGGCCGAATAGGTACTTTTAGAGGTATAAAAAATGGCAAACAAGACTACGGTGGTACAGCCTTTGGTGAAAAAGGGATAAGTACACTCGGACCTTATAGTGGGTATGACCCCCTATTGATAGAAATTATCAATTTCTTTGAAACTGGAATTTCTCCAGTAGATAAAAACGAAACTTTAGAAATTTGTGCATTCATTGAAGCAGCAGATTTAAGCAAAAAAAGAAATGGACAAGTAGTGACTTTAAAAAAGGCAGGCTTATAATTGATAAATTATCCTGCCTTCTACCATCGTCATTTGGATATTGATATCCTTGTCAAAAATTACAATATCTGCATCTTTGCCAATTTCTAGAGAACCTTTTTGGTCTTGTACCTTCATAATTCTAGCAGGGGTAAGACTAGCCATCGTAATTGTGTCAAGCAAGGAAACTTCCGCCAAAGTAAGCATAGTTCTAACCAAACGATCAAAAGTCGCCACGCTACCAGCAAATGAGTTTCTGTCTGGCATTTTAGCTACCCCATTTTCTACAATTACTTCCACTCCGTTTTTATATCCACCTAAAAGTGATTTGCCCTCTGGCATGGCAGCCCCTCTCATGGCATCTGTGATGAGAGCGGTTCTATTGGGCCCTTTTATTTTGTAAATTAATTTTAAAAGAGGGGCAGGCAAATGTGCACCGTCCGCAATTATCTCAACATCCATGTCGTCAATCAAGTAGGCAGCTTCCACTACTCCTGCATAGCGGTATGCGTTGCGACGCGTAACACCCAACATTGCGGAATAAAAGTGTGTTGCCAATGTATATCCATTTCGAAAAGCATCTTCCGCCTCTTCATAAATGGCGTCAGTATGGGCAATGGCAGGAAGAATATTGTTTTCAACTAAAAATTTACCGAATGCTATGGCTCCAGGCAACTCAGGAGCTGCACTCCATCGTTTTATAGTTTTGTAATTTTTTATAAGTTTTTTATATTGCGTTTCTTCTGGATTTCGGATAAAACGAGGGTCTTGAGCCCCTTTTTGATTTATGGCGAAATATGGGCCTTCAAGGTGCATTCCTAATAAACTAGCCCCATTTGTATTTCTACTTTTTGCAATTTCAAAAGATTCTATCGTTAATACTAAATCCTCTGGCTCAGCTGTCAAAGTTGTAGGAAACATGGCTGTTGTACCATATTTGGCATGAGTTTCAGCAATATTCAAAAAAGCTTCTGGCGTACCATCCATGAAATCACTTCCACCACCCCCATGCAAATGTATATCTATAAAACCAGGAGAAATGTATTGCCCTTTTGCATCAATTTCTAGAGCATCGTTTATATTTGGGTTGCCTTTTTCAATTCCTATGATTTTTCCGCCTGAAACTAGCACAGAGGCATTTTCCAATATTGCTTTTGGAGTAATTACTTTACCATTAAATATTTTAATTTTCGAAAACATCTTTAAACAGTTTTCGATATTTTCAAAACACTTTCTGGCAATAAATTTGCCGCATTTTGATCTAAAAAATACCCACAACTAGGATGTTTTTGTAAGATGCTTGCAGGATTTAAATTACTAATTTCTCCATTTAGACAGTTTTTTACAGCTTCAGCTTTTCTAGTATCAGGAACCGAACAAATGATATGTTTTGTTTTCATGATTTGATTGATAGACATGCTTATAGCTTGCTTAGGAACAGATTCCAAACTTTCAAACCAACCTTCGCCAAATTGCTGTTGTCGGCAAGCTTGGTCTAAATCTACCACAAGGTAGGGTTCTTCTGTTTCAAAATTTGCGGGGGGGTCATTAAAGGCCAAATGTCCATTTTCTCCAAAGCCCACAAATGCTAAATCAATAGGATGCTTTTTGATTATTTCTCCTAGTCTTTTGCATTCTTGTTCCCCTTCATTTTCACCATTGATTAAAAATGCTTCTTTTAAATTCGGACTTACAACAGTAATAAATCTATCCAACAGGTATTTTCGAAAGCTTGCTGGATGTGAGATTGAAATACCTAAATATTCATCTAAGTGAAACATGGTGACTTTGTCCCACGCAATATCTTTTTCTGAAAGTACTTGTTTAAGTACCTCAAATTGGCTCGCCCCTGTAGCAAGAATGACATTAGCTGTGCCTTTTTCTTGAATAACGGTTCTTAAGATTTGGGATGCTTTTTTGCCTGCAGCTTTACCCATTTCTTCGGCATTTTTTAGTATTGAAAGTGTCATTTTTTTTGTTTAAACCCGCAAAAATACTTTTTTATTATAAAGAAACTTTAAAAATACCCATTTAACAATAACTATAGCAACTGCAATCACCAAAACAGAATATGGTTCTCCAACAAGTTGCTCGAGCCATTTGAAGAAAGCATTGGCGGTATAATCCCAATCAATAAATTTGTTTGATATATAAATAAGGATAGAGTTCATTCCAATTACTTGGAAAAAGAGTGTCCACTGATTATACTTTACTACATCAATTACGTAATAAAAAAAGGCAAAAAGCAATAAACTTAATCCAACAGTTTGCATTACAAATGAACTAGACCAAAGGTTTTTATTGATTGGAAAATCAAGATTCCAAACTTGTGCAAGTACAAGGGCGATTAATCCAGATAATGCCATATAAAGTGCTTTTTTAGACTGTGTTGGTCCTCCTTTTTGTAAATTAATACCAGTTATAATGCCTGCTAAAGCATTGCCAATTGCTGGAATATTATTGAAAAGCCCAACGGTATCATGTATTCTTCTAGAAAGTTTCCCTGGTAAAACATTTCTGTCAAAGTAGGAAGCAAAATTGCCTTCCATGCTCAAGTCTCCCAAAGAAAATCCAGGTGCTGAAGTAAACTTAAGAATGAGCCAATAAACAATAAGTAAGCCAGCGAACCAGTAGATTAGCATTATTTCTTTGACATATAGAAAAAGGATGTTCGCAAATACATAAGTGATGCCAATTCGACCCAAAACACTCATAAATCTAATATCATCAATGGGTTTTATTTCCAGTCCATTATTGTAAACAATCCCTAATAGGAATAGTATCAGACCTCTCTTTAAAACTTTTAGTAAGATTTCTTTTTTGTTTTTCCCATCATTCAATGCCTTTCCAATCGAAAATGGAGTAGAAACACCCGCTAAAAAAATAAATAACGGAAAAATAAGATCATAAAATGTAAAACCATTCCAATAAGGGTGTTCCAATTGTTGTGAAAATTGAATCCAAAAAGGGTTTGGGTATAGTTTAGACAAAGCATGAATTAGTTCTTCGCCACCAATAATCCAAAACATATCAAAGCCTCTCAAAGTATCTAAAGATAGCAAACGGCTTTCTACAAAAGAAGATTTTTTTTCCATGTTCTTAGACTTTTGGTTCCCAGCCCGGCTCATAACTTCTCGACCAATATTTCATGGCATTATCATCATTTATGATGTGACCATTATTTGAGTCAATGTTTATAGTTCGACCTGTACGTTGAGCAATGTTACCTAATTGCATCAGTAGAGTGCTTTTGTAACCACCATCAATATCGGAAATCAAGGGTGTTCCTTTTCTAATTCCATCAAATAAATTCTGGATGTGTAGGGCATCTAACTGTTGAGACGGGTTTTGAAGGTTTCTTGGATCAATTTCGAAGTCATTTTTTACTTCTTTAATTAATTTGTTTTTTAGGTCAAAAATTTTGTAAGCATTGCCACTTCCTATAAGCATTGAGCCATTTTCGGCATAGAATAAAACACCAACGCTATTTTCTTCGTCAAGTTTCCCGTTGCAAGATCTACCCTCCCAAGTAATGAGACTTTTGTTAGCAAATTCCATGGAAATTAATTGAGTATCTGGTGTTTCCCAATCATCTTGATAGCGATAACGCCCACCCGAGGAATTAACTTTAGATGGAAAGTCAACACCCAATCCCCAACGGGCAAGGTCAACCATGTGTGTACCATTATTGAGTGCTTCACCTGTACCCCAATGCCAAAACCAATGCCAGTTATAGTGAATCAAATTATCCTGAAAAGGCATTCGGGGTGCAGGTCCCTGCCATAAATCGAAATTTAACCACGATGGAACAGTCGCTTTTTTACCTATTCCAATTGATGACCTGTTATTGGTATACCAAGTTTTGGCGTAATAAGGGCGACCTATAACTCCTGCGTGAAGCTCTTTAATGGCTTGAGCTACATTCGGCCAAGAGCGTCTTTGGTTGCCCATTTGCATAACTCTATTATATTTTTTAGCGGATAGAACCAACATTTCGCCTTCTTTAGGGTTATGGCTGCAAGGCTTTTCTAAATAAACGTGTTTTCCTGCAGCACACGCTAACAAGCCGGCAGGAGCATGCCAATGGTCGGGTGCAGTAACAATTAATACATCCACATCCTTGTCTTCCAATGCCTTGCGAAAATCTGGCGTATCTTTTGGCTTTTGTTTTTGTATCTTTGAGACTTCGTCAATACAAATCTTGGCTGCTCTTGAATCAACATCACAAATATGCAAAACCTCACAATTGGTTTGGGAAGCAAAGTTTTGGGCAACCGCCAAACCACGGCTATTTACGCCCATAGCTGCAACTGCAATTTTTTCATTTGCACCAAGTATTTTAGCATAACTTTTGGCTGAAAATCCTGGCAAAATCCCTCCAAAACTTATGGCGATAGTACTTGCAGATGCTTTTTGCAAGAATGATCTACGTGATTTATTCATTTTTAGAAAAATTGAGTACTTATAATTGAGTTAATTCCCTTAATTTAGACTTATACAATATTAAAATAAATTATTCTAATTTTCTTAGTATTTGTCAAAACTTTTTAGGTCAAACGCACCATAAATCGAATAAATTTAGGTAAATAATAGGCATAAATTTAGATATGTTGTATTTTGAGAGATGAAATATCAAGAATTTTTTTTGTTGAGTACCAGATTTTCGAGTAGATAATATTTTTATATCATTAAAGCATAGGCTAATGAATAGAATTTATTTTTAGGTCAATCAAAAACACTTTAAAAATCGGATTGTCGATACTGAAGCAAAAATAATAACTTATGGTAATAACAGTTAAAACAAAACAATTTACTTAGGACAAAAAAATCAAATTTTCTTAATTATCTAATTTTATACCCTAATAAGTTTATAAGGATACACTTTACCTGCATTCCATTGTGGTATATACAAATTGTCATCATTATCTACACAAACGTCGTGACAATGCTTAAAAATGGCTTGATCTTGCACAATAGGTTGCAGACGGCCATTGACATATATTGGGGCCGTACCTCCTGGGTTTGAAACCACAATATT
>Ga0247832_1008268_pt1 | contig 10452 bp, 7 predicted proteins | sample LaCruzMarch2015__10_FD_192407 | JGI IMG/M metagenome (GOLD analysis project Ga0247832, IMG submission 192407) | Freshwater microbial communities from meromictic Lake La Cruz, Castile-La Mancha, Spain - LaCruzMarch2015_4m | ecosystem: Environmental > Aquatic > Freshwater > Lake | place: Spain...
ATTTCATTGTCATCATTGTTTTGTACAATGATTTTTCATTTTCTGTTTGAGGATTTTTTAAATAAAAATACAAATACCATTTTGGATACATACGAGCAATATTCAATTGTTGAATAATTGCACGTTCTTGTTCAGTCATATAATCACAAGGATATGTAACACGCGTATGATACCATACATCTGCTGAATCTTTTTGAACACCTGTTAATGACGTTATAAGAGTTAGTTTTTTAGCTGTTGTTGGTTTCGTTTGAATAGGTTGAGCTATAAGCGTGTTTGCCAATAGAATTAATATACAAAGGATATTGTACTTCATAGTATTGAAACGAGGCGTTAGGGTAGTTTGGTATAACATCCTTGTTAATTTATAAACACCCAATGAAACCCAAATCGCAACATTGCATTTTGCGCTGCATAGCCTTTGAAATTAATGTTGTTGCGTGTGTAATACTGTTGCAGTTCATCAAAAACTATTGTAGCTCGATAGCGTTTGACTTTAAAGTTAAAAAAGCAAGACAGTTGTGGTGTATTTAAAATGGTATAATTCTGTTGCGCTGCAAAACCAAATAAATAAGGGTTGTATTGGTCAGTATAAAATCCAGTATTGTATCGGGCTTCTATGCCTGTCGCAACTTGTAATTTCTTTTTGAAAATAAAATTTTCATAGGATAATGTATGTCTTGAAGTCCAAATGGGAACATGTATCGCAGGGTTTGAAGGCAAGCCTTGTAAGGCAATATGATTGTATAAATGAAAGTGGTTGATTGCTATTTCTTTGTTGAGTTGTACTTGAAATAATGGTATTATTTTACTGTACTGTTGTGCATTTAAAGATTCATTTTCAAAATAAATAAAATTACCAATAGTGTAATAATTGAAATCAATGGACGTTTTTCTGAAGGCATTGATGTATTTCAAATATACTTGTGTTATTGTTTGTTTGTTCAAAGTTGTTGAAGCCAAAAAATAATTTGATTGGATATGCGTTTGCAGGTAAGTTGGTGATTGAATACTAAATCGTAAACCTGTTCTAATCTGTCCATATTTTTCGGCTAGGTTCAAACCTGTTTGAAGCTGAAGCAAGGTGTTCCCAATGGCATTGCCCGTAAAATAAAATTTTAAAGTTCCATTATACATCCATTCTTTTGCTGAGCTTGCCGACTTTTGAATACTAGCAAATACATAATTATTGACAAAGGTTTCATTAAGTCCATAATTGTTTGGAGTCTCTATTTCAACACCATATCCAGCTTCAGCCTGACACAATTTACCTTTAAAATAAATATCACCTGTCAACGAAAATGCATTACCAACCTGACCAAGAAGATACTTGGATTCAAGCGAATCACCAACCACCAAAGGTAATTCCAGTTGGGTCGTATCGGGATTTAGATTTTTGAAGCGATATAAACTGTAGTCTGCATAGAAACGGTGCTTGATGCCAAAATAGGGTTTGAATGTGTATTTTTTTTCTGTACTATCTTCTGATAAAATACTGTCTGCTTTTCCTATAAAGTACTGCTGTTGAAGGTTAAGAGATAGATTTCGATAATAATTTGTAACAGCAGAACGATTGATTCCTTCGTAGCTGTTGATTGTATTGACTGGAACTAAACGCTTATCATTGTAATTGGCATCCGACAAAAAACGTTCGTCTACTATACCCAAGTTTTCATCTTGTTGAATTTTATTGTACAACAATGCCGCTTTGGCTTCGTAGCGTAAGTTGGTCGATTTATAGTGTGTATTGAGCGTCAGGTGATCGTGATTTGTTCGTTGTAATTTGTAATAACCCGGCGAACCTATTTTTTGATATTCAACAGCTATATTCCAACTTGGTGTTATATTTTGAGTATGCAATAGCTTGATCATTTGTTCTTGCTTCCCACCAATTCTAAAATACAAGTCAGTATATGGGCGTGTCGTATTGTAGAACTTAAGGCTGTCCCAAGTTTTTAAATAAGGTCTAATGCTACGTAAACCCAATTGAAGACCAGGATTTAAATCGGGTGAAAAGTAAAGACTATTAGTAGCTGAAGCTAAATTACCCAAATCCACGTCCCAAATCGACATCAATGGATTTCGATGCAAAAGGGAAATCGACGTGTCAGGTTGTATACGATTGGTATCATTGGTTCTGGTATAGCTTATCTGAATTTTGTCGTCTGTGGTGACTTGTAATTTAGAATTCGAATCCGATATGATTTTTTGGTCACTTGACATTGTATTGCCAACAGGGTTGTTCGAAAATATTTGAGCTTGACTCATCGATGCCACAAAGAGCAGCGGAATGCAAATAACTATAAAACGATAAAATTGAATTGTGTAATAAAACAAGCCTGTAGAATAATCCCCAAAAATACACACTCCAAGCTATAATTGTCCTAATAATTCCTTAAAGATAAAAGCCATCTTAGGTGCAGCGGCATTTGCAGCTTCCAAAACCTCCTCATGTGTGATTTCATTCATTTCTTCACGAATACCCAAATCTGTCACAACGCTCATTCCAAATACTTTCATATCCATATGTCTGGCTACGATTACTTCAGGCACGGTGCTCATACCTACTGTATCTCCACCTATAACATGTAAAAATTTATATTCAGCTTTGGTTTCAAAAGTGGGGCCTTGAAGTCCTATGTATACGCCTTCATGCAATGTGATTTGTTGTTTGGCAGCAATAGTTTTTGCTTTTTCAATCAAATCCAAAGCATAAGGTTCAGTCATATCAGGAAAACGAGGTCCTATGGATTCATTATTACGACCACGCAATGGATGTTCTGGGAAGAGGTTGATTTGATCGTTAATCACCATCAAATCACCTACTTTAAAGTTGATATTCATGCCGCCAGCAGCATTCGATACCATCAACAATTCAGCGCCAAGCATCTTCATCACACGTACTGGGAAAGTCACTTCTTGCATCGAATACCCTTCGTAATAATGAAATCGACCGCTCAACATTACAACATCTTTGCCATTCAGTTGACCAAACAAGAGTTTTCCGCCATGACCTTTAACTGTGCTAACTGGAAAGTTTGGAATCTCTTCATAGCTTAAAGATGTTTCTATCGTTAACTCATCGACCAAGCCACCTAAGCCACTGCCCAATATAATGCCCACTGTGGGTTTGCAAGTTGTTTTAGATTGGATAAATTGAACGGTTTCGTTGAGTTTGTCAAGGTTGATATTTTCCATGTTGCAAACCTACTAAAAAATTAGGAATGTTAACCTATGGTACTATATGAACAAATCAAAAAAAATCATACCAATTAAATGGAAAAAAGTTTGGAGCCGTGCTGTTGGAATTTATTGAGCTACTTCGTGCTATCCGGAGCGCATGGCGCTTCCTCCAATCACGGCTAGTTTCCGGGGACATTTTCTTTATTGAGCTGATTCAATGCATGGCTTTATGTTCAAACGGTTCAAAGAACCGTATTTATCTGACCTTCGGGATGCAGCATAGCCGAACATCCCGCAGAGCTGCGGAGCACTGAACCGCCACTTTTGGGTAGGTGCTGTTACCTCCAGTACTTGTTAGTATTGTAGACAAAAATTTAATTTCTTTAGGTGTATCATATTTTATGCTTTAGTCAGTTGTTTTAAACGGCCTTGAAAAGATTGGAAATAATTTCTTTTAGTGGTATCATTTAGAAAAGAAGCAGCTACCATTTTTTCAACTAAATTTGATTTGGAAATCATCAATGACATAATTTCCTGAAAAGTCTTTTCACTGATTTCTGCTTTCTCTGCTAGTTTAGCAAATTGTAAACCGATTTTGCCTTGGGCTAGATTTCCAGGCAATAGACCATCATCTAATGCGAAGTCTTTATCTTCTATATGGATACGGCTATTTAGTAAGTCATAAGCCGGGCTCAGTCGATAATCTCCAAAAGGTGTTTCTAATATAGAGAAATTTTTAAAGTGTGCATCTCCATTTGAAAAAAGATAATTAAAGACAAGTATTCTTAAAAGTTTTGGCGCTTCTATCTTGTAAGTTGTTAAATAGTTGCGCATTAATTCAAGTATATCTAAATAATTCCCGAGATACTTGTAATGTTCTCCATGTGTTTGCGGGGTTCTTTTTGCTAAGGAAGCAAAGTCATCTTGAGCTAATTTTGAACCATCCTCTTTTACATCAAATCTTTTTGTGATGTATGCAGGTGTGCCATCTTTAAAAAATATCAATGCATTTTCTGCAGTCTCTATTCCATAAACCTGACGGGCAATTTGCATGGTTAGATGCTCATTGGCAGGCATTTGATCTGGCTTTTTACCGGCACCTGGAATTGGTTTCAGAATATAAGTCCCTTGTTCATTTTCATTAATAAGCCTTAACTTGTTTTTGTCAAGCAATACAGAAAATTTTTCTTGTACACCTGATATCGACATGCGATTTCTATTCTCTTCAAACATCTGATTAGTTTCTGGGTTGGATGCTGGATAATCGTAAGGCAAAACATGATGAACCTTCTTGCCCTGAAAAACTCTATTCAAAGCTGTTCTGCTATATGTATTAAAACCTTCAGATAATGTGCCGGGACAATATTTAATTTCTGGTAAGCTCATTAATTTTCTAGTTTAATAATTCTAACGGCACCTATGCTGTCATTTTTTGCAGTAGTCATAAGCAATCCGAAATAGTCCTCTCTGTCTATTCTATTTAATTTGCATGCCACTTGCTTATTTGAACCTTCAGGAAGCATGCTGTAAAAAAATGGAAACAGGTATTTAGAATGAAATTCTTTTTCGTTTTTAGGTAAAGTTAGACTGATGCTTTGCCTATCGTTATTGGCTACCCAGTCTTCGTGATAACGAAATGAAAACGAACCATCATTGTGTTGGGTCAAGATACCCGCTTCTTCATTTTTGAATAAAACTTTGGCTTTTCTCATTTAGTATGCGTCACACTTTTAATTTTTAGGCAAATCTCCATGCCCAACACATCAGATATCTTATGTAATGTTGACAGTGTAGGATTTCCTTTTCCGCTTTCAAACTGTTTTAAAGTTCTCAATCCAACACCTGATAGTTCTGCCAACCCCTCCTGTGTTACTTGTAGTGCTTCCCTACGTTCTTTTATGGTTTTTATTAATTCTGACAAGTGCATTATAAAGCATTATTTCATGCAAATGTAATACTAATTTTTAAAACTTCAATAAAAAGAGCAGTAAATTACACTATATTATACATGTCTTGGTTTTTCTTATGTAATTGCATTAAATAGTGCATCTTAAGGCACTATTATTTTGAGAATGAGCATTTCTCTCTGTTTTTGCAGTATTGTTGGTTCAACGGTTTTGCCGCTACCCGAAGGTGGCGATTTCGAAGCACACGCTCTTAGGAATGTTCGCTTCAGCGGCATTCCGTAGGTTATGCCAATGTGATTTGTGTCGCAGACCAAATCTTACAGTGGTAAATGCCGATGGTTATTTTGTAAGGAACAATTTGAGGTACGAAAAATTGGTCTGCTACAAAATTCCAATCGGTATTAGATAAAAAAGGTTCTCAGAACCGATTGACCATAAAGCCTGCATTGACTCAGCCAAATAATGTAGATGTCTCTGATAGATAGCCTTGATGCAAGCAAGCGCCGTGCGCTGCTAGCAGAAAGAAGTAGCTCGATAGAATATCCATACTATAGCTCCAAAATTCTATTCGGCACAAAATGCCTAATGTTTCACGACTATTTTTTGAGTATGAGTTTGTTGCCCTTGTTTCAATAGTACAATATAAATTCCCTCAGCTAAATGCGATGTATTTATACTATACTTACCTGGCTTAGATAGAACAATATTAGCTACTTTATTGGCATTAAGGTCGTACAACGTAGCTGTCGTCAGTTGTTGACTGCTTTGGATTATATATATTACATCATGTGCAGGATTGGGTGAAATCGAGATGGTGGCACTAATCGAGGTATTGCCAACTGATGCATTGACTAATGGCTTTGTTATAAACAATGAATCCAAGGGTATGGTTTGAAGGCTCATCGCAAATGTACCTGCCATAATACGTTTGGTAGTAGGATTATAATCAAGTTCGAATACTGGAATAATAGGCATATTATTGCCCACTCTACTCCAAGTTGTACCTCTGTCTGCAGTTTGATAAACACCGCCATCATTAGCTACCAAAAGAGAGCTGTCATTACCTCCAGGTAAAACCCAAATGGAGTTAATGGCAAACTGAGGAAGCCCATTGCCAGCTATATTGGTCCAGGTACTGCCATTATTATCGCTGTAATAAATGTATGCCGTCGTGTCGTTATCTCTATAGCCCCAGTAACTAACAAAAACAGCGTTTGGATTGTTTGGAGAAGCCTTTATAGAACTCACATAACGTGAGGGTAAACTCGTATTGATTTGTGTCCAACTAGAGCCATCGTTTTGTGTAGTCCAAATACGTGCATCGGAGGTACCCACAAAAAGTTTACCTTGTTGCAAAGGAGATTCGTCAAAAGCGGAAATAGTATGATGGATATTTGCCGTACCATTTGTTAAATCATTACTGATTGGCGTGAAAGCTGGAAATTGTATATCAGTCGTTTTATGTACCCTGTAACTGCAGAAATACATATGATTTGGATTATGTGAAGATAACTTATACGGTGAATTCCAATTGCAGCGTTCAACATCTGCAATGATAGATGTCATAGGATCGTAGTTGTTTCCACCATCATAGGTAACATGTACGTATCCATTTTGGGTTTGTGTAAAAAAGATACTAGGGTCTTGCGGATGAAATATAGGTTTGAATCCATCGCCTCCAAAATAACGCTGCCATACAGATAAGCCTGTAGCATTACCTTGAAGAGAACCATTATCTTGAGCACCTCCAAAATAGTCATTAGGGCTAAATTGGTTATACGCTACTCTATAGAATTGCGTAATAGGTATTTGGCTGATATAATTCCATGATCCAGCGCTATTGCCTCCACTAGTGGTGGTTTTGTATAGTCCGCCATCAGTAGCCAATAGGTAACTGTTACTTGAAATAAATTGTAAATCGTGTTTGTCAGCATGTACATCATATTGCCACCATTCAGGTGCGTTGAGTTGCCAATTGTCCCCGCCATCATTGCTGACAAACAAGTCTACACCCATCCAATAGATTTTGTTATCATTGTTAGGATCTACTCGTATTTCTCCAAAGTACCATCCAAATCCACCCAGGCTCATTTGTGGATCTTGGGATACAAATTGCCATGAGTTTCCACCATTCGTTGATTTGTAAAACCCCGAATAGTTCATGGTAGTATCGCAATAGTTAGCATACACAATGGAAGGATTATTCTTTGCAATGGCCAAGGTTATTTTGCCTTGAGGTCCTTGAGGTAATCCATTAGTCAGTGTATCCCATGTAGTTCCACCATCGATACTGCGGTATATTCTTGCTGCGGGACCATTGACAATACTTATTAAACTACTTCGGAATCTGTTTCGTCCAGTTGCAAAAAGTATAGATGGATTCGTAGGATGCATGATTAAATCGCCAATACCAGACGTAGGACCTAGGTAAAGCGTATTAGTCCATGTAATTCCGCCATCATTACTTTTATACACGCCTCTATTATTATCTTGGGTGTATATATTTCCAGCGGTGCCCACAAAGATCTGTTGTGTATCATTTGGGTTTACAACTATTTTGGAAATGACACCCGTATTTTCAAGACCTAAATTAGTCCATGTGTTACCGCCATCAGTGCTTTTGTATAAACCTCTACCAAGGTAGGTAAAACTACTTAGCGCTTTATCTCCAGTGCCTGCATAAAGTATATTGGGATTCAGAGGATTTATGACTAAAGCTCCTATGGCCATTGAACCTTGATTGATAAATTGTTGTGTCCATGTAGTGCCTCCATTGGTAGTTTTGAAAATCCCAGCAGCAGGAGTGCCTATGTAAATAATGTTGGCATTGGTTGAATGTATAGCTATACAATTGATACGACCACCAATGTTGTGAGGTCCTTCGATAGTCCAAGGTGTATTATTATTTCTTTTTTTGATTGTTTTTAGCGCTTGAGAAACAGCCTTTTTATACGAAATATCTCCTTCTCCAATATTGGGATAATTACGACCCACAAAATATTGATCAGCAGGTTTAAGTCCCTCAATGATGCTTAGTTGACCTTTCTCAAATGTTTCTTGTTGGCATGCTCCAAGTAACAAAAACAGACTTGCTATAACAAGAACTGAAAGGTATTTAAATGAAAAAAACATTAGATTAATTTACTGTAAATATACCTAATTATATAAATCGAAAAATTTTATCTTTACGTTATATAAGTCTTAGTAGCCAGACAGTGAAGGTGTCCTTGAAAAATAGGCTAGGCTGTAGTGAAAATCCAATTATTGTCTCTTCAGGCTACGATTCGAATAAAGGCTTGATTTAGCTGAAAAGTCTTTCAATATTTAGGTCCAACTATTATCTCATTAATACCATATTTTTGCGTCCATTAGTATAATTAAAGTATTATTTTTTTATGAGAAAGTTGCCGCATTCAATTCGAGCAGATGAAGCTGTGAAGAAGATTAACTCTGGGGATCGTGTTTTTGTTCAAGGCAGTGCAGCAACACCTATGGTATTAACCAAAGCGCTTGGTCAACGGGCGGCTGAATTGAATCAAGTTGAAATTGTCTCGTTGACGACCTTGGGTGAATTGAATTTGCTAAATGATAATTATCCTAATAGTTTTTATTTTAATTCTTTGTTTGTTTCGGCTAATACGCGCGAAGCTATCAATGATAATCGAGGCGATTATATCCCTGTTTTTTTGAGTGAAATACCTCGCTTGTTTAATCAAAAAGTTCTCACATTGGATGTGACTTTGGTACATGTTTCGCCACCCGATAAGCATGGATTTTGTTCGCTTGGTGTGTCTGTCGATATTACAAAGGCAGCCGTTCGAAATTCAAAACATGTCATTGCTCAAGTCAATCCACAAATGCCTCGTACTTTAGGCGATGGCGTCATACACATCAGCGAATTCAATGCTATAGTAGAGGTCAATGAAGCGCTACCTGAAGTTGATTATCAATCAAAAATTTCAGATGTCGATATCCAAATTGGTAAACATTGTGCATCAATTATTGAAGACGGCTCTACATTGCAAATGGGTATAGGTGCAATACCTGATGCTGTGATGAATGAACTTACTTCGCACAAAGATTTAGGTGTACATACTGAAATGTTTTCAAACGGTGTGATTGAATTGGTGAAGCGAGGGATAATCACTAATCGATACAAGAAAAAACACCGGCAGAAAAATGTAAGCACATTTGCCATAGGCTCCAAAGCTTTGTATGATTTTATAGATGATCATCCAGAATTTGAATTTTTAGAATCTGATTATGTCAATGATGCATACATCATAGCCAAAAATCCTAAAGTAGTCGCTATTAATTCAGCCATTGAAATTGATATCACTGGTCAAGTTTGTGCAGATTCGATTGGGACTTATCAGTATTCGGGTGTTGGAGGTCAAATGGATTTTATACGTGGTGCCAATTTATCACCTGGCGGAAAACCTATCATTGCACTTTCGAGTACGACGAGTCGTGGCGAATCCAAAATAGTTCCTTTTTTGAAACCTGGTGCCGGTGTTGTCACGACTCGAGCACATGTCCATTATGTCATTACTGAATATGGAATAGCTTATTTGTTTGGAAAAAATTTAAAACAAAGAGCCTACGCTTTAATTGACATAGCGCATCCTATTCATAGAGAAAAATTAGAGCGTGAAGCATTTGCTCGGTTTGGACCAAGAGGGTAGAGGTTTGTTTTTTTGTTGCTAAAATCAGTTCACATTTTCAACATATTTGATATTTATAGAACAGATATTTCAATAGTAGTTTTAAACTACATCATAAAATATTTAAAACAAAAAAGCCAAAACGATAATCGCTTTGGCTTTTAATGTGTATGTTATTTAATGCAGTTGATTACCAACTCATATCGTCTTTCTTCTTAAATTTTGGTTTGCTAGCTCGATCACTTGATGATGAACTTGGCTTACTCGAAGTGAATGTTCTTTTTTTACGATCATCAAATGATGAACCGCCTTCTGTAGCACGTCCTTCGTTTGAACGAACTCTGTCGCTAAATGGTTTTGGCTTAAAGCTTCTGCTGCCTGCGCCGCCACCTTGACCGCCTTGTCCGTCCGCTTTGTCTATGCGTACTTCACGTCCATTATGATCTACATTTTTAAATCCGTCTAAGATACGCTCTGCACTTTTGGCATCAGTTTCAAAAAATGAAAATACACCACCCATGTCTATATCTTTAATATTGTGTCCGCTTACTTTTGAATGTTGGAAAATCAATTCTCTCATTTCGTCGTAACGAAGATTATCTTTTTTACCTAAGTTGATAAATAAACGAGTTGTAGACTCTCCACCAGCAAATCGGTCTCTGCGGCTTGAACTATCTCCACGATCTCTACGGTCTCCT
>Ga0247832_1008272_pt1 | contig 10448 bp, 7 predicted proteins | sample LaCruzMarch2015__10_FD_192407 | JGI IMG/M metagenome (GOLD analysis project Ga0247832, IMG submission 192407) | Freshwater microbial communities from meromictic Lake La Cruz, Castile-La Mancha, Spain - LaCruzMarch2015_4m | ecosystem: Environmental > Aquatic > Freshwater > Lake | place: Spain...
TGCCCCCACGACGCTGTAACCATACGATTTGCCTATTAATATGTCGATTGCGCTATTGGTATTGTTTGGTGGCCAGTGAGCAATAATTGATAGAGTCATCACGGTTGTATATCGGTCTATGTGTTGAGTGCTTTTGTGTGTGTTTTTCTAGGCTGGTTATGGGTTATGAGCCCAAAAGTACCAATACTATTCCTACGTACAAAAAGTATCAAAAAGTGAAGCTGATAGCTATCATTACCGTGCTTAAAAGCCTTCTACTGTGGCTGGCAGCCATATTGCCACAACACCATACAATACCATCACTCCAAAAGGGGGTGGGCCAGTAGTAGGAAGTAGGAATTTGAGTGGGGTTCTCACTGGGGACATGCCGTAGGATATGATTAGGACCTCCCATCCACTTCATACTCATACCAGATCCTTTTCATACCTATAGAAAGTGTTTAAAAGCCTACTACCGTGGCTGGCAGCCATATTGCCACAACACCATACATACCATCACTCCAAAAGGGGGTGGGCGAGTCGTAGGATTTTGAGTAGGGTTCTCACTGGGGACATGCTATAGGATATGATTAGGACCTCCCATCCACTTCATACTCATACCAGATCCACTTCATACCTATAGAAAGTGTTTAAAAGCCTTCAACCATGGTTGGCAGTCATAATGCCACACCGCCATATCTACCATACATCACTCCCAATGGGGTGGGCTGGGTCGTAGGAATTTGAGTGGGGTTCTCACTGGGGACATGCTGTAGGATATGATTAGGACCTCCCATCCACTTCATACTCTCAGCAGGTCTTTTTTTATATATAGTAAGTGTTTCATCACCTTCAACAGCGGCTACAGGTCATAAGGATGTAATCCCAGCCTGATATATGCTCTCAGGGACCTACTAAGAGTGAAGTGCTTGGTGTAGAAGCTGGATCCTCTGTTAGTACTTATGATTGAGACCCCACATCCAGTTCATACTCATAGCAGGTCTTCTTTATATATATAGTAAGTGTTTCAGCACCTGCTACAGTGGCTGAAGGTCATAAGGATGTAACCCCAGCCTGATATACTATGCTCTCTGGGTAATGAGACCTGAGATTGGATGTTAGTGGTGTAGAAGGTAGAGTCTCTGTAGGAATATGACCACTACCAGCTACCAGCATATAAACAACATCAAACACCTTTTACATGTATGGACTGGATGTGATACAAGTATGAAGTTTGCGAGGGGCCCCATTCGGGTAACTACTACTACCGTAGAACACGCTGCTTAAGCTACACGCTGCTTAAGCAATCGCGAGAAAGGAGTGAAGAAAGGCAAAATTTACTAGGTGAAATCTATATCGTTAAATCTGTAAATGCCCACATGATTGGCCCAGGACAGTGCACAGTCATTTAGAAAAGCCTCTTCTTGTCACATTGATATATAACAATGGGTCTATTGGGTGAAACATCACTTAACACAGCCATTTTTGTGTTAGAGGTCGGAACGATTAAAAAATAGGCCCTACTCAAATGTTGTTGTGGCCGATTGCTTAAGCAGCGTGTTCTAGGGTACTACTGACATGAAAACACAGTGGGGTTACATCCTCATGACCACCAGCCGCTGTAGAAGGTGCTAAAACACTTCTTATATATATAACATAGAAGTGCAGTCCACTCTACAGTGATTTCCTGCCTTAACCATGACATTTGTTGTCGACGTCGTAGCAATGACTTCATTCTTAAACCTTGGCTGCCACTAGTACTGATTTTATCACAACGTGCAACCAACGTGCTGGCGATTACTAGTGCTATTATCATCAAAGTTATAATAATTCGAAGTTGAGTGCCTGCTTTATTTGTAAGTCCATCCCCAACATTTTTGCGGCATCAATTCATCGTTGACCTTGGGTGTTGACGTTGCCGATGTATTGTTCAACTGCTTTTGGAGTTGCTCTGGTGTAGGGCATCATTCATCGTTGATATTCCACTGAAGCCTATGCCGACGATGATGACTTGGCAAGGTCTCGCACAGCAATGTCCTTGCCATCCATGTGGCTGCCGTTGTTATCTGAGGGCAGCTAGCTTGTGGTAGGTAGACCTCCCCACCAACTACTCACCACGGTGTCAAATAAGTGGAAACTCAGCAATATTCCCACCAACCCTAAGTACTGACGTACTGGGTTCGTTGGTCCAATGGGGTGGGGGTTTGTGTCATCAGAAACTTTTGTACAGCGGGATGACGATTGGGAAATAATAGTGGCCATGGGAGAGGGGAGGGCTGGCAGGCAGTGAGGTTGTACAAGTTGAGCAACATACCCGACCTCGAGCGATCACAGAAATTCCATACTTCAGTAGAATATAATATGAAATTAAACATAATATAATATGAAACTAAACAATGATGGTTGGTTTTGCTCTCATGCAAAGCCCATTTCAGAGTCATCGTCACTTCCATAGTAATCACCCACGCTGCTTGCATCATCAGTATCCCACTCCGCATCTTCCCAACTAATCGCACTCTCAAATAGTCTCACGGCTATCCCGAGCCAGGTTGATTGATTTTCATCCCAACTTATGTCTCGAGTCATGTCTGCAACAAGGTTACTGTATATACGCGTAGATACTAGTTGAATGAGACAATTTGGTTTCTCAACGTTGTTTGGGTGGACGATAAAGTTGATTGTGATCTCTCGTTGATTTTGTTCGCCACAAATAAAGCCGTCCCCAAAGAATCCGCCGGCAACTACTTTACCGGTATTGGTCGACTGGTCAAAGTCGCATTTGTAACCGAGACTACACATCTCTCGATCTGCATGTGCCATGGCATCTCCTTCCTGTTGACTCTCCAATTCAGTTTTCAATTCGTTCATTAGCCTCACCATTTGTGGACCATTTGTTGTAAGCTCGTCATGGATATATTTGAGCAGATTTGACTCAACCCAAGAGGTGGCATCAACCCTAATCGTCGGAAAGTGAATTTTTACTTTTGTTTCAATAGTGCCATAAACCCTATCAGGTGCAGTGTGTAAATCCTTAGTCGCATTGCGCAAGTCACAAAGCACGTCGAGTGACGCAAACTCCGAACAGATGACATTGATCCTATCAAACCTGCGCTCCTCGCGGAGGAGATACGATTTGAAAGAAGACATCGACTCGTCATCTTCATTTAACGGCATCACCACCCGAACAAGGGGATGCCGCATTTCGGATTCAATAGCACGCATACGAGTGCAAGTTGACGATAGAGAGATGACGCTCAAATACCTTTCGGCCGATAGTTTCTCCTTATACCATATCTCATCCCAACATCCCCACCGACGATTGAACGAACTCATAGTATACCATCCCCGATCCCCACCCGTGAGCATGTCGAATATATTGACTACTAATTCATTACTCAAGACATCAAAGTAGGACGGTACACCGTTGCTTTTTGCCATTCCAATGCGAGCAGATTTTCGTGGAGGAGGAGGAGTATGAAGGGATTCGATTTCATCCCCGTTCATCTGCTGAGCCCCGTCATTGCCATCAACAGAAGATGACAATCTTGTCCTCCTCTCGGTGTCGGATTGAATTCCGCCGAGCACTGGGCCGAACGAAGCTACCTCGCGTGTCTTCTTCTTGCCGGCCATATTACTGATGTCCTCAAGCTTTAGGTGAACCGTATCCATTTCGTCCCCAATCTTGATATTCCGCGCGTCGACTTCTTCCAGCTGTCTCCGAAGATCCCCCATCGTCGGTTGAAGGGCATCAATCTCTCTTAGTACTGCCGCCTCCTTCTTTTTCAAGTCTTGCACGGCAACCTCTGCCTCTTGAATATCATTCTCATACTCAGTCGTGTCGATCGTGGGCGCTTCCTCGGACGTCTCTGCCTCGTCTCTAAGCTGCTGCAAAGTCGCTTCCATAGACTTTATTTGCTTACTGTTTTTGCCGTATTTATCTGTAGCAACATTCCACGCCTTCTTGTGTTTCAGCAACGCCTCATTCACCCCCTTCAGCTCCTCCTTATTCCGTGCCAGCTCTAGCTGCAATGCCTTCATCTCATGCTTCGCTGACTCAATCGCCGCTGATCGATCAACGCCAATGGTCTGCTTCATCGTCTTCTTGTCGTTACTCACCATCATCACGTTGCCTCTATTCGCTTCCCAGTAATCACCATTGGGGAGGAAGAATACCTTACGAATCTTCCCACCCTTGATGGAATTATCTGACGAGAGTAGAGCCTTTTCACTGCTTTCCTTTGACTCACCCAGTGCTGACGTATCGATGCTGGCATGATCTACCAAGAAGTTGAAAGCCATGGCATTCTCAACATTTAACACGCTCGTGACCGTCTCTACACCCGGAGGAGGAAGGGGAACGTCATATCTGTTTTTCGTCGACTTTGGACTAATGCGATACAATGGGCATTCCCTCGCCTGGCAGCCCAAGTCCTTTCGAATCTTGTTAACTAGATTGAAATCAGCTTGGTTGGTCACGATGAAGCGATCTAAGGCACCCGGACCGATGGCATGCTCTGCGATTTTGGCATATTGCTCTTTCCCATTTACTACCTTGACATACATCCCCACAGGTCCAGCGACTGGTCCCTGGAATTTGTTCGCCTTTTTTGCCTTTTCGACTGCCTGTGTATGATGTTAGTATCAAGGATATACGTGTCAGGTCTCAATTGAAGAAATTCAAACCAAACACACATGTAACAAGAGTCCCGTACCTCGTACAAAGCCTTGCATTTGTTACCAAACACCGCCAGCGCCGTCCTGCCCTCGCCACTATCCTGCTGCAATGTATTCATCTTCTGTTGCACAGCGTTTACTTGCCTCTGTGTCCCCTCCATCGTCTCCTTCATTTGAGCCACAGCGGGCTCCACATCTTGATAATTGCTTAATTGAAGTCTAACTTCCTCCTTGAGAGGCTCAACCTGCTCCTTGGCACGGGCAAGATCGGTTTCGGTCTGAGCGATCTTGCGCGTGCGTGTCCGCTCCTCCTCGGCAACATTGCCCTGACTTTCTAGTATCTGCTTCCGAGCCTGCTCAAGACGTCTCACGGCCGACGAGTGTTTCTTCTTCTCCTGTGACAACTCCCGCCCCAGTAGATCACGTTCTTGCTCCTTCTTTTTGATTGGCATCGAGGCTTCTCTGACTTCATTCTCGAGGCGTGTCTTTGTCTCCGCAGCGGTGTTTGCCTCCTCTGCGAGATCCTGCATTTGTCGATTGAGCTCCGTTTCCTTATCATCGGTAACGTCAAGGGTTGATTCAGCCTCGGTGAGCTCCACGCGTTTCTTTTCAAGAGCTCGGCCAAATTTTTGGGCTTTCTGTGGATATGTTGAGAAATGAACAAATGACAGATGAAATGATGAGGATCAAGTCTCATCCATAAGTACTCATGATTTCTATTATGTCAATCGGAATAACATACCTTCATTTCATCATTTAACTGTTCCATGAACTCTGAATGACAGCTCCAGCCATACTTTGCCCTCAACTCCTGTGCCTCCATCTCGAGTTTATCAAGCTCTTGGAACTGCTCCCATTCCATTTTCAATTTCTTCGTATTCTCAATCGCACCACTCATACTATCCCTCGCACGTTCCTCCATGGCCGTCTGTTCCAATATATTATCATGTATACTCGCATACGCCCTATCAAGTCTCTCAAGCTCAGTCGCCTTAACAAAGAAGGCGTACTTATCCTCCTCCTTCCCTGTTAAGAACTTCTTCGCCTCCTCCTGATCTAGCACTGCCACGGGATTCTCGACCTGTATATTCAATTGATCAAGCATGGCATCTAGATCCTTCTTCGATCGTGACCGTTCCTTCCCATCGGCATCCAATAGTTTGTACCCATTAAAACCACCAGCACGTAATGAAATTATACGTTCGACGGTAATGTAATCCCCATATACATCGGGCATGTACCCATCGGCTCCACGATTGAGTAATGTCACGCGTAATTTCGCACCTGGACAATCGGCACCACTTTCCTTACGCACCAAATCCCGTAAATTCCGCGCCCTATGTGTCCGACGTGCACCAGCACCCAAACAAACTTGTATGGCCGCAAGTATTGCCGACTTACCCGAACCATTCTGTCCATGGATGAAATTTACATTCCGACATAGCTTCACTGAAAGCTTTCGATGGCACATGAAATTTTCGACGTATACCTCATGGATAATCCCCGCCTCGGCCGGGGTGCCTTTCGGATTGAGATGACGGTCGCGTAATGGAGAGCTGATCTCGGGTGGTGCAGTATCGTCAGCATCATCGGCGGCGGATGAGGACGAGCCCTTCTTCTTCTTGATACGCTTGTGGGAGGGTGAGGCCTGAGGAGCATCCTCCTCCTCCTCGTCATTGACGACGTCCTCGTCATGAGACTCGTTCCTCCCTCGCTTCCCACCGCCATCGCCATTCATGTCGTTTTCCTTTTCAAATACGGCTCCTCCACGCTTTTTACGGTGCAAGGATGGCATTGATGATGAATAGCGACGGTGACGGAGTTGGTCTACCCAAACGAGTTTGAGATGTGATTGAACGCGCCTAATAATTAGAGCAACACAAAACACACCCCAACGATGGAGTACGACAATGCCCGCTGGTTCTATCGGCGGTGCGCCAAGGCACGCGTTGCAATGCAAACGCCACTGCCGTCGTTGGAATTGTCACTGCGGGTGCTGCATTTCGTCGAATTCATCGGAGGAAGAAACGCCCGCTTGGAGGAGGTGGACGACGACGATGACGACGACGATATCATTGCCTCCTCCCAACTAAGATTATTCAACGTCCTACGAGACGGATGTATGGCAAAACGGCGTGACGTATCGTTCGTGTTTGACATATGCAATCGTTTGATTGAGCTTAGGGATGATGATCACTTCTCGGAAGAGACACTGCGTGCGATTGCTGCCGAAGAAGACGATGGGGGTGCTCACGATGATGGACGTGATCGAGCGAGCGAGATCGGTAACGGCGCTAATGCTGCCTCCGTTATAGACGCACCTGAAGTAAATGGGGAGTTGACCGCAGCCAGGCGTGCACTGAATGAAACAAGTTTTGATATCGACGTAGCAAACTTTGATGAGATGCACTGCTTCAAACTCCGAACGAAGGTCCTTGGTCTTAGCTTCCCCACCTTCACCACTGAACTTTGGGGATATTTGCAACTTGCCGGATGGACGTATTCAAATGGAAAGTATCATATTCCCAAGAATCGACCAACTGGAAAGATGAGCAACGATTACATAGACATGTTTCAAAAGATATTCGAACACTTTGACCTTGACAATAGTCGTGAAGGAGCAACAACAGAATGGGATGATGATAATGAAGAAGGTCCAGAAGTATTTGACGGTTCGAACGAGCTGGTTGAATACCTTGATGAATACTGCATGCTAGATTATCGTGTTGCGTCTGTTGAGGTCGAGGCGACACATTTGTCTCGGTCTACCAAATCGAACGCGTACAGGCGTCGTAATTTGCGTTTGCGGAATGAATTACTAGAGGTTGCATATCGCGAGCGAAAGCGTCGGAGTCGAGCTCGAGATGAGGCGGCAGATGACAACAATTTGCGTTCCAAGTATGGTCACAACCATCGTCCGTGTGAGGTTTGTCTCAAGGGTGCAAATTCAATGCACCCTCGTGTTGCCTGCAGTGGATGTGGTCTTGTGGTTCACACGCACTGTTATGGCCTCTTGGATCACGGTGAGATGAATGGTAATGTAAGAAAGGGAGCTGAAGTAGACGAGATGGGATTCTTCACGTGCGATGTCTGCGCCATGAATGCCACAGGTGGCAAACCGAAGGTGGACAAACGACGATGGGAAGCATCACAACGTTCTGGATGGCGTGTCCATCATCTCCCTCACACGGTCTGCACGTTGTGTGGTCGGAAAGACATCAGAGGGGGAATGGTAAGAATCGTGGACCATGAGGAGGTCTCGACCACATTGAAAAGTCGCAAAAGGAAAGGCCGTGGATTGGAAGACTTGTGTGAAACTTGGGTTCACCTATTCTGTTTCAACTCCATGGCATCTATCAAAAAGCTTTCTCCGAACTCGATTCGCAAGGGCGGTGATGCTATCGTTCGACTTCGTGATGCGTTAGAAAAAGCGGTCGAGATAACTACAGAGACTGAGGTAAGACTTCAATTGAAGTGTCACCATGTAAATGTAGAGCTCGTTTTATTTTACACCAACAGCGTCTTCATCGCTTTCATTGTCTTCATTTTCATTAGAGCATGCGAATGATCACCATTCGATGTGAGACCTGTGCCAATGGTAAGGGAGATCTCATACAATGCAAAGGATCGTGTGGGAAATTCTACCATCGGCTTTGTCTTCAAATTGATCGATTGGATATTGTTGGATGCGAGGCGAAGGTAGAGCACTTTTGTCTACAGTGCCGGAGTGGCAACAACTTGGATGCGCATATTTCTCGTGACAATCCAATAGTAAAAGCTACAATAGTCGATACTCACAAAGCTAACAATCCAAAAGTCAAATCTTCCAAGTTAGATACCCACAGTGGGAAATGTGTCGAGGAAGTTGACCAATATTTTAGAAGAAAACCGGGTAAGGCATTGAAACCCGATGTCGTGAGGAGTGAAATCGTTATGCCTTCGCCACAGGAATGTACTGTGGCAGCAGAAATAATTCATCGTTGTGATAATGTCGCCAGCGAGTTTGACAAAATTGAAGACCAATACAAACAAAAGTTCCACGAATGGTCATTTTTATCAGCGACACACCAGTCCGTCCTCCTTTACGGGTATGGCTCAAAGATTTCACTTCTAAATAAATTTGGGAACTACCTAGCCGAAGAAGATGAAGGGGATATTATGAGTCTCAATGGTTATGATCCAAATTTCGACATGAATGCATTTCTCGATTGTTTGGACGATTTGTTTCCCTTTGGAGGGGAATCACGCCAGAGTAAGCCCACAGGGATAGTAAAAAAAGCAGCGTACATTGTCAAACGAATAGCTTCGTCCAGATCAAGACCTTTGTTTATTCTTATACACAACATTGATGGATTGGGCTCTGCGGAGGCCCAAGAGTGCATTGCAACACTGACCGCCAACAGCTGCAAGGATGGCTCGCCGTATATGCCATTGATACGTGTTGTGGCTTCAATTGATAGCGTCAATGCTGCCATGGTCTTGTGGTCTCCAGAGGTAGCCCATAAATTTAATTGGGTAAGTGATTCTACTGGACTTATTTCTATCCAAATTGCAACAATCGGTCTCACATATGATCCTCTCTTGATATTCTCAGGCGTGGATGTTAGCTCACACTTACCGACCATACTTCGAAGAAGTGCGATGTATGCCTCACGCATCATCGGCGAAAAAGGTAAAGAAAGGACATGACAGACGAATTATTGGTGGAGATTCAGCCGCGCTAAAGGTTCTGGCTTGTCTTGCACCAAGACATACCGAAATTCTACAAGCTCTGGCATCCCTACAACAGCATTCAAGTGTGTCAGAGGCCGTGTCGTTTGGTATGCTAAGAGACGAGTGCACGAGAAAGATGCTACCATCCTCGGATGCTATCTTGCGAAATATACTGAGGGAACTATCAGATCATAGCATTTGTTCACTGGAGAGAGACAATCGGGGAAATGAGACAGTTTGTGTTCCTTCTGATTTACTACCCGATATTCTTAACTTCAAACTCAAATAAACTGGTATGCAACATGATTTATTGGTTATCTTTGATTAGCTCTGGCTACTACTGGGTGGCTCCCACCTAGCTCCAGTCGGCTGTTGCGGTCTCTGAGGTTGTTGTTGATCTTCTGGGCCTTCCTCATCGCGCTGACGTTTCCTTCCACTGCTATTTCCCCCACCACCTCGATCATCTCTCACCTGTCCCCCACTCGTGCCCCGCCCATATTGCCTCCCTGGCTTAAACCCCGCATCGAGCTCAACCCGTATTGGCATCCCATCAAGCTTCGTACCGGTCAAATTCGCGACAGCATTCAATGCATCAATTCTGTGTATAAATTCCACGAATGCAAATCCACATGGGACCTTCTTAAACCGATCTAAACCCATATGTACAGCTGCTACCGGTCCAACCTGCTCAAATTGTCGACGAAGGTGGTTGGTTCGTGTTGAGAATGAAAGGTTCCCAACATACACTGTCGACGAGAGTGCTAAGGCACAGACTTGTGCTTCTGGCTTTGAATAGTGTGAACGATCCCAGTAGAGACGTTTTTCGGTCGCATTGGCATTGATAAGGGCCGGGGCGCACGTGTATGTTGCCGTATCCCAGTGAATTCGTCGTGCCATGTCAGCACTATTACTTAAGTGATATTTATGTAGTTACTAAATACGTTGGTTGCTTCGAAGTCGTTTTAGACTCAGCGTCTCGGCGGGAAGCCAAAAGAGGACAATCCACGAACCGGAAGGGAGAAATGAGTCGCGCTTCTCATCAATAAGCAAAAAATAGTAAAAGAAATCTAAACGTCACTATC
>Ga0247832_1008277_pt1 | contig 10440 bp, 7 predicted proteins | sample LaCruzMarch2015__10_FD_192407 | JGI IMG/M metagenome (GOLD analysis project Ga0247832, IMG submission 192407) | Freshwater microbial communities from meromictic Lake La Cruz, Castile-La Mancha, Spain - LaCruzMarch2015_4m | ecosystem: Environmental > Aquatic > Freshwater > Lake | place: Spain...
AAATGATGATAGTAGTAGTAGCACGAACGAACCAACAATGTCGCCTACATTGTTACCCACACTTGGCTCTACTGTCGTTGCGAACGATGATGATATTGACAAGGATGATGATATTGAGAAGGAGGAGGATAATGATTGGAACATGGAAGAGGATAATGATGATGATGATGACAATACTATCGTGACGGAAATATCAGCCATATCACCTACCTTATCGCCAACTATTGAACCAACTATTGAACCGAGCGAGTCGGTAGTGACAGAGAACGAGGAAGTGGACGAGAAGGATACTAAGGAGGACGAGGGTGCAAATGATAAGGATAACAATATCAAGGAGGGAAAAGAGAAGGACGATACAGAGGATTGTGAAACAAGTGACGAAACAAAAAATCGTATACAGAATGGATTACCCCGTACTAAACGTCGATGTAGAAAGAGAGAAGAGGAATTACTTACTTAGAATCTAATTGGTGAATATTACATGTGCATATTTAATAGTATTTGAGGAGTTCCTTGATGATAATTATTAGTAGTAATCTTATTTTTTTTGTACATATCGTATCAACTCGATAAAAAGTCTTCAGTGTAATACGTACCTGACTATTTTATCTTACTCATACTACTGGAGACTCATTTGAGATGTATACTACTTCAAATATACAGCCTCAGGATAGGCATTACTCGCCCTCCCCCCCCTCGTTTCATCTTCCTTCCAAGCATACATACTATCAGCTAAGAAACATATTAAAAAGTCATTATTTTAAGGAGTATTATTTCATTCAAATTCCTATAATGTTGCCTGGCTGTGGTTCATTGACATTTCACTTTACAATGCGCCGACGATACATTCTGTACGGTCATTCATTTTTGGATCATGTCACCCCAACCTATATGTAAACACAAACAAATGCACGAACAAATAATGTTCCACAAACTTTTTAAACAGCTGCTGTCGCCTCAAACATGACAAAATTATTGCCAAGATCAAGATCATCACCACCAATACTACCACCAACAGGAGGCACAATAGCAATAACATACTCAATTGAAAATGTTGGAAAGTTCCAAGTCACACCAGGAATGCCAAGATCTCCTTCGCCAGTGGGAGGAGTAATACCAGTGACTGCGAACCACCATAACAAGAAAGCCAAAATTGGCAGCAATGTCAACACTTCCACATCATCATTGCTTCCCCCAATGAAACTACCCACGCTCACGTGGAGCTTGACAGTGAGCAGGTTCTCAACCTTGGTCCCGGCACACTTGAGATAGTCTCCAAGAATCAAAAGATTAGCGAGAGTCTGGTTGGCAATGACATCACCAATATCTTGTTCATCGATGGGAGCAACTCCTTCATAAGGATTCCTAATGCCAGGTGAGGTCATCACGCCGTTGTAGATTGTTGCTGGTGAAAGAATCCCATACTCAAGACCCGATTCAGTGCTGAACCTTTCGATTTTATTTGACTTCGTACCAACACCAACCTTGCCACTCTTACTGTTGCTGTAAAAGCAGGCAGAGTCTGGCCACTCAGTGGCAAAGTCTGGCTGCTGCATGGCAGAGACCTTGTTGGAAGCAAGAAGTTTGCTGGCAGCGGCAATGGCAGCGGAGGAAAATTGACCATCATTACTACTGCTTGCTCCCTTGCCAGAAATTGCACGAGCAAGATTGAGATACTTCTCGTTGATGCTAACTCCTTCAGGAGTTTCGTTCCCGGAGAACAATGAATTGCCGGCAGTTCCTTCGAGGGCAGTGATCATGATGATGGGCCTTGCCAGAAGGACAAGGAAAAGCGTGACTTTCTTGATTTTCGATTTACTCTTCTCTACTTCCTGTGTCCGCAGTAGGGTGCGCTCTGCCTCCTTAATACTCGATCAAGAAGGAGCCCAACGTACCGACACTATCCGCTCAGAAGTGGCCGTATTAGCTGAATGCAGTTTCACCAAAGTTGTGAGCTGGAAATCAGCCGCGTGCACCAATGCCCAGGTGCATTGGGTCACGCTATGTCTTGTTTGTGGAGATGTGAACTCCGAGTGATACTTACTTTCCAAATGCCGGAAAACGCCGATAGTCCGAATCCGGCTTGAGATGTATGTTCCCTCGAAAATTCGACCTTCGCCTCCTCCATGCCAGCTGCTGGTCTGCCCTCTTAATTTGAGTATACGAATAGAGACCTAAACAGAAATATGAAAAGAGATGTGGTCAGTAATGTTAAAGTTAAAAGATATGTATACCTCGACACATCCTACAACTGTGTCCTTTCTCCTATGACGGTCGCGTGAATGGACGAATAACAAGATTCGTTCATAAGAAGGGTGTATCCCGATAGTTCGTATTGTAATTCCCCAGACAGAGCCCACACAACATTCACGTCTTACCTGATTGTCGTGTAGAGCGATTTATTCTGGCTTGGAGATGAGGATGATTATTTGGTTGGTATCGTTCCGTGGCGTGCGCTACTCAAACACTCACCTGTGATAGTAGGTCCTCAACATAGCGTCTTCAAGGAAGATTGAAGGGGGGGAAAATCACAACTCTAAAATGAATAATGTAGTATTGGCTTCGATTTTAGAGAATCCTCGACGAAATTTCTCATACTCCTCTAAGAAGGAACTAGTCCAAATATCCTTTTCTCGTGCGGCTACTAGAAAACACTGAGAACATGACATGCTTCCGACATATTTCACCATCTATTGACAACCTCGTCCTGGATGGCATCTACTAGGGTGAAAGCGGTCGTCATCGGCGGCATGGCTGCCGCTGCCATTCTTGGTGGTGTCCTTCTCGTGGTAGTGAACGGAGGTGACACAAGTGTTGCTGCGGCGACGACGGTGGTGGGCAGCACCAACACAAATCATCATGTTGTTGTCAGACGTCGTCTCCTCGAGGTAGAAGTAGTGCCGATGGATAACCAACGACGACGAAATAATGATAGCAATGAGCGTCAATTGGGCAAGGAACAAGTCTCTTCTTTTCCCACATACTCTCCAACAATATCACTTACCACAATTGATGTACCCAATGAAGTATTTCAAAATGAAAATGCTCCAAGTGATGCTCCTAGCCATAGTCCAAGCGATAGTCCTAGCGAAAGTCCGAGTGTATCTTCTGCACCAACTGTATCATCTGCACCAACTGTCTCTGCGGAACCGTCGGAAAGTCCAAGTATCTCTTCGGCACCAAGTGTGTCTTCTGAGCCAACCGATAGTCCTAGTGATGCCCCCAGTGATGCTCCCAGTGATGCTCCCAGTGATAGTCCTAGCGAAAGTCCGAGTGTATCTTCTGCACCAACTGTATCATCTGCACCAACTGTCTCTGCGGAACCGTCGGAAAGTCCAAGTATCTCTTCGGCACCAAGTGTGTCTTCTGAGCCAACCGATAGTCCTAGTGATGCCCCCAGTGATGCTCCCAGTGATACTCCCAGTGATAGTCCTAGCGAAAGTCCGAGTGTATCTTCTGCACCAAGTGTGTCTTCTGAGCCAACCATGTCTTCGGCACCCACGATTTCAGCTGAACCAACAGGCGTGCCTAGTATTTCTTCTGCACCAAGTTTATCATCTGCTCCAACCGTGTCATCGGCACCAACTGTTTCACATGAACCAACTGGACATCCTAGTATTTCCTCAGCGCCAAGTGTATCATCTAAGCCAACAGTTTCGTCGGCACCAACTGTTTCAGCAGAGCCAACAGGTCATCCTAGTGTCTCATCAGCACCAAGTGTATCATCTGAACCGACTGTGTCATCGGCACCAACTGTTTCACATGAGCCAACTGGACATCCAAGCATTTCTTCTGCTCCAACTATATCATCTGAGCCAACCGCGTCTTCGGCACCAACTGTTTCACCTGCACCCATGACCCATTCTCCCACATTGTCTCCTACATTCTCACCGACGTTCTCTCCCACACTTGAACCAACGGAGAGTCCCTTTAAGCCTCGGCCGGATTTTACGGAGAGTTCCGAAGATGGACATTGGCAAGATGATGGACATTGGCAAGATGATGGACATCCTAAGAAGAAGAAGCACGACAAACATCATAAAGAGAAAGAGACACATGAGCCTACATTCTCACCTACGCTGGAACCCACGTTGGAACCCACAGAGTGGCATGATGATGGACATCATAAAGAGAAGGAAGATGGGCATCATCTATAAGTTAAGTTGTCCAAAAGAGAAGAGGAAATCTAAGTTTAAAAGTTATTCTCGAGGAGGTGTAATCAAGTTTTGTGTTTTGGGGTGTGCATGAATTATGAATGTAGCTTTTGTGTTGTGTGATGAAGATTAAAGAAAATTGCTACAGAAAGAATAGAGATTATTTTACAATAAAGTATCATAAGAAAAGTTACATTTCATTCAGCGCTTGTCTATTTCTCGCCTGGGGAGGAGGCTTTGCACGGGACCGTACTAAGCCTGCAGAGTTTTTGGCACCACTCACAGCTTTCCTCATTTAGTAGTCTTTGTATCCTTCCATTCATCGTGCCTCGAGTTGCACAAACCGAGACGTGAGGAGGTGACCCCGGAAAAAGGGGGACCCTTCTTCCCCCCAAAATCAAAAAGCTTTCTCCTTCTTGGGATTTCTCGCCAATTAAAATCGCCCAGAAAATGCGCAAATCATTTCGGACTTGACGCCACCAGCTCTTGTGTGTGACGGACACTATCGTACGACATTTCATTGCGGCTTACACTCCTACATACCGACCGGATCGATCATGCGTCCAATTGGCATCTCCACCATCATCTCTACCCTCCTATCCGTGGCAGTAGTCGTCGCCCCTCACTCAGCATTGGCCGCATTGACACAGCAAACACCGTACGTTGTGGCCAATCCTGAAACATTCATCTTACAGGCAGCCAAACCGTCCAGTGGAAAAATACTAGTATTGGCAAATGATGTATCCAATCGCAACATACAAATCAATCGTATCGTCGAACAATCAACACGTGGCTCTTGTACCATTGTGCCAAATGTTGCAGGAACTGCCCGCCAGGCTATTGTATACACACGCCCAGCGGGCCCTAGTCTCTTTACGGGCGTGGTGGGATGTCGATATGAAGCATGTACGATACCACGTGTGGGCGAGACACGTGTGTGTGCTCAGGCAGGACTTACTATTGAGGTACAACGTCCACCATTCAGTTCAATTGATGCCCGCGATGACTTTTACAACGTGGAGCGTACATCAGTAATTTCACGTCCATTGGATATATTAAATAATGATAGTACCAATCCATTATTCCGTCCAATGGTCATCATGGCCATTACCGAACAACCTATTTTGGGTTTATGTATCATTGCACCCAATCGTCAAACGATACAGTATCAACGTCCATTCAACAATGTCTTTACTGGGACTGTAGCCTGTACATACCGTGTGTGTACGAATGATTCGTTAGCAACTGCATGTGATACAGCTGTGGTGTTTATCAACTTGATTGCCAATCCAACGAAGAAACCTACGAAGAAACCTACACCTAGTCCTACTCGTCGTCCAACGAAACGTCCTGTCTGTCTACCTGTGCCTGATGAGCTTAGTCCTACGCTCCATCCCAGTGAGTATACTACTATTTTCATTTTGACTTTTTGTAGCTCCAACACCTTTCATTTTACTAAACTGTATTATTATTATTTATCACCAGCGTTGAACCCAACCTTGGAACCCACGCTGGAGCCTACGCTGGAGCCCACCGAGTGGCATGGTGATGGACATCATCCAACCAACAAAACACACAGTCCAACACTTAAGCCAACGAAGAAACCCGACTGTGTAGAACCTGTATCATCTGAGCCAACATTGAGTCCCACGTTGAATCCCAGTGAGTAATACTACGTTGTTTGTATATTCTTTAGCTCCAAAAGTATTTGCTAATCGTATATATTTCTCTCACATCATCATATGTCAATCACTCTTAAGCCGACTCTCCTACGTTCAGCCCAACATTTTCTCCAACAATCAGTCCGACGTTCAGTCCAACGTTATATCCCACGATAAGCCCCACGACGAAGAAGCCTACGAAGAAACCCACCGAGAGTCCCACACTAAGCCCAACATTCAGTCCAACATTCAGTCCGACATTGGAGCCGACATTAAGTCCCGAGGAGAAGAAGCATCCCATCATCCCACCTCGACCAGTACATGTTATAAGTTCCGAGGATGAAACGCACGAGCCCACATTCTCGCCCACGTTGGAACCCACGTTGGAACCCACGTTGGAACCCACAGAGTGGCACGATGATGGTCATCATAATGCACCCACGTTGGAACCCACGTTGGAACCCACGGAGTGGCACGATGATGGTCATCATAAGGAGAGGGCAGATGGGCATCATCTTTGAGAAAAAAGTAAAGAAGTCGGTCTCTCGACGAGTTGTTATATATACACATCCTTTTTTTAGGAGGTGTAAAAATCAATTTTGAAGATATTGTTTGTTTTAGTGTTAAGAGAGAGTGTTGTCACAGCCTGTGTGTAGTGTTTGTGTGTGAAACAGAAGAAAATATGCATACATAAAAAAAAGAATGAGAAGAATTTGTGTGTTGTTTACAAATTAACAACGAGCGGAGTAAGTATTTAGTGGAAACTGATGAGCAAATTTAAACTAAGTATGAAATAGTTACCTCCCATTTTCTCAAGGAAGCAGTCAAGTTGTAGTAGTAGTAGTAGTTAATGATGAGTGCATTTGCGCAGTAGTTTAAACACAGCGATGAAATACTAGCTTTGCAGACGAAGCTCTTCCTACCATCGTGTCATTGTTGTGTTCTGAATTTCTCGCGGGGATTTCTTCAGCCCTCTCTCTTCCCTTACTTTTTGGTCCGTCCGTCGTCCGTATTCCAACTCACTTCTCAATACCACCATAATAAGACAATGGCCGACGAATCGGACGAGGCAGCAGCGATCGTATCCACCGCCCATTTGCTATTGCGCGGACTAATCCCCGCGTTCGTTGGGTGTAGTATTGGTAGCAGTAGCGGTGGCGGGACGAAGACTCCGACCAACGCTGCTGATGATAAGGGAGGGGAGGGAAAGGAGCAGGTGCGGTCATCGGCATTTCAAATGACGTATCGTAAAGATTTGATCAAATTTGGTACAGATGGTGAGCTATAAAATACTTACCGCATTCTGCGCTCCGTTCGTTCCGCCGTGCGCAGTCACATTTGCGGCTGTAGGGAAAAAGTTTGTACAACACGCACTTGCAAAAAAAATCATTCTATTCCTTTGTCTGATCTACGTAATAACATCTCCCTTCTCTCTTTTTTTATTTTTGTGTCATGACACATTATCATATATACTCAACCTAAACATCCATCATGCATCTCTAAAAATGAGCCAGGGGGGTACACCGGAAAAGTAAGTTGGAATCTTGGTAAAAAGTATGGTCTATCATCCTGTACACTTCATTTGCCTCGTACTGAAAAGAGCGACAACGAGGGTGATAATGACACTCCCAATAATACTGATAATAATAATAATAGTAGTGTAAATGAGGAGGTGGAAGAATTTTGGGTTGCACTTGAAACTGCGGCGAATAAATTGATACTACAATCCTCCAATAGTAATAGCAATGATAGTAGTATTACTACCATTGAACGAATTGTTTACCCAAATGGGATACAATCTGCACTTACTGATCCGATGTATGAGCAATATGGTGGAGGATACATGTTATTAGATGCAGGACAGGCAGGTGCTATTGAAAAGTCTGCCAAAAAGAACAAGGCCGCGTCTGCTGTGGCTGCTGTTTCGCAAGAAGAATCAGCAGCAGCAGCAGCAGCAACGACGTCACCAGAGGCAGTGTCAGTTGGCAAAATATCCATCAATAATGGCGAAATCTTATCATTGGCGTTATTAAATAATCCAGCATTACTACTTGCCAATCTATCCGAATTGGGAAATATCAAAATATTACGGAATGACAGTGTGGTAGTTTGTACAAAGAAGAAATGCGAAATTAGCATAAAATTCTGTGTCTATCCTACAAACTCCACCACGGTGGGTCGGCGACGGTATGCGATTTCTTCAAAATCATCATCATCCTTGGAGGATGCAGCAGCAGCAGCAGCATCAACAACAACAACAGACGATAACAACAAAGGTAGTTGTAGTAATGATAATAATATCATGTCAAGTAATATACGTAATCGAGAAGGAATATATTATCAAACACATCGTCTACATGTCGAGGAACAAAAACTAATACAACAACAAGCAGCAAACCTTTCTCTTCTGGAAGACAATAATGGTATTGCAACAACACCATCCACCACGACAGGACGGAACAACAACACCATCACCATTGATACTACTATGAAACTACAGGAAGAGGATGATATGATTGTTACTGCATTCGAGGTATCCGGTTCTATCGACTATGATAAACTGATTGCCGATTTCGGTTCGAGGCCATTAACACCGTACCTCCTGCGTCGATTGGAAAATGTAACCGTGAAACGTGGGACGGTAACCAAATTACATCGATTCTTGCGCAGAGGTATATTCTTCAGTCATCGCGATATTGATAAGATATGTGGATTGTTAGAAGGTTGGTACGGAATTGACCCGCCGGACGAAAATGAAGAGTATACTATTAATAACAACAACAGCAACGATGATGATGATGATGATGGGGTGGCTGTAGTAGAATATGTTGCACCTACTACACCATGTCCAATCTATCTATACACCGGACGTGGTCCAAGTTCAGGTGCTATGCATTTGGGACATTTAGTACCCTTCTTATTTACCCAGTGGCTACAGAAGGCAATTCGTTGTCCACTTGTTGTACAAATGACTGATGATGAAAAGTTTTTATTCAAGGGTGAGTATAATACCGACGATGCTGGCGATGGTACTGCTATTAATGATACTACAACGTCGTCGTCGTCGTTGGGAGGTGTCAATGTTAATAATCGAACAGGTGACAATTTACATCATTATGCAAGACTAACAGTTGACAATGCCAAGGATATTATTGCATGTAACTTTGATTTTCAAAAGACATTCCTATTTTCAGATTTGGAATATGTAGGACGAATGTATCCTAATGTTGTACGTATATGGAAGGCAGTAACTGTGAATCAAGTTAATGGTATCTTTGGCTTTGATGGGACTGTGAATATTGGTAAAACGGCATTCCCGGCAATACAGGCCGCTCCCTCGTTTGGTAGTTCGTTCCCCATCGTACTTGGTGGTAGTGGTGATGGTGATGATGGTGTTAATACAATCAACGCATCAATGCTATCATGTCTTATCCCATGTGCTATTGATCAAGATCCCTACTTTCGTATGACACGTGATGTGGCACACAAACTCGTTCCTCGGAAGCACCCCCTGGGTGGCAAACCAGCATTAATACATGCCAAATTCTTCCCTCCATTACAGGGTGCCAAGGGCAAGATGAGTAGTAGTGATCCCAATTCGGCAATATTCTTAACTGATACTGATGCTGACATTGAACGTAAGATTAAGGTCCATGCCTTCTCGGGTGGTCGTGAAACGAAGGAGTTACAAATGAAATATGGTGCCAATTTAGATGTTGATGTGAGTTATCAGTGGCTACGTTTCTTCCTTGAGGATGATGATGAATTGGAACGTATTGGACAAGACTATGCAAGCGGGAGTGGTGAGTATTGGAGTACTGGTGCAGTAAAGGCAAGGTTGGTGAAGGAATTAAAGTTGATTGTTGGCGAACATCAGGAGAAGAGGAAAATGGTAACGGACGAGGTTGTTCGGAAATGGATGGTGGAGAGGTGTATTGCCTGATTATGGAGAGAGAGATAAGAACTAGAGATAAGGAATGACAATCACTAAAGCTGCAAACGAAAAGTTCAAGATTTATAACAGCTCTAAACATTGGTTTTATCTACTTCAACATTATTTTCTTACGCAACAGCTGTGGTTGCGGCTTACCTGCTTTGTAGCATCTAGAGGAGCACCCTATTGTACCTCATCCATTTAGAAAACTGGTAGCTGATGATAGTATTTTATAACACCAGACCCTGAGCCATTTTGCTAATTTAGAAATGAGACTTCTTACATTTTATCTCAAAACATTTACTTTAACATAAACTATTCTTCAAGACACCTCAGAATATCTATCTATAATTCTTTTTTCCTTTATCTAACGGAGGAGACGCTTACGAGGGCCACCAAGGTTAATAAAACCAGTTTCCTGATCTTTGCCAACAGTGGGAGTAGCTCCGACGGTGGGTGCAGGAGAAGTAGGTGCCGGTGTAGGTTCATCAGTGGGATTGCACACGTCGATGTACTTGCAATCAGCACTATCCATCCCATTCGTTGTAGCCTCAGCCTCACAGCACTCAATAAAAGTGTCATACTTGGACGCTTCATCGATAGTGGAGTCGTACCCATTAGTGCATGCTGTAACACCATCTTCATCCGAATTAGTCAAGTACCACTTACGACTTTCACACGGTGTTGGTGC
>Ga0247832_1008280_pt1 | contig 10438 bp, 7 predicted proteins | sample LaCruzMarch2015__10_FD_192407 | JGI IMG/M metagenome (GOLD analysis project Ga0247832, IMG submission 192407) | Freshwater microbial communities from meromictic Lake La Cruz, Castile-La Mancha, Spain - LaCruzMarch2015_4m | ecosystem: Environmental > Aquatic > Freshwater > Lake | place: Spain...
TAGAAACAAATCGATCATCAGTCACATCTTCCCACTGTTGTAATACTTCTTCAATAACTTCAGTGATTTCACCCTTGTTAACTTCATTATTATTACTTGTTATTACCTCGTCAGTGCCACTATTCTCGAATCCATCATTACCCTCCTGTGTAGATATTGTACCAGTATTCGTCGGAGCAGCAGTAGTAGTAGTGGTAGTAGTAGTAGTCTGACCAGGGGATAGTGTTCCTGCTGTAGTAACTGGAGGTGATGTACCTGGGGTTACAGTTCCTATAACTGGAGGTGATGTTGTTCCAGGGACAACCGTTCCTGAGCCTGTGACAGGCGCAGTAGTTGTAGGTATCCGTGCAGGTCGTGCAGGTCGTGGACGACGTGTCCGTCGTGGTGGACGAGTAGTTTCTACTACCAACGATGATGGGGCTGAAGTGGTTGCTCCATCCACCACTACTACTACTGGGACAGTAGTGGGTGTTGTTGTTGCATCTTGTAATTGACGATGATGATTCATTTGTCGTCGTAATGATGTTCGTAGATGAGAAGATTGCTCTGTTGGTGGTAGCTTTACTGATGATGTTATCAATGATGATGGCAATATGTCGTCTGTGTCTGTCATTGCGATGTCGCTTTTCTCTCTTCGTCGTCGTCGTCGTCGTCGTTTATGGCTATGAACCGTTACAGAAATTGATTCTACGGTGTGCTCAATATTATTTCGATTGAGCTCACTCCAATTGATTGTATCACTATGCACAGACAATATATATGCCATGTGAGCCATAGTTCGCTTTTCATCAGCATTGAAACTTGATAAATCATAAAATCGCCTTTCATCATCCTTAATATCAATACCACTTCCATCGTTTTTGAAGGAGGTGGAGGAGCCAAGGACGATTGTGGTTGTTATCGTATTAGTCCTCGTCAATAGTCGTAACGTAAGGTTGCCTAGTAATAGTGACACAAATATCAATGCAGGGAGTATGCGTCCATGATGTTCGACCATGGTGATTAGTCGACGGCAGCCCCGTCGACAGTGTTGTTAATTATTGACGCGATACCAAAGACGGGATGATGCGACAAGAGAGTGAGTTGCAAATGCAATCAACTGCCCTTCTCAGAGAAGGATTTGATTTTTCAACTTTCCGTTCGCCCCACCTTAAAGAGTCAATGAGTCTGAACGTGATGTCTAGAGGAACTTGCTGCCAAAATCTTTTAATACGTGTGGTGTGGCGAACAATAAAAAGCAAATAATGACAAGAAGAGTAATCTATCGGATTGTGATGGTTTCCGTCCTTGTTCATGTCACTGTGGCTGTAAAAAGTAGTAATGCAGTCGAGAAGGGGAGAGAATTAGCGTATCACAGTGGATTGGTGCCCATACGTGGACCACGCAAGAAAAAGTTAGGAGATGGTTTAGGTGTAGGAACGAGTAGTAACAAAGAACAAACTAAGATTGGAATTATGAGAGGTGGTGGAGGAGCAAAAGGACGATTGTATTACACTCGACCGTACTATCCCAATACAAGATTCCATGATAGTAAATCAGGCAAGTCGTCATATTACTATGAGTGCCTCGATCCTCCAGAGGATGAAGACGTCGAACCAACGATCTCTCCGACTCAATCTCCATTTGGTAAAATTAACGGAGATGATGAACCAACAATAAGTCCCACGGTGTCTCCAACGTTATCACCGTCGGAAGGTAATCCATCACCAGAGTCTGAACCAACCACAAGTCCAACGTTATCGCCAGAGCTGGAGCCAACCCAATCGCCAACGCTGTCACCGGAACTAATCCCAACTCAATCGCCAACATTGTCGCCCGAAGGTAATCCACCAGAAGAGCTGGAACCTACCCAATCGCCGACGACTTCACCAACATTGTCGCCAGAGATTAACCCAACCCAATCGCCAACATTGTCGCCAGAAGGTAATCCATCGCCAGAAGAGCTGGAACCAACCCAATCGCCAACATTGTCACCGGAACTAATCCCATTGACTAATCCAACACTTAGTCCCAGTCTTAGTCCCACGCTGACTCCGACTCTGTCTCCAGTAGTTCCAAAGCAAGAGCGTATTGGAATAGACGGTGGAAGGAATGAAGAGCTGAATACTAACAAAGCAACAGAATTGACAACAACAGATGATGATATTGTATTTGTATGGAAACAGGATACGAAGAAGAATGAAACAGAAAACAATATAAAGAATGAAACAGCAAACAACAGACGACTGTATACAAGTTATGGTGAAGGTACTGCCGAAGAACGACGACTGAATCATCATTGGGAATATTGGGGAGATACAGCTGATAACAGCTCAATGAATGGTAAAACAGACAAAACAATAACAAAAGGAGGGAAAACTAGTAAAGCAACGAAGTCGAGTAAGAGATGTGTCTATTATTTGCGAAATAGACGAAGATCATCACCACAGCCAGCACGACGAGATGATGGGAATATCGGCTGAGTGATCTATACTAGGTGAAAATGTTCATTTTTTGTCCTAACTTCAATGTTGCATATGAATATTATATAAGCTTGATTTTATAACATTACACAATTTCATTGCTTCTTCGCAGTACTACGATCTTAAGTAGTGTTTCACTCAACCTACTTGACAGACTTTTTCTCTCTCTACCATACGATACTAAGCATTTTAACAAAACTGCATATCTGGCACTACCCTACATCGGTAACAGGGCAGCACCACAAGTCCGTTGGAGCGTCGTTGTTATAGGAGAAAAGAAAAAATCCAATGACGTAACTACAAAACATGGGTGGTGATGAGTTCGTATCTGCTAGTTGCAACTGCGTAAGATACTCGCCAAGACTTCATCCAGATAACCAATGTACTTCTGGTACCAGCCGAAGCCCGCTAAAATGAAATGTGGACTGTTTCATTTGCCGTTTTTTTTTCGAGTCGCGCAACCCAAATACTTCATCATTATCCTCCTCCTTCCAACCCACACCACCAACGACCAACAATGAAGTTCCTCCTCATCCTAACCCTTTCTATCGCTACGCTGTTCGCTGAATCTTCTGCCGTTGACACCACAGACAACCGACAACTGCAAGGACGATGGAATCCAAACTGCAACACTCTCGCGCTATGGCACCCTGACTACACCGCTGGCTGGAGCGGTGGCTTCTGCAGTCTGCAAATCACGTGCAACTCTCCGTCTTACAGCACTGCTGCTGAATGCTGCAGCTTTGCCTACGCTGGCCAGAGCTCGAATGCCTGCTACACTACGACTGGGTCGCCCACCACTCAGTATGGCACTCAGTGGTACCCCAAGTATGATGCCGCTGGGACGTGTACTACCAAATTGCCTCTTCCTCCACCTGGATCTCGTCCATACTTTGCCAGTAAGGAGGAATGCTGCCGGGATACCTTTGACTCGTGGGGAGGGAGTAAGACGGCGGACTGCATCAGTGGGTCGACGACAACACCTGTTGCCAATCCATCGGATAATCCAACAACTTCCACGCCCACTGAATCACCTACGACGTCCAATCCCACCAGTAAATCACCTACGACTTCCAATTCCAGTACATCGGATAATCCAAGCTCCAATCCGAGCAAGGCTCTTGCAACTGTGTCACCTTTTTTGGCAAGTCCAAGCAAAGCTCTTCCATCTGCAAGCCCGGTTACGGCTGGAAGCCCATTTCAATCTTCCACTGTAGGCCCATCATCCGCAGGCCTTACATTTCCCCTAATATTGATTCAATCTTCCACCGCAAGCCCATCATCTGCAAGCATGACATTTCCCCTAATATTGGCTACTATGCTCTCTCTGTGGCTTACTTCTGTTTTAGCAATGTAAAAAACAAGAGGGTGCAATTTTGTATTGATCAAGTGATAGTACACACAGAGGAAATAATTTGTACGTAGATACACACACAGGGGAAATAATTTGTATGTAGAAGATAAGCATTAGAAGCAAGAGTATGAATTAACATTATTTGTTATATTAGTTTATCAATAGATACTAAAATTTGCACAAAGAGAGAGTTATATTATTGAGCCTTTCCTCTGGTATGCTTGCTATCAACTTTGTGATGGTGCACCCTTGTCCTTTCTCTATATAAAGTAGTCTTGGTAGTTGGCTTGGTAGTAGTAGAGGTTGCAGTAGTAGTAGTAGTAGGAGAAAACTTGATTGTAATTGATTTGATTTGCTTCGATGCCTTTAATTGCCACTCTGTCTTGCCCGATTTTGATATTGATTTATTCTTCTTCTTCTCCGCAAATGTTGGGGCCCCACTTTTGGGTTTAGTTGACATTGTTGATAGACGTGAAGTTGGAGATGTTGTGGTACTTGTTGGAAATGCTGATGAGGGCGCATTTGTCAGACTAGACAAAGGGCGTGATGTTGGGGATGTAGTGGCTATGATTGTTGGAAATGTTGTTGTTGTTGTTGTTGTTGTTGTTGTTGTGGGTGCATTCGTCAAAGTTGTTGGAGATGATGATGATGGTACTGCTGTTTCATTGGCAACACATATCTCACTATTGTACCTTGCCTGGACTAGAGACAAACATCCAGTATCACTGCTATTGAAGAACCCCATAAGTTTCCAATCTGGTCGGACGGATATGTCCATTCCATCACAGACATATGATCGTACCATATTGCTGATATTACCATGACCCGGGAATCTCGATCCGAAGGGTGGTGTGAAGTGGTAGGGGTCAGTTCCAAAGTATGTCGACGACGTTCCGCACTTAACATAGAAGAATGGTACCCTCCCGGGTGATGGTGTTGAGGTACCAGAACATATCAGTGATGCTAGTGGATTGTCACACGTTGTTGAATTACCACGGACAGATGAGGAAGACACGATAGTGAAATCGTTACCATCGTCTTTACTACTGTAAATACCAACCATCCGAGGTGACCAATCTTCATTGTTAATTTGGGTAGCATATGTCTTCTCCACAAGATCATTCGCCGTGGCTTCGACATTACCCAATTCACTAATAAAGTAATAACCACGATTAACATAGCTTGAGCCTGGCACTAATCGGACAGCATAACCAAACCAATTAATAGTAAATACTGTATAATCTCGTGTCATTGGTCCAATTTCGGTACTACCAATACGTCGACGTGCATTTCCGGGTAGGGTGGATGTACCATACTCTTCTGCCTTACCGTACACAAAGGTAAATGTATTCAATGTACTCGGATTGTAGTTTGTTGTTGTTGTTGTAGTAGTGATGGTAGTAGTATTCAATGGCATGCTAATTGATGGTGCATGTATAGAACCTTCTGGTAATATCCTCCGTGTTGGACGCATATCAATCATCAAGTCCGTTGTACTATTAGTATTATCAAACATCGAATCAACAATTGTTATGGCCTCTGTCTTATTAGATGTATATACAGCAAAATGCAACCGTCCATCGGAGGGGAAGTATGACCAATGTCTAAGGAAGGCAACATTTACGCCCCGTCCTGTACGACTATTATACAACCCCAATTCCAACCATGGAGCACAGGATGATAGTAACGTATCTGGATTGGGCATAGTTATACCAAAACCTACATCATGCATAATACATCGTAGTTGGACATATCGATCATTATACAATTCAGTATATGCCAAACAATCGGTAGTTTTTCCGGCTTTAACTATTAGTTCCATACGCACGAACCCAGCGTCAATGTCGGTTCGATTGCACGTTTCGACCATACATGTTGCGGGACTAATGGTGCAATTGACGCCCGGTTTACGACAGGGTGGTAATATGGGGGGTAAGTTTAATTGATTAATGTACAGTCCAGACTCGACGAAGGTTGTGTATCCGCCTAGTTGTTTTAGATCGGATATCATTGCTTTCCCCATCGGCGGTTCGCCAAAGGTACATAAATCGAGATAGTCCACATTATTAACATCACTGTATTCTAATATACCAGTAATGTTGTTAGGTTCGAGTGCATATGGTAATGTAGATGTGCGCACGCCGCCCCACCCAATATTGGCATATGTCTGATCGACATTCATCGGCGTCGACAGTACATCGTTGGGATTGGCAAAGTTATGTATCATTTGCGTATGTTCTATTATCCCATTATCACAATCGGTATATCTATTAATATACATGATGGGAGATGTGAATGGCGTGGCCACGTGTGCCGATGTCCCCCACGATACGAAGCTGCAGGAATTGCCAGAACAATATCTAGCCAAGGATGGCGAATAGAATGGCAACGACGTAGTATAATTGTCATCCTTTTGATACGCCCCGGCTTGATGCAAATAGTATTCGTAACATTCGTTGGCATCATCATCGTTGTTATTCGTCTTCTCGCCGCAGTACTGGGGGTGGTTCGGATTTTGATTCAATTCCAATGCCACGCTCACGGTCTGTTGGACCTCGTCCACCCAGGGCGATTTGACATTCCTTTGCGGCGGCACGACCTCGCCGTGCATATTGGGCGCGAAGTGACTGTATATATTCCCGCCCGATCCGATGCGGACCGTCCACGATTTATCCTTCCCCCCGCCGCCGCCGTCGCCAGCGTCCTCGTCGACGTGCGCCAGCATCGCCTGGAACAGAGATGCCTCGAACGGGGCGTACTCGGCGTTCCAGTCCGAGTCGGAATTGGTCCCGGGAAAATCGAAGCCGAATGACGTCTTGCCGGCCGGAGCGCGACATTCCGATGGCCGGTACGGCGCGTGCTGTTCGAGGATGTCATCCAACAGGGCCGCGTCGAGGTCGTCGATGAATGGATCCCCTCGACGACCATCGCCCCCGCCAACGCCAGCGAGCATCAGTGTTATGACAATTGCGAAGCACCGCGGTTGGATGCGGCACCGGGGATGCCTCATCGGTTATCATCACTGGATGTTGAAACACGTCGGCCCCCCCCGAAATGATTATCAGATGGGCGGGGAGGAGAGAGACACGCGATGACCGATGACCCAAACCAGGCCCAACGGGTCATCATGACCTCCAAATATTCGAACCAACTATTTTGTCATTGCGCATGCTTGGGCTCTCTCGCTTGGGCGGCGGGCCGTTGTTTGTTGTTGTTGCACGAATGAACAATGGCACGGCAAACCGAGCAACGCCACTTGAAGAGGAAACGAATGTTGTTGCTCGTGGCGACCAATGCCGTTGCAATGATGACGACGACGGCCGCGGCCGCGTCTTCCGTGGCAGCAGCGCTTCCGTCATCGCCGGTGAATGCCGCCGCCGCTTCTTCGTCGTCGAACAATGATAATGACGACGATCGTCATCGCAGTATGCTGGAGCTACAGTCACTCTCTCGTACATTGCATGTACTGCAGTTGGAGAATGCATTATCCGATCATACACTTCGTGTCCTACATTCGCTCGAACGTAGGAAGAATGAACAACAACAACAACAACAACAGCAACAGCACTACACGACGATGACATCTTGGTTACGGGATATGGAACGCAATATCACGAGAGATACCGAACAGTTACAACGCCGCAAGGATATTAGTCAAAGAAGAAGACTGACAGCAACAACAACAACCATGACGACGATTGATGATAAAAGTAAGGAAGAGATGCAACGAAAAACAAGGTCACATCTACGCAGGCGCAGTGGACAATCGTCGAAGGATTTGCCCGCGGCACTGATACTCGTTCGGGATGAGGAGAGAAAGCTGGGCAGAGGAGTGGGGATACGACATGCCGATTTACAGTCAACTGCTAGCAGTAAGATGGTTATTGCAACACCTACTAGCTCCAATGAAATACAAGGCATGATTGACAGTAGTAGTGACGAAGAGGCTTCCATCGTACAGGCAAGTGTAATTACGATGAATAATGACGATGGTTGGTTACAGGATGTAACATTCGATGATGATGACCACGTCGTTGAGTTATGTTATCCCATCATTGATCATGGTCAGATGATAACATTCAACGAGAACGACGTAGAAAATACCGATAGCGATGAAGACACGCATAATAAGAATACAAAAGACAATGACGAAAGGATATTAAGTAATACATACTACATTTACGATTATCATGCCGCCAAGAGTAGCAAATATAACAACAATGGCAAATCTGGAAAGAAGTATGGTAGAAGTGGTAGTAATACTGACACAACAGACGCTGCTGATCCATTGGTCACCCAGAACAATAATATTAATGACGACGATGATGATGAATCAGTAGAAGAAGAGATTATTCTTGTAATGCCCAGCAGTAGTAATACCATCTTTGCAAAGTCAAGTAAGATGAGTAAAGGAGCCAAGGCGGGTGAAACTAAGAGTGGTAAAGCGTGTATTATAGTAGAGGAAGGAGATGAAGACGATAATGATGAAGAAGAGAAAGAAGATGAGGAGGAGGAGGAGAAGGATGATGAAGAAGAAGCAGAAGAAGAGGAGGAAGAAGTAGATACAGAGGATGATGATGAGAAGGATGTTAATGATAATGAAGAAGAAGAAGACGATGATGAAACCTCTACTCCAACAAGCATGCCAACCAGTACATGTACAAAAGGATGTATAGATTGTGATCCAGAATCACCATTGCCATGTCCACCAAGCAATCTGAAACGTATATGTGACAAGGACAATGCCGATGGTAACTTTTTCGATTGTTACGAGTCATGCAAAGTATCATTCTGTTGTATACATGATTCATTATCGAAGGAATATTCACCAAGCTGTTCCAAGGAATATGATAATTGTCCATTGTATTATCCGTGTTATATAATTTGGTGGAAATTACATGATACTATTGGTCCCGCGACATATTTGCGCTTGGAACAGAATGAACCATTCTATGATGGATTGGACTTTGATCGTTTAGAGAATGATTTGGCAAAGGATCAACAATTCTTTCAACAATTATTTGGACATCATTTTGATACTGATGATGCACCGACGGATGATACATTTGAGGATGAAAATAATTGGTGATTTTGTTGTTGCCTTGCTCATTTTGTTCACCAATCGGATTCACTTCATATAATTACATACGTTGCATGTTCCTTACAACAATAATTCGTACATCAATTGCAAACCTGTGAGGGCATGTGACTCTCTCTACCATCAAATTTATTTCATTATCTGTGGACTCAATATATGATATCCATTTCATCTTTTCTTTTCATTTTCCAAGGTTTACCATCCGGGCCAGTGTAAGTTCGTGTATCTAACCGCTTTCGTCTACCCACGAATGGTTCATAGATGACAGTATCAATTTCTTTCCCCTGTTCTGTACAACTAACACTGCCATAAAAACAACCAAGCTGTACAGATTATATTTGAACGCAAAATGAATGCATTAACACATAAGAACACAGTTGTATTGAACAATATTATCTCGAAAGAATTTCTCGATATACACAAAAAACTTACTATTTCATTCCATTGCCAACTATTACATGTCTCATCATTACAACATGCACGCATACAATCGTGTGCACTCTTACTTGACTCGAGTCTAACATCCCCCAATCCTAAACATTGCCCACTTTGTTCATTTGGATCCCAAGTCTTTTCGCTGCATGCCAGCCGGCGCGTGGTATCTTTCCACGCTAGATTCTGACCGTGCCACTTGTAACTTTTATGATCCGAGCACCATGCCGCCGGGCCATCTTTTTCCATCCCCAATCGTAAATCGTCGCCGTGGAGACATCCCACATCACGTCGAAATTGCCATGTAATACATTTGTCATCGTTGCAGCACGAGGTGGCACATTCATCCATGGTCGTGGCAGCGATGTTATAAGGATTCAATGTACATTTGCCACGTAAATTCTCATGTGATTTCCAGGGTGTGGATGGGCAGGTTGGTACCGCCGATTGGAGAGCATAATGCCATGCATACTCTTGTATGCTGGGAGAGTGGAGGCGGATCGGTAGCAAGAATGTCAATGTCGTCACAATGAGTGTCGTCGATACGAGGATTATGCAACTGCTGCTTTTAGTCTCATTCCACTGCCACCACTACCAACGACGAGCGTCCGACAGACACTCGCGCGACGTCGTCGGTACTTGTCGACAGACCGCAGCAACATAATAATATGAGGTTAAGTTTACGCCCCGTTCCTCCTCAGATGTGGTACAGTGAGGAGGTGAAGACAATAATATGGCTAGAGGCTTAGGTACTACGTAACTAACGACACATGACAATGACCAATGTGCGGCGGACGCAAATGAACAAAATCTCTCTTTTTAGCATATCAAATATAATAGCCAAAGGACACTACCTCATGTAAATAATAGCCAAAAATTCCGTTTAGCATAATTCTTGATGCCTTATCGATACTATAATGTTTCACCGCTGTGATAATGTCATACTAGTACTACCTCACATGGGGCAATAGTGCTGGAATTAAATCCAATTGTTACCAAACGTGTTGCCAATAAACAAATTGATAAATTAATAAACGGAAAAATCGTAAATCAAGCTGTATGACCAAATGATACCGGTGTGAAGAATATCAT
>Ga0247832_1008285_pt1 | contig 10430 bp, 14 predicted proteins | sample LaCruzMarch2015__10_FD_192407 | JGI IMG/M metagenome (GOLD analysis project Ga0247832, IMG submission 192407) | Freshwater microbial communities from meromictic Lake La Cruz, Castile-La Mancha, Spain - LaCruzMarch2015_4m | ecosystem: Environmental > Aquatic > Freshwater > Lake | place: Spain...
AACTTGGTCTCGGATGTTCATAGCCTGGAACATATTAACCATGACACCTTCTCCTTGTTCTTGAATGTTGGCATTGCCGTTGTTGACGTTGTGGTTAGCTCCTGCCATCGCCTGCTGAATCCTTGATTGGACATGGTTGGATGCGTTGCAGGAAATGATAATTTCGAAATCCAAAATTTATTTTTCTGTAGAGTTTACGCGCATTGAATACCGACGCTAAGCATGCCCCGCGGACCCTTTCGTCCACCATCACTGAATGAGCTCGAGCTCTTAATCCCGTCGACAACAGCGGAGGCTAGCTAGCTAGGTCGAATCTCGATAATGCACTTTCTCGTGTAAGGAATGTTTGGGGGACACATTTCGAAACGAACACAAACGAACCTGCTCATCTTCCAATGATTGGCGGACTTGATGAGAATGAATTTACGATTGCAAGTGGATTACAATATCCTCCCGGTCAGGAGAAAAAAGGGTATGCTACCGAGGCCGGGCACGCAACTTCGGCTACTACCCGTTCAATGGCGCTAGCACACACTAGCGCTACTGTTACCCATCACACGTTTTTTCAGCAGTACCATTTCGTGTGGGATCTCTTCATAAGCTGCAAGTCTGCATATATTGGGTGGGACTTTTTCACCAGCGAGTACAACCATTGGACGCAGGAGAAGCGTAGTATCTGGTTCACACTCTTAGTCGAAACCGTGGCGTACTACTTGATGTGGCAGATGATGCTGGGAAAGAAAGGTCTTCGCTTTCTGGGTCTCGGAAATAACGCTTGTGACGTTTGGCCCCACATTGTTATTGCTTCGCACCAATTGGCAAAGGATGCCCTTTCGATGACCGAGAACAACACCGCGTCGAGTTACAGAGACCGTGGCTTGGAGTCTGCTGCTACTGATGAAGACGAGAAACGTGGCACGCACTTGAAGCGTACAGGAGTAGGTGCAGGAGTAGACAAGACAATGTCAATGTCGGACCGTGGTGCCGAGTCAGCTGGTAAACCAAAGACAGGAGGCAATGAGAGCAAGATAATTGTCCTTCATCTCAAGGACAAGATCTATTACAGTCGTACCGACCCCCCAATGCTTGAAAAGATGGTCGAATTGAAGTTGTTTAACTCAAAGACAACGGCAAAGGATAATATCTCGAGGCTGAAAAAGTATGGAGAAGAGGAAGGGAAGTTCCAGCTCAAGCCGGGAGCAAAAGGGAGACCAAGGAAAGACTTCGTGCCATATAGAGGAGCCTGCGGTAGCGATATGCCAGCAGATCTCAACGTTTGGATGTCTGTTGGCACGGTTCCTAAGGATGGCAACGTGACGAAACTCAAAATACAACCAAAACGCAAGAGGGCAGATGATGAGGGAAAATAAACACACTATACATTTTGCTGCATATATAACAAAAATAAACAATAGCAGTAATACATGATTATTAGCATTAACAAAGACATGGTGTGTCAATAGTAAATATTACATTGGGGAATAATGGTATGCCATATGCCAAACATGTCTCACTTGGGCGCGGCACGTGCAACGATTTCCTGTCGAAAGCATGGAGTGACACAATCGATCCAGCAAATGTTGAACAGTTAATGTATGGTTGTATGGCAAATAAGTCTATGTTCAACAGCGAACGTTGTTGGTGTCTTAATGGGATCATATATACTGATTCTGATTTTGCAAATTATGGGTGGTACCTTCCTTGAAAGATATTACCGGTAATGCCAGCAAAGCGATTGGCTAGTCCAGAGGAAAAAAGAAGTGCGGCCACTGGTTACTAAGTGAGGGTGCAAGCTATGTCAGTGGAGCGGTAGTATCGGTAGAGGAGGCTTGGCATATCATTTTTTACCATTAACGATTGAGGACTTATGGTCATCTCCCGCATAAGGCAAAGCTGTAAGCTAAGGAGAATGATAAATGTGATTATTCAAATAAACAATGCATTTAGTATATTTATGGTAAGTAGTCTACATATGAAAGAACTGCCTTCGAACAACAAGACAAATCTGGTCGTGACTTCAATAATTGACGAGTGCGGCTTTTCCTGTAACTACCCAAACGATGAACTAATATAGACAGAACACTATACGGACTCTTCATCACTATCTCTCTGTTGATATGCAGGATGAAGTGCCATTGGCGGTGGTGGAGGGACTGTACTATTGTCACCATCATGTGCCACTGAGTCAAGATCAGTTTCATCACTTTCGTGTGCAACATCATTGATTCTAGGTAATGGTTGGTCACTATGTGAATGAAAGTATGGCAGACGCATGATACTACCTTTGTTGGAAGTTGCCGGTAGTGCTGGTGGAGGCGGTGGATCGGCTGACTCATCCTCCTCCTTTTCATCTACTTTTGCTTCATCATCGAATGGATTCTTGTAGAACACGGCGTCAGTACCATTGACCGATGTTGGAGATATAGCGCTATTACTTGCTGGGTTACGCCCAATCCCGTGTGCCTCCTTGATCTTACTCATATCTATTTTCCCCTTCGTTGCGGGTGAGAATCTTGGGTCTTGAGGTCGATTATTACAAATTGGACAAACTTTTGACGTACACTTGTGTACATCGGTTGTGTTGGCATATGGATCATCAAAGTCATACAACTCGCCATTCAAATCATCAGATATTAATGATATATCCTCTCGGACTGCCTTACGTCTGCGCCTTCTGACCAATAGGAAAGCAAGTGCGATCAATGCCAATGCTGCAAACCATATCGCAGCCAAGGCTCCAGCGCTAAGATCTTCATCCTTCGTGACCGTGGCCGCTGAGGCTACAATCACACCACACCCTTCCACATCTGAGTTGCGATACTTGGCACCAGTGACATGATCAATCTCTGTATAGTCATTGCCTTCCATGCTTAGTTCGATAATGTTGGTGGCAAGACAGGGATCGTAGCCATCTCCGTTCCAACCAGCGGTTGGGTAGATAGTCATTTCACCCTTTACCACGGAGCATCGTATTGCGTCACCATCACCACACGTATCATTATCTGGAGGGAAGTAAAATTGGGAGAAAATGTTAGTTGCTTGTGACACGCCCATGTCTTGTTGATGAAAGAAAACTACTACTCACCTGCAATGTAATCCTCTGGTGCCGCGGATATCTTCCCTGAGAAATCAGAATATTTATTATCCCCGTCAATAGTCTCTGCCACATCATCCAATATGGCATTCTCGATTGGCAGTATAACCTTCTCTGGTGGGACCTTTCCATCCGTATCCACTGTGTACGTAAAGGGTATAGCAATGCCTTCACCATACCCATCATTACCCCAATTCGAACATTCGACTATTTTGCCCTTGTTGAAGCATACCTCGTGAAGTGATGGTTCGTCGCAGAGTGTATCATCGAAGCATTTGGCACCGTATGCACATTCGGCATATTTGCCCGGTTCTGTACATTTTGTCGTTACTGCATCGCAGTCCAATTTACTCTTCCCATTATTAGACGGTGGCATTCCACATACACCACCATAGCCATCGTCATTCCATCCATCTCCAAAACCACATAAACCAGCATCGTAACATGTCCGATCAGTACCACATTCAGCATGTTCGCCGGGTTCCGAGCAGTAAGTGATAACTTCCGCACACTCCAATCCACCGCTATAAACGCCACATACTCCCACAGGAGGCTCAGTGGCATACATAGGACAAAGCTCCTTATCGTAGCATATATAGTCTTCACCACACTCGGCCTCGGTACCAATTTCTGTACAGAAGCCATAATCAATGTCACATTCCAATCCATCGCTGTCATATGGTGGTCCGCATATCCCTGGTGCCGAATGATCCGGCGGAGGTTCGGGTGATTCCTCTGGTTCAGGATATGGCCAATATGGTTCTGGCTCTACTACTACGGGGAAGTAATGAAATGTCCACTGACCACCACTACCACCACCACTCTCAGCAAAGCAGTCGGATCCCTTACTTCCTTTGCCAGACTTTCCACATCCACCCTTGGAACTCTTACTCTCGGAGCCTTTGGATCCCTTGCCACCCTTACCACCATAGTAGTAGAAATAATGTTGCTCAGCATCCGGTTCTGGATCGGGATAGGACCAGTAGTAGTCTGGCTTAGGTTCAGTCTCGTAGTCGTGAACGTATCCTATACCCTTGCCTCCTTTCCCACCTTTACTTCCCTTTCCAGACTTACCATAGTCACTACCCTCCTTGGCACCACCTGCCTTGCCACTCTTGTCGTAATGATAGTAGTAAGATGGCACGGCTGCTTCTGGCTTTGACCAGTAGTAGTTCGTCTCCTCCTCAGCGTCAGGCCAGTATGGCTTTGTTGGAGACTCCTCCGGATTGTATGACTTATAGACCGGTTCCAAATAATGTAAAGTACGCTGCTGCTGCTGCTGTAATGATATCCAATGTTGAAAAGAAAAAAAGAGAGACAAAAGGTTAACATATAAACGAAGGTTAGAACACTTCTTGTCTGATGAAGAAGCCAATATAATATATATATCAATGTACATGTGTGGCGCGGCATGTTGTGTTTTTTTTATCATCCATGAGGAAGAAGTCGTGTGTCCCAGGTGATAATGGAACAAAATTAGGTAGGTAGTAGTGGTAAACTCACCGCATAATCGTTATGATAGTCTTGTATTGATGGTGATGGTACTGCTTCGACATTAGTAGCTACAGTCGATAATATTGCTGCTATTGTCGTGGTGGCTAGTAGTATGGATGGTATTATTGACCGTATCATTATTTTGTTGTTCCACCTTTGGACGATAAAAAAAACACCCCGCCGAACTCTCGAATATAACAACGTCTATTATTAACGATTCAAAATCAATGAGCGCCTACTATCGTCCTTCTTCTTTGCTCTGTTTCAACAGTAGTCCCGCCGCGCTACGCTTGATGATCTGTCTCAATCAGGTCTGCTTGTTTGATTTTTAACCGCTGTCTTCCTACCAATATATTGAATGCCAATCAGCGCCAATAGTATTGTTTTCATCGTGGGGGACGCGGGTGGGAGTCTTGTTGCCGTTCAAATCACGTTGTTTCACACAAAAGTCCTCCATTCAAAATCCACGAGAAAAGTGCTCCATTATTTGAAAAATGTCGTCTTTTAAGACACTAAACGCCGAAGATCGCTTGGTTAAGGCAATTGTATGTCTTAAATTTTGGCTCAAAAAGTGGAGTGACTTTATTCTCGCTACGATTGAATAAAAACCAAACAATGATATGTCTGACCTTGGTAAGTTCATTGACTGTCAAGTAACCTCATCTCACACTAGGTTTTTAATTCACATACAAAGCCTGCTGACACACCATGTACTAGTACCTTATTACAGTGTGATGCAAGGTGCATCTCTCTCAGTATAGACAGCCACAAATTCAGCTGCCTCATCTCCCGATGGTATTAATCCCCCTCAAACCCACTGTAAGTTAGGTTGACACGTGGTCGTTCCATATATATCCAATTATAATCTGGATAGTAGGTAGCCACATATCTTGTCGTTTAATCATCGGTTAGTATTAGTACTGGAACTGAGGGCTGAGGGAGTTATATTACCCACGCGTATATACTCAGCAAGACTGACATACTTTTGATGGACACTTCACAGTACAATTATTAGTACTGGTTCTCCTGCCACCACCACCACCATCATGATCATGACCATGACTATTCAAGATTCAAGAGGAGGTTACTACTTACTACTATTGGATACGTTATTAATTTGCTCTTGTATACTATGTATCATTGTTTGATGGTTAGGTCAAATCGCATTAAATATTCATATATACTAATATATAGTCTGGTGCGGCTGTTCCAGAAAAATATGTGTTTTTTTTCATCAATACTGTAGGTAGTAGTGATACAATTTGAAAATGGTAATATGTAACATTTATACTCATTGTAGTACAATATGCCAAGAAGTTGGGAGGATGAGCGATAACTTCATGACCCGCAGTAGGAAAATGAACGCTAACTCACACTTCACAAACCACAGGAACGATAACTTCAGCCACTGTGATTTGAGGATACCGGGCAATCTCCAGTCCAAGTCCAAGTCCAAGAAAACAAGTTGAAAGCCCTCCACTGTTGAGGCAAACAAAAAAACAAGTCAAAAGCCCTCCACTGGTGAGGCAAACGAAGGATTGATGTGCTGTCTTGGCCCTTTTTGTGCAGAATATGACACTGATTCGAGCACCGGCGTTGATGGCAATGATACTTCTCAGCCTGGTCAGTATCTATATCGTAATGATGACATCTCTGCTATTGCTATATGCTTTATCCTTTATCATCATCTGGTGATGAAAGTAATGAAAAACGTGCAGCCAAGGACACCCCTTCCAACAATGCTGTCAAAGTGAATATGATGCCTGCTGCACAACTTAGCCAACTATGTCGCCGACATGTTGACAACATCTTGCCGACATGTGCATATGTCGCCAATTTCTCGCCAACATTGCATGTCGATCCAACACGGAGAGGGCTCCGACATCTGTTTTTTTTGTCAAAAACTGCCGACATCAGCTAACAAAACCACCACAAACCTCATGCCGCCAAAGAAGAAGAAGGGGAAGGACGTCGTAACAGCAACTGCTGCTGCTGCCAATGCTGCCGCGGGGCCTCCTATCAAGCCGTACTTTGGGGCTAATTGGGAAGCCACCGCCCATGCAGCAAGTCTTCCTCCATTTCTCGGGTTTGAGGCATTTCGAGCAGCCAACTCTGCGACTGCACCCCCCTTGCTCTCTTTGGCGGGGCAATCTACTGCTCGAGCAGCCAACTCTGCTACTACACCCCCCTTGCTCTCGTCGGCTGTGCAATCTACTGCACACGGCAGGTCTGGATCTGTCTTATCATTTCTCACCACAACACCGTCAATTCGTCGAATGACCAATACAGCAACAACACCGTCATCAATACGCGAAAACGAATTATTAACACCATCGTCGATCACCACTGAGGGGGAGGAGGAGGGAGGAGGAGGGAGGAGGAGGGGAGGCAATTGATTTGTGTGGTGAAGAAGGGGAAGAGGTTTGTTTGCCATCCATTTCCACTGTGTGGGAGTGTGCGTATATTAATTACAAGGATGTGAATGGTAACAAAGGGTGGGAGTGTCAGTGGTGTGGTCTAAGTTCTAAGTTTTAAGCCTAGGCATGCAACTAGGGCAATGAGGCATGTCTTGAAATTGAAGGGAGGAGACATAGCTATTTGCAAGGCCGTTATTAGTGCCAGGTACCGAGACCGATACCAGGCCTTATATGATAGGCAACTCACAAGGGTTGATAGTAAGAGAAAATCTTACGAGATTATTAGGGACTCTGTGACAGAGCAGCAGGAGGCTGCAGTTCAGAGTCTCTTGGATACGCGCAAGCAGCCAGGGGTAAGTGGTCTCCGTAAACGTAAATCGCCTCACAGTTTTTCTTCTTCCCATGTTGCATTTGCTTCAGGTGGAGCTGCGAGGAGTTCATCTTCCACTTCTTTGCAGGGTCAACGGTCAGTGTCAACAATGCATCAGTTGGACATTCGGAGGAGCAACGATGCCACAGTGGAAATGGCGAACATTGCGAGAATATCCCCGATGCAGTGGTCGAATCATCTCAATTCAAGCGACTGATAAGTGTGTGTCGTCTTCTTGGAGACAAGTTTGTTCCTCCGAATGCAAATAAAATTGGTGCTCCGCTTCTTGACCTTAATTTTAAGATGACCTATGAACGTAACAAGGAGGAGTTACTGAAGGAGGCTGGTACATTTGGACTTGCGTTTATGGGCGATGGGGCAACGATACACCGAATGCCACTGATGAATATTCTTGCCATGTCTGGTACGAGTTCTCCCGTGACTGTAGGTATTATTGATTGTACGACACACATGGCTGAGGGAGGGAAGAAGGATGCCGCATACATTTCGGGCATCTTTGATGAGAAGGTGATGGAATACGATCCAAAAATGTCATTGACTGATATATTTTTCTTCGATGGTGCATCTAATGTTCAGAAGGCTGGGCAAGTATTGATGGCTAAGTTTCCTCGTACATTTTGCTTCCACGGGGGGGAACATGTTGTCTCTCTCTTCTTCACAGATATCGCAAGAATTGAGCCAGTCAGGGTATGTCATATTTTATCGTCCATTTTTAATTATAATCATGACACTCACGTACCTTCTCTGTCCACAGCTTTTGATTCTAAAATCGTGCAGGATGTACAATGTCTTCGGATCGGGCGCCAACCACGCTATTTATGCTCAATTCATGGCCCAGTCGTCTATGGGCAATAAGGGTCGCAAGGTGGGACTTCTCCGAGGTTCTGGTACACAAATGGCTCTGTGGTTCTATGCAATGATGCGTCTGTTACGGTTGAAGCAGGCTCTGATGGCAACAATCCATCAACAGAGGTTTTCCGATTTGAATAATAATGAGACAGTGGCAATGGCCGTGCAAGACATCGAGAACCCTGATTTTTGGAAGTGTTTGTATATTATATTGCGTGCTGTATTCCCCGCCCTTCGTTTGCTTCGTTACTGTGATAAGTCCAAGCCTGCTATGGACAAAATATATTAACTCTCTTACCGCACAAAGCAGGCACTGGAACAGTCGGAATCGGTGTTGAATGATGAGGCTCTCTTTGGTCAAATTACCAGTGACAGGCATTTGGGTCGAGAGATGGACATTCTCGGGGTGGAAGATAATGATGAAGATGAAGACAATGGTGTTGGTACTGTGACGTTTGCAAATGCAGACAGCAATGACAATGACGATGATATGAGGATGACAAAGATAACGATGTGTTAAGCTTTGGCCGTCGGTTCATTTGGCACTGGGGCAAGTGAAAGAATAAGATAAAGCAAGAGTACGCTATCGCAGGTTGGGCATTGTGCGTTATGCCCGAAGTTAGGAAAGATGTTGCCGCGTGGTTGACAGTCTGTCATTGACAGGGACCCATCGTGATGCTATAGCTGAAGTTGTGAGCCGTCTTCATTGTACGCCTTGTCCTAACACTCACCCTGACATCTCTCGTATGACCCCCGCAGACATTATTGACACCTTCTGGAATGAATTCAAGTCATTCCAACAATGTACACATCCTTTTGCGGAGCCAAGTCGCTGGGCCACTGTTGATGTCACACAAGGAAATTCGTTTTTATGGCATGAAAAGTATTCTTTGCCCTACACGATAGTGTTGGGATTTGTGGGGTGTCATGTTACATCCAAGCTTTGTGGGATAGGTCCTGCAGAAAGGTCGTGGGGTGGAGTTAAGAATATCAAGACAGGTAAACGATCGCATATGAGTGGGGAGTCGACGGAGAAGAGGAGTATTTTGTATGTCTCAGCGAAGATACAGCAGTCGCAAATCATGTGTGATCGGTTTGAGAAGTTGGATGCAACGGAGAATAATGCAATGTTTGGTGATGATGATATCAATTTTGATATGCAGCTTGAGCGGTTTGATGTGGACACGGGGGCTTTGAAAGTTGAAAGAACCAGCAGTTGAGCGTATTTTTCGGGCATGTGTCAAAGATTGGGAGGAGGAAGCCAGAACGAAGAATGATTGTGTTGAGGAGGCACGTTTGCTTACAAAGTATAAAGGACTTGTTTTCAATGATCCGGACTCAGGGAGTGCATTTTCTGTCTGGGATCGAAACAAGGAGTTTCATAGAGGGAGAGGTAATGGATGGTTTGTGGTTGGTGTTAGTGCAGACAAGCCAGACGATGAAAGTTGTAATGAGCCTTTTTCTCTGCTGGAGACTGGAGATGGCGTGTGAATTGATCGGGGCTACCAAGCAGAAGGAGGGAGTGAAGGTTCTACAAGAACAAATGGAGTATGAATGGGACGTGGATCGGGGTTTTCCAGGGTGTATTACCCTTTTCCCCCAATATATTAAAATTAGTAATACTTTTTTCCAACACTCATATATGAATTAATATTGTAGACTCCAGGACAGAACATCCCAGGTCACAGGTCATAAGGATCATGCAGCTCCAGTCTGAGGGACCTAAGAGTGATTCGCACTTGGATCCTCTGTTAGTACATATGATTGATACCCCACATCCAGTTCATACTCATAGCAGGTCTTCTTTATATATATATAATGCATATGTCCCATGTCCCACCTTCTCCGAGGTGCTGGTACACGAATGGCTCTGTGGTTCTATGCAATGATGCGTCTGTTACGGTTGAAGCAGGCTCTGATGGCAACAATCCATCAACAGAGGTTTACCGATTTCCGATTTGTCTTTGAATGAGACAGTGGCAATGGCCGTGCAAGACATCGAGAACAAAGATTTTTGGAAGTGTTTGTATATTATATTGCGCGCTGTATTCCCTGCCCTTCGTTTGCTTCGTTATTGTGATAAGTCCAAGCCTGCTATGGACAAAATATATTACCTCTCTTATCGCACAACGCAGGCATTGGAACAGTCGGAATCGGTGTTGAATGATGAGGCTCTCTTTGGTCA
>Ga0247832_1008286_pt1 | contig 10430 bp, 10 predicted proteins | sample LaCruzMarch2015__10_FD_192407 | JGI IMG/M metagenome (GOLD analysis project Ga0247832, IMG submission 192407) | Freshwater microbial communities from meromictic Lake La Cruz, Castile-La Mancha, Spain - LaCruzMarch2015_4m | ecosystem: Environmental > Aquatic > Freshwater > Lake | place: Spain...
TCCAAGCACCCCCATCAGCGATGGATTCCCGCGAGCGGCGCGAACGAGGCTCATGGCGGTATGAAAACCAAATCATCGACAGCAACTGCCGCCCCGGTCACTCCCGCAACCGGGCTCAAGCGGATCAACCTCGCGGGAATCGCAACCACAGCACCAGCGGCGAAAGCCGCCAAGACGTATCCTGAGCTGCCAGATCCAGACGGACAGGTGGCTGCGCTCGTCGAGGGGATTCTCGAAAAGAGCGAACAACTCGAATCCATCGAGGGAGCGCTGGAAATCGAGAAGGCCGAGCTGATCGCCATCGCCAAGCCGTTCTATTTTGGGCACTACTCCGGCCAGATGGCAGTCGCCTCGTCAGTCGAAGCAAAGGCCGGTGACAAGCTCGTGCGGGTCGGGTTCTCAAATTCCTACCGGGGCACGACCGACGATGCGGCCATCCTGCGTGTGACCGGAGAAAAGGGAGCCGCATTCTTCAAGCAGAGCTTCGAGTTGAAAATCAAAGGCGACCTGATCCCGGAAGCCGCCGCCGAGGAGATTATCGGCGAACTCCAAGCCCTGTTCGCCCGTCACAATGCCGGAGCCGCACTCAGCGCGAAGGCGGTGTTCAAGCCGACCAAGGAATTCCATACGGCCCGCCATACGCTGTATTCGGCGGAGGAGAATATGGAGATCGATAAAGTTGTGCCGGTCGCGGCGAGCGTGAAGACGAAACTCGGGAAGGGAGCGGCGGGGGAGGAGTGAGCACAGCGAAGTGATGACTACGAAAAGAAATGGATGGCGCGGCCCCGGCAGGCAACTTCCCCCTCAGAAAGTAACCTGCCATCGCTCTTGCTTCAAAAAGCGGGGGCCGCGCCAAAGTGGTTCAAAATGTGATTGGACCTGACTCTATCAGGGCAGCAACGCGAGTAGTCCTTCGTGCGGGCGGGCGATGACGTGGGACGCGATGACTTTTCCGAGCGGGCTGGCGGCTTGAGCGCCTGCTTCCACCGCTGCTTTCACGGCGGCCACGTCGCCGCGCACGATAACCGTCACGTAGGCGGCTCCGATTTTTTCTTTGCCCACCAACTCGACGTCGGCGGCTTTCAGCATCGCGTCGGTAGCTTCGAGGATGGCGGTGAGTCCCTGGGTTTCCAGGATTCCGATGGCTTGGTTTTTGTTCATGGTCTTGTTTGGAAAATCCGACGGGTGCATTTCGTCGCGTCCGCCGTAGAGTGGATTGAGGGTGTTGAGCTTGGTATTGAGGGCCGGGATGGACGGGTGTGGTCGCGCGAGAAGGGAAGTCGTGGCGGAAACGCCGAGACGTTTCGCCTCGCTGGAGGCCGCGAGGAGTGCCGCTTCGGCATCGCCGGGTTCTGTTGCAGCAATGCGGACCATGATCGTCTCCGCACCCGTTGGCTCAAAGCCCAGTAATTCGATGTCGGCAGCTTTCAGCATGGCATCCGCCACCAGGGCGGTGATGCTCAAAAACGGGGTTTCGGCAAAGGCGAGGACGGCCATTGGGATTGCGGGTATTACTACGGAAGACGTTTGCGGATCCGTTCCAGCATCGAATCGACTTTCGACAAGGATGTTTGACAGGAAGCCGCTGCCTCGGCGACTCCGCACTCTTTAAGCAGGCAGGCGAGTTTGCTGCGGATGGCGTTGAAGTGTTCCATCTCGTGGGGGGATCATCGGTTGTGGTCCGCGGCCGGTGTTGAATCCCCGCGCAGGTTGAGGCCCTCGCGCAACCCCTCCGAAAAATTGCCTGCCGCAAACATCGTTTTGATGAGTTCCAAGAGTCTGAATTGGATGCGCTTGGCTCCGATCAGATCACCGGACAGGAAGCTGTTGTAGATTTTCATCAAGGCCTCGGGCGCGACCCCAGTGCTGGCAATCGTCCCGCCGTCCGCCCCCATCAGGAGAACGGGAGGCAGGATTTCTTCCCGGCCTCCATACGCTGCACTCGGCAGAGGCTGGCCAAGATAACTTGGCAATATCGACGCCAAATCTGTTCCATTCTTTCCATAATGCGGCTCACTCAAAAAATCTCCACCTTCGCTGATGTTGACAGGGGGGAATATTTTCATCGTCATTTTATACTCGAAAGACAAAGGCCAAAGGCATCAGCAATGGCGGTGGAAAAAAGGCTGCGGGCCTTGTCTGCGTCCAGTCCCAGCCAGCGGCGGATATTGTTGACCCCCTCATCCGGAGCGAGTGCGGACCCCGCGAAACCCGAGGTGCCTGGGGCACGAACCATCCTATCCTCACCGACCACGAGTTCGTGGTGAGCGATGCGGTAAACTCCCGCTGGCGCGCCCGCCGCCGCCATACAGTCGGTCGTAAAAAGCGCCTTGCCGACCGGTTTGGCGCAGAAAAAGTTTTTCAGAACGAATGGGGGCAGGTGGATCCCGTCGGGGATGAAAAATGCGGTCAGTTCGTCCCGCGCAAGAAGGCGCTGGATCACGTTGTCGTGCCGGTGCATTTCGGAGGGAACACCGTTTCCAAGATGCGTGCAAAACCTCGCTCCCGCATCGATGGCTTTGTCGATCTCGGCATCGGATGCGTTGGTGTGCCCGAGGGAAACCTGCACGCCCGAACTCACAGCATGTCGAATGACATCCGCGCTGCCCGGCAGCTCGGGGGCCAGGGTCAGCAGTTTGATGTGACCGGCGGCGGCCTCCTGCAGGCGGTCGAAATCCGCGATGTCCGGCGATCCCATGTGCCGGGAATCATGAGCGCCACGGTATCCGGGTTCCGGCGAAAGCCACGGCCCCTCGATGTGATACCCGCAGACGGCTTCCCCGACGACTGGATCAGATGACCGGATCCGTTCGATGTTTTGCACCTTTGTGCAAAGCGAGGAGATTCCGTCGGTGATGAGCGTGAGAAAAAACCTCCGGGTCTCGTGCACGGCCAGCGCGTCCACCGCGCGTCGGAGATCGGCGGCGGCCAAATCGGGCTGCTGGAAATCCACTCCCGCAAACCCGTTGACCTGGATATCAAACAGGCTGACCTTCACCCGATAAAGAGGGGTTTGATATGCCGGTCGTAGAGATTGTTTGTCACGCATGCGGCAATCGTGGGGTCCGCCGCGTTGATGGCCTCCAGGTAAACAGGCCCCATTTCAGCCGCGATTTTAAAGCTCACATGGATGAGTTGTCGGAGCGAGGAATTGAATCGAGGGTCCGATGGTTCATGGGTCAAGGCGGCAGCCAGGGACCCGCCGTCCCATCCTGAAACAACGGTTGGATCGGGGAGCATATCGCGCCTGATGTCGATGACCGTGGCGTAGGGGTGGCTCAGCTCGTCAATCCGATTGAAGGCTTTCGCGTAGATTTCCTTTGCCACATCGAGGCAGGAGCCTCCCGCCAGCGCCAGGCCGATAACCTCTTCGAGCCAGTTTGTTCCAGCCGTCTTGAGGTGGAGCCCGGCGCCGTGCTTTTTCAAGAGCTCCCGCATGGGCGCATAGATGGAGAATTTGTCGCTCCCGGAATGCACACTGATTTTGAGGTTTTCCGGCAGCCCGAATTCGGCGACTGCTGCGCGGATCGCAGCGAGGTCGCGCTCGAACTCTCGCGCAAACTGTCGCGCGTTTCCCACGTAATCCACGCCCTTGTTGAACCGTCCGGAAAACTTTGGGGCGATCGTCTGCACGCGCACGCCCTCGCCCGCCAGGGCCCCGAGGATAAGAAACAGGTCGAGCGGCGACTGCGGCGTCTCGGCTTCATCTGTCGAGACTTCCGCGATGAAGTTGTCTTTCCCCCGGGCGGATTCGATGTGCCGGTAGATCTTTCCTGCCTCGCGCATCGCCAGCGCGTAGGCGCGCAGAAAACCCTCCAACGCGCCCTCGTCGAGGGGCTGGTCCTGCCCGAGTGCCGGAAAGGATCTCCCGATCAGCGGGCGAAGCGATTCCCGAACTGCGGAAATATCAGCCGGCTCTGCCGCCTGCCCGATGAAGTCCGCGACGTCGATCGTGTAAAAATCGCAGTGCTCAAGGAACCGGTCCACGGTTTTTAGCCCGATATGGTCGGCATCCAGGTGATAGGCAGCCTTCCATCCTGCGGCCTTCACCGCTGCATCGGCAGCTCTTCGGGTATCGGCAGGCGTGCTGCCGATCAACGTGTGTTCGCGGTTCGACTTGTTCCAGCCCGGTATGACCATGACGCCGGCATCGGCCGCCTTTTGCAGGGCGGCCAACTGCGCGACCCCCTGGTGCCCGAATCGGTCGCCAACCCCGAGGGTGTATTTTTCGATGCGCATGGCTCAGAGAAGTGAGGCAGATCCAGCATCCAGGAAGCACCAGGCCGCTTTGTGGCGCTGGAGGATGGAGGAGGGATGCACGGGCGTAACCCCGCCAGTGAGGCAGTCCTTCACAGCCTGTGCTTTGCGCTTGTCCGGCACCGTGCAAATGATGGCCTTCGACTTCATGATCTGCCGGATGGACATCGAGACCGCCTGCTTGGGCACTTGCGCGAGGGTCTTGAACCAACCTTCGCCCATCTGCTGCTTGCGGCAGGCCTCGTCGAGGTTGACCACGAGATACGGTGCCGCGGTTTTGAAGTCGGCTGGCGGATCGTTGAATGCGAGGTGTCCGTTCTCGCCGATTCCCGCAAAGCAGACATCGATCGGGTGCTTCGCGATGATCGACCCAACGCGCAGGCACTCTTTCAGCGGGTCCCCTTCGCCGTTGAGGTAATGAAATGAAGAGAGCGGAAGTGGAAGCTGCGACACAAAGCGCTCCCACAGATATTTTCGGAACGAAGCCGGATGCGTGATCGGCATGCCGACGTATTCGTCGAGGTGGAATGCTGTGACGCACGTCCAATCGATCCGCGGGGCTTTGACGAGTTGCTCGATCATTTCGAATTGCGAGGCTCCGGTGGCCACGATGATGTTGGCTTTCCCGTTTTTCCGTATTGCTTCGCGGATGAGTTTTGCGCCGAGCACGGCCGCTGCGGCACCGGATTCCTGTTTGGTTTTTGCGATGGCGGTTTTTACTTTGGGTATCATGGCATTGGTTTGTGTTTATAGTGCGTTTGAAACATATCGGCCCGACCTGTGTCGCGGGCCGCAAGACGGGAGAGAATATCGAGAAAAGAGATGTTGCTATGGTATAGTGGATCCCCCTCGGGAATGGCAGGCGCGCAATTTAGAACCTGCCCACTTTTTCCACTCCGGGTCTGAAACGGGAAAAGCATCATGTCCGGATTAAGGTAGTGCCGGAAGTAGGCATTGTGGCATTTGGCATAGATGTCAATGCATTCTCGCCTCGTGTCCGGACACGAGGTCGCCTTCGCGGCAAAGAGCGCGGCACGCATCGCCTCGGGAAGGTTCCACCATGGCATATCATCATTAATGATCTCGCCTGTCCGATTGTTGACGGCCTTGAATATCCCCTCCTGCTGTTCGCAAAAACCGGCCTTGATCGCGCCTATCAGAATCTCCGGCAGAAGGTGTTTTGCACGTATAAATAGGTGGGTCCTTTCGGGGCTCATTCCGGTTCCATCCATCTCCATCGCATGAATCGCGGAAAGTCCGAGTCCAACCAGTTCGGCGCAATGCCCGGGGTCAAGATACTCGCCGCGGTGGCCTGTCTGCCCGACATATTCGCTAAAGAGCCCTGTTGCCGGATCAAAGTGGCGGTCCAAAACAAGCTCCAGCAATTCGCAACTATGGCTGAAATGACATGCGCGAGCATTGTCATCAAAGTCGAAACGCGCGATCAGAGCCGGCACGGCCATGAACAGCATGTGCCCGCACTGACTTTGCCCATATGGCTGTCCCTTGGCTGCCTCCAAAAGGAAGAATCCCTGCTTTACATGACCTGCAATTCGGTCAAGTATTTCCAACCCTATCTGACGTGCTTCAGGGCTTGTGCTGAGAAGCAGTGCCTTTGCGCAGAATATGTCTCCTGCACCAGATCTCCCTGGATCCGGTGCATTTTGGGAACCATTGAGCGGGTTCATTTCGAATGACCGACCGATGCGGAACGGGCACCTTCCCTTGTATCGGGAAAATATCTCGAGGATTGCGTCCGTCGTGCTTTCAATGAGCTGGGGAAAAACCTCCTTTGCGATCTCCTTCTCACCGGAGGAAAGACCCAGCATGTCGAGAGATTCGAGATGCAGGACCAGAGCCTCCATTCCTCGCCCCAAAAGCCAGGGATAGATCATCTCGTAGCTTTCTGCGGGCAAATCGCTTCCAGTGTTCGGATTGAACTTGGTGTCGATGTAGGGCCAGTCCGCCCGCTGTGCGTGCCGGTGAAGAACAAGGCGGACGCCGGTCTCCAGAACATATTTGAAAAGGAAATGTCTGTAGGCATCCGACTCCAGAAATTCGAACGTCGGATCCGTAAGGATGAGTGGACTGTAGCCTGGAGGATGAACTTGGGCAGTCATATTCCAAGGCGGGAACGCCAGTAGAGCGCCATCCGAGCATGCCCTGCCGGTGTGGGATGGACTCCGTCTTCCGCCCAATATTCGGGTGGGGCCTCCTTCAGTGCTTCGTTGAACATTTCCTGAAACGGCACCCGTAGCGCCGAGAATTCCGCCGAAAGCCTGAGCACAACATCCTGCCTCCCGCGAATATCATCCTCCCACTCTGGCGTGACAACACCGCAAGGAAGCACGAACGGTTCGCACAATACCAAGCGGACATCCGGAATACACTGGTGCGTGTATGTCAAAAGCATTCGGAAAACCTGCTCGAATCGGTCCAACTCAACACCTGTGCACGATTTTATTTCATGCCAGACATCGTTCACCCCGATAAGAATGCTGATCCAGTCCGGCTTCAGGTTCACGCCATCAGGCTTCCATCGCGCATACAAATCGACGATTCTATTTCCGCTGATTCCCCGATTCAAGATGCGGAGACGATGTCCGGGATACTGTGCCAGCAGAGCTCCGGCCAAGTGGCCCACGTAACCACACCCCAACGCAGCACTCTGGTTGACCAGATCCTGACTTTCTCTGTGACGCTGGCAGTCGGTAATCGAATCGCCTTGGAATAGAAAAAGCTGCCCGTGTTTCATGTGCTACATTTAATAATGGGAGAGAAAATCGATCATGATGGGCATCTCCGTGGTTGGGATTACTCCGAAGCCAACTGCCCCCCAAGAGAAATCCAGAACCCCCGAAGCTTCCGAATCCATTAAGCAAATGCCTATTTCAAATCTTGACAAACAAATATCCAAAACGGTTGAGGCAAGAACAAAGCGACTCATTCGGCATCATCTTGAGGCGAAATATTCTGCCACTTAATACAACCCAACATCCAGTATTCTTGCAGAAATACTAATGGAACTCAAACTGCCGAAAAGCAATCGCACAATGCCGAATACCTTCAAACGATGACCAGAACAACCCTCCATGGAAAAGTCTCGCTGATCACCGGAGGCGGCTCCGGGATCGGATTGGCAATAGCGCGGCGTTTGTTGGCTGCCGGTTCTGCGGTCTTGGTGACGGATATCGCTCCACATTCAGAGGCCACGGTTCTTGCTCTCTCTCAAGAAGGAGGGATGCCGGGAAATGCACAGAAAATGATCGCTTTCGTCACAGCGAACGCCGGAGATCCGGATATACCTTCCTTGTTGATAGAGGATATCGGAAAGAGATTCGGGGGATTGGATTTTCTCATCAATAACGCGGGAACATCCGGCGTCTCCACCCCGGTGGCCTTTGCGGACATCGCCGCGTTGGATGACGGGCTGTGGAGCAGTCTCTTGAATGTGAATCTTGTTGCGCCGTTCCGAATGACCAGGGCGGCGGCTCCGTTTTTGAAGGAGCGGCATGGGGCGGTTGTGAATACCGCCTCGGTTGCCGGTATCAATGGTCAGGCCAGTAGCATTCCCTATGCGGCAAGCAAGGCAGGACTCATCAACCTCACGCAGAATCTCGCCAGAGCGCTCGCGCCTGATGTGAGGGTTAACGCCGTAGCGCCGGGATGGATTGATACGCCCTGGACGAAAAGCTGGCCGGAGGAGCGTCGCCTGAAATCCGTGGAGAACACGTTGCTGAAACGCGTTGGAACGCCGGAAGACGTTGCCGATGTCATATTTTTCCTCGCTACCAGCGCAGCCTATGTTACCGGACAAACCGTTGTTGTGGACGGGGGCCGCTAAACCATGCCGCAGTGAAAGCTCGAATTAAGCAACGCTCTGGCCGAATAGTTTCCTGCCGTTGCCAGAGTTGATACGCAGACGAAGTTCATCTGGCATGCCCACCCGGTCGAAGAACCGTTCGTAAAAATCAATAAAGGGCTCAAATCCGAAGGGGTTGTTATCCAAAAAATAGCAGAAATCAGAAGCGAAGCACAGCTTCCCTGCCGTGGCCGTATCGAGCTTTCCATCGGGAGCAAACATCTCGCTCCACAGTGTCATGGATTTCCGATAGGCGGTGCCCCCGGAAAAATCCGCATACACATTTTTGTGGGAGGCGATCATTTTCCAGCACTCCTCCCACCAGGGATTTCCAAAATGCGCCAGCAGAATCTTGAGGTCTGGAAACCCTCTGACGATCCTGTCGATCGTTGTAGGGCGCATGTCTGAGATATCGACAAGCGATGGCTTACGGTAGGACGGTACCGCAGTGGCACTTGTCGCTCCGTCAAAAAGCCCGACCATGACATAGCCGGTATGAAAGACAATCGTGCCGCCGAGTCGATTGATTTCTTCGTAAAGCGGAAAGTAAGCGTCATCGCCATAAGATCGCATGGGATAGATGAACTTGATTCCCCTGGCACCCTTATCGATCACCCGACGAACGTCGGAAGACTGCGCTGTATCTATGTCGAGATAGATGATCGGAATGACAAAATCCGGGCGCTTGCTCTGCATTTCAAACATGGCCTCCTCGCCTCCGATCAGCGCAATTTTGTCGATTCCCCTGGTCCTGCAACCAGCAATATACGTCTCCAAATCGGCAGGTTTCGGAGGAAGCCCGTAGATCCCGTGGGCGTGAGCATCAATTCTCATATTTTGTTACCCCACTCAATCACGACATTCAACAGGGGAAAAGGCATTCTCACCAAAACGTAGAAAACCAGATGAGTCGCTGCGAAGTCGTGTCAGGCAAGCGCTTGGGAAAGGTTCCTGTCGATCGTTATGGAGAACCCGCGTTCCACCCGGCAGAGCACCCATATGGCCCCAACAACCAGAAGATTCACAATGATGCTAGCAACGGTAAAGATGACGGCATCCATTTGTTCGCTCAGATTAATGCTGACGATGACCTGCATGCACCAGATTGCCAAGGCCAGTAGAAACTTGAGAGCCGCGATAAAGAGAACCCCGTGATGAGGAATCCCATTCTTCGGCATCTCTCCACGGCGGACCCGGTCCATATCGGCAAGAATTCCGTTTTTTAATTGAAACCAGAAAAAAATGACGAAAAGGGAAATTGGAAACAGCAGGCCGGCGTGCCACCAGAACGCGACCATCGCTCCCCTCCAGAACATCCAAGCTGAAAGTGCGGCAATGCCGGTCGCACTCAGAAGAACCATTGCGTCCAGCAGACGGAATGTAATTCCCAGCCAGAGCGACTGTGGTCCGACCGTCGTGACGATGGGGAGTTCCTCGACTCCCTCCTTTCTCCAGGATGCTGGAGGATGGAAATGCGCATCCCCTCCCAGGCGATACCATTTCATATACGCGACAACGATGAATGCCGTGGCGGCTATCGAAAAAATGGTGCTCCAGATAAAAATGAAGCGGTATCCGAATTCCGGATAGCGGCAATACTGGGAAATCACGTCGATAAACATCCCGGCCCCGACGCTGCTTGCCAGCGTGAGAAGGGTGCCGAGGAGACTTTGAGCCGAACAAAACTGTCCGAACCTGGATTGCGGGAACACGCGCGTGTAAAGAGGCATTCCGCTTGCTCCCGCAAGCCCGGCTTGAAACTGCGAAATGATAATCCAACTGAGCAGCATCCAGAAGAATGCATTCGACGGAAGCGTTACGAAGATCCACGGCCATGGCGTGAAATTATGAATCACACCAAATATCGAGACGTAAACGGCGACACGCATCGGATTCCATCGGTCGATGAAGACGGCGGATATATATATCGCGATCACGGCACTCACCTGACCGACGGCGCCCATGCGACCGATCTGATCTAGAGACAGCCCCATTTCTCGGTTAAAGAACACTCCGAACGTGCCGATGGCATTGCCCATGCTGTTGCAGGCGACAAACAGAAATATCGAGAGGTAAAAACTGTTTGAGAACGACTCTTTAAAAAAGCTCAGGAGTCCACCCCATCGTCCGGTGGCAGGCACCACACCGGATTCCACCGGAGGATAATCCCCTTCCTTCACCACCAGGCACAACACGCTGAAACCCAGAAAATAGAGCAGGGATGCTCCGAGAAAAAGCTCCCTCATATGGGTTTCGCCCATCCCAAAAATGAAAAAGCTATAGAGAGCGCCCGCTGCGGTTCCGACGATTC
>Ga0247832_1008289_pt1 | contig 10426 bp, 11 predicted proteins | sample LaCruzMarch2015__10_FD_192407 | JGI IMG/M metagenome (GOLD analysis project Ga0247832, IMG submission 192407) | Freshwater microbial communities from meromictic Lake La Cruz, Castile-La Mancha, Spain - LaCruzMarch2015_4m | ecosystem: Environmental > Aquatic > Freshwater > Lake | place: Spain...
CACACTTCTTGCTTGGTGCTCCACGCCGTTGGGAGCGAAGCGAGAAGCTTGGCCGTCATGGCGTCAACTTCCGCACTTGCGGCGCGCACACGGGGGCGACCCATGAGCGTGCTGGAACTGGTCATGCTGCCCTTGCCACCCTTTCCACTCGCTCGGTATTGCTTCCACGCTGAACGCGCACTGCCCGCAAGTTCCGTGGAAAGTTCGCGCAGCGCGCCAACCAAGCCGTGATGTTCAGCGAGCAACTGGTCGTATTTGGCGCGCAGTGAACGAAGATCTTTCACTTCGGCGGCCAAGGATCGGATGTCGCCGGTGATGCTGCTTGCGGTTCGCTTTGCGAACGCGGCGCTGATACTGGCTTTACTGGTCGACTTGCCAGGCTTTGATGCGGCTGCAGTGCGAGTCGGGGACCGGGTCTTTGTAGAAGTCTTCTTTGCCATAATGGGGAAGCCAATCGTAGTGCAAAGCAACTGCTAATGCAATGCTGAGGCACGATCATTTGAAATGCAGGGAATAATTATCGTGTGCGTCAGAGTTACGGCTGCATCGATAACGCGCGCGGAACGCTCAGTCGCGTGTCAACAGCCACTTGTTTCGCATGCGCTCCAAGTCCGAATCACTCCAGAAATGCCGGGATCGCGTGTCATCAAGAACTGCGTTCACCCAATCCGGATGGCGGCGAATCACTGCGTGAACTGCTTTGATCAGCGCCTTTCGTTCTGGACCAAATCCAATGGTTTCATTAGAGGGAACCACCTGAATGGAAGGACGATTCAAAAACGAGCGCAAGTGAATATCTTTTTGCGAGTCTGGCAATTCCGTGCGTATAACTAAGAGGCGCCACGGACCATGAACATAAGAAGTTGCGCCGGATTTCTGATCAAAGTCGTGCGCAAGCGGATCCCAACCCATGCCACCCGACATGTCATGGGTCAGCCAATCGAGCATTAAGTTGCGCGGGAAGTGACCAAAGAACTGCTTCTCAATGATGTCAAGCGCGGCAGGGGTTTCTACGAAGCCCGGTTCGGAAACACGCTCGCGCAATTGCTGCGGCCACCACATACGGAACGCAGACATCACACTCGCAGCCACCGCAATGGGGTCACGCACTGCCACCACAAAGTCGGCTTCGCGGCGCGGTTCAATGATGGCGTGCCGAACAGCCAGATTTCCAACGTGCGCAAAGATCGGTAGACCATGCTCCGTCAGGGCGTGCGGAGCGCGGGGCGAAACCAGCGGTAGTAGGTGTTCTGGTGCAAGCGCGTGCGCCTTCACTGACGCGCTTCCCGAGGCACGAATGGCGTGGTGAATGGAGGTACTTGCCGTACGAAATGTTGCGTAGGTCACTGCCGGGCGCGCACCAGTGAGCGCGGCGAGCTTTCCAAGTTGAACTCGCTTCACGGCATAGCGGAAGAGAAAGCTTGGGACGCGGTGCACGGCAGAGAAACGCTTGGGTTTCATAGAAGAACCAATGTTACAGGCGCGCATGAAGCAGCTACGCGCGACTGTGCCGCGCAGCCCGCATCCGCAATCGGCAATACGCGGCCGCACGCAACAGCCCTCTGCACCTCGCGCCCACCCCACGTACAAAAAACTTCGTGCATCCAGCTGCGCTGCAATTGATAGCCTGCGTGCGTAGTGGCGACGCAACTTCCAACCCTTCGAATCATTGAGCCGAATCTTCGTGGGCCAAGTGGTCACTATGCGGAGTTCGTCCGGGCTGTTTCCAATCGAAGCGCTGGCGTCATTGGAAACATTGATATTGCCGCTTCCGCTGGTGCGATCGAGCATTGCGATCTTGGACCGCACACCACCGTGCGCGGCGCGTTTCACGGGCATAAGTGGCGCGAGGAAGTCTCTGAACTTCGCAGCGCGTTGCGATCAAGCGATCCATTTCTGATCCTGACCGCGCGCCCTGCCACTGCACTGGCACTTGAAGTACTGGCGCGCGGCGTCAGCGCAACTGATCCCAAAGCATTGCAGCGCGCGCGACTCTATTTTCACTGGTGCAGTCGCGGAATGGGCGAGCGACTCATGTCACGGATGGCGCACAACGTGCGCGCGCAGGCGATGGCCATTGCACCCACGCCAACGATCGCTGACTTCCTACGCAACGCTGGCTGGAAACGTGTTGAGCAGGTTCCGTATCCGATCCTCGCGCCGGCAACTGTTCCAGCCGCGCCGCCGCAATGCCGAATACTGTTGATGGCTGGCGCAGCGCGCATGAATAAGGGGCTGGCGCTGGTGGCGGGTGTGGCGGAACTGTACGGACAGGCCGGGCGCGCAACGCCACTTCTGGTGCAGACCACGCCAAAGCGTGCGTCCGAGGGGCACGGGCGGAACGTCCGTCAGGTGCTTGCGCAGTTGAGTGCCAGCGGCGCGCCTGGACTCATCATGGATCCGCTCGCGCCGCAGAGCATTGCATACGGCGAACGTTTCAATGGCGCGTTGGTGCTTGCGCCCTATGAGCCCGCTGCATTTGCTGATGGCGTGACCGGCGTGGTGCTTGATGGCCTCCTGCGCGGCGCGCCGTGCGTGACCAGCGCTGGCAGTTGGCCAGGCAGATTGGTCGAGCGATTTGGCTGTGGCGTCACATTCAGTGAGCGCACTCCGCGCGGACTTGCGGCGGCGATCGATGCTGCGCTAGCAAACTGGGGTGGAATCTGTGCAGGCGCCCAAGAAGCGGCGCGCGCGTTGGCGGCGGAGCATGATCCAGCGCACCTTGCGCGCGTCTTGGCTCGCGCGGAGTGAAACGTGCGAGGCATTTACTTGGCGCGATCAGTCGCCGTGGAATGTCCATTTACTTGGCGCGATCGGTCGTCATGGAATGTCCATTCACTTGGCGAGATCAGTCGCCGTGGAAACTCCAATTACTTAGCGCGATGACTCGCCATGGAAACTCGAAGAATGGCTGCCTCAAGTTCGGCCACACACGCAGCAAGTGAATGCTCGGCGGTATGCAGTACTACTTCGGCGCTGAGCGGCGCCTCGTAGGGATCATCAATGCCGGTGAAGCCCTTGATCTCCCCAGCGCGGGCCTTAGCATAGAGACCCTTCGGGTCGCGGCCTTCAGCAATGGCAAGCGGCGCATCAACGTGCACTTCAATGAATGGAATGCCGGCGGCCAGGTGGCGGGCGCGCACGCGGTCGCGATCGGCTCGGTACGGGCTGATCATGCCAACAATGGCTACGACGCCAGATCCCGCCATCAACAGCGCGGCTTCGCCCGCGCGGCGCACCGCTTCTTGCCGTCCAGCGGCATCGAACCCGACGCCGGCGTTCAGACCGTGACGAAGGTTGTCGCCATCGAGGCAGCAGGCCAAGCAACCGACCTGCAGGAGGCGGTGCTCCACGTCCACGGCGATCGTGCTCTTGCCGGAGCCACTCAGGCCCGTGAGCCACGCAGTGACGCCGCGTTGACCGGCACAACGCGCGCGGAGTGCGGCGTCAACAGCGGAGGCGTGCCAGCGGACATTCGGGTCAGCGGGCGGATCGACGGATTCTTGCATGGAATGCACAGGCGAATGGTACTTCAGCGGGCGCCGCCCGACTGCGATCGGCACGCGCCCATGGCTACACTTCGCCATTCCTGTGGCAACCGAATTCACCCATCTTGACGAACTCGAAGCAGAGAGCATTCAGATTCTGCGTGAGACCGCCGCAAGCTTTGAGCGGCCGGTCCTGATGTACTCCATTGGTAAGGACAGCACGGTGTTGCTGCACTTGGCAATGAAGGCGTTCTGGCCGGCCAAGCCGCCCTTCCCGCTGCTGCATGTGGACACCACCTGGAAGTTCCGGGAGATGATCACCTTCCGCGATGAGACTGCCAAGCGCCTTGGTGTTGATCTGCGTGTGCACATCAATCAAGAAGGATTGGCTGCGGGCGTCAATCCGTTTGCCAGCGGAAGCAAAGTGCACACCGATGTCATGAAGACGCAGGGCCTCCGCCAAGCGCTCGACCAAGGGAAGTTTGATGCTGCCATCGGCGGCGCACGACGCGATGAAGAGAAGAGCCGAGCCAAGGAGCGCATCTTCAGTTTCCGCGACAAGCATCACCGTTGGGATCCAAAGAATCAGCGCCCGGAACTGTGGAATGTGTTTAACACGCGCGTTCATCAGGGTGAGTCGATCCGCGTGTTTCCGCTGTCAAACTGGACGGAACTGGATGTGTGGCTGTACATCTGGAAGAATCGGTTGCCAGTGGTGCCGCTGTATTTAGCCAAGGCGCGCCCGGTAGTTGAACGCGACGGCGCGCTGATCATGGTGGATGACGATCGTCTGCCGCTGCTGCCCGGTGAGAAGGTGCAGACCGTGAAGGTGCGATTCCGCACGCTCGGTTGTTACCCACTGAGTGGCGCCATTGAGAGCGAAGCAGAGACACTCGAATCGATCATTGAAGAAATGCTTCTTGCAAAGACCAGCGAGCGTCAAGGCCGACTGATTGACCATGATTCATCCGGCAGCATGGAAGAGAAGAAGCGCGAGGGCTACTTCTAATGGCCAGCCCAACTTCAATTCCAGTGATGAACGAAGGCGAGCGCGTCGATGACTACCTGCGCCGCTATGAGCGCAATGAATTGCTGCGCTTTCTTACCTGCGGCAGCGTGGATGACGGCAAGAGCACGCTGATTGGGCGCTTGCTCCATGACACCGGTCGCATTTATGAAGATCACATGGCTGCGCTTGAAAAAGACAGCAAGGTGCATGGAACAACCGGCGGCGGGCTCGACCTGGCGCTTGCGGTCGACGGCCTGAAGGCTGAACGCGAACAAGGAATCACGATTGATGTTGCGTGGCGATACTTCGCTACCGCGCGTCGTAGTTTCATCATTGCCGACTGCCCGGGCCATGAGCAGTACACGCGCAACATGGCGACTGGTGCAAGTCATTGCCAACTGGCCATCAGCCTGATTGACGCACGCAAGGGCGTGACCACGCAGACGCGCCGGCATGCGTTCATTGCCAGCCTGCTGGGCATTCGCCACGTGGTGGCGGCGGTCAACAAGATGGATATTGTTGGATGGAGCGAGGAGCGATTCCGCGCCATCGAACGTGAGTTTGTTGACTTCTGCGCGCGCATCGGAATTCCCGATCCGGTGGCGGTACCGATCAGTGCGTTGAACGGCGACAACGTGGTGAAGCGCAGTGAGCACACCCCGTGGTACAGCGGTAGTCCAGTGCTTGAACTTCTTGAAGCGGTGCCGGTTGATCGCCCCAGCCCGGATGCCAACTTTCGTATGCCGGTGCAGTTTGTATTGCGCCCGGACCTCAATTTCCGCGGGTTTGCAGGGCAAATTGCTGCGGGAAGCGTGAAGCCAGGAGACCGCGTTCGCATTCTGCCTTCGGGCAAGGAGACGCGCGTCAGACGGATTGCGCGCGCACCTGAGGATGGCGGCGATGCTCCGCTTGCGTATGCACCGCAGAGTGTGGTGCTCACCTTTGAAGACGAAGTGGATTGCAGTCGCGGCGATGTGATTGTGTGCATCGGGCGCGATCCAGCGGTGACGCAGCGTGTGGAATGCGACTTGGTGTGGATGCAAGAGCAGCCACTGGTACGCGGGCAGCAATTGATGTTGCGCGTCGGTGCCAAGCAGACGGCGTGCACGGCGCGCCGGGTGCGTTGGCTGGTGGATGTGGACACGCTGGGCACGCAGCCCGCGGACACACTGCGCCTGAATGAAATTGGACGCGTTGAGCTGGAGTGTGAAGAGCGCGTGGTGGTGGATGGCTACCGCGAGTGTCACGGAACGGGTGCGCTGATTCTTGTCGATCGCATGACGAATGCCACTGCGGGCGCGGGCATGGTGCGCTTGGCCACCGAAGCCGGAAGCAAGCGCGCGCACTGGGAAACCGAGGCACTTGCCACGCTTGAGCGCGCAGAAGACAAGCCGAGTTTCGTGAACGCAGAAGAGCGCGAACGCCGCTGGCAGCAGAAGCCGCGGACCATCTTGCTCTACGGCCCGCCCGGAAGTGGCAAGACCCGTGAAGCGCATGAGATGGAGCGCAAGTTCTTCGACCAAGGCGCCGCGGTGGTCATGCTTGATGGTCAGGCGATGCGCCGTGGACTGAGCAAGGACCTGGGCTTCAGCGATGAAGACCGCAGCGAGAACCTCCGCCGAGCGGCCGAGGTGGCGCGACTGCTGAACGATCAAGGATTTGTGGTGATCTTGGCGATGGCTGCGCCGGATCCAGAGGCGCGCGAACGGGCGCGGGAGTTGGTGGGCGTTGATCGGTGGGAGGCGCGGGATATGGGCGCGCGAGGAGGCGGATGAACCTCGTTGCTACACGTTGGTGGTCCATGTTCTTCATGCCATCGAGTGTGCTGATCGTTGCGCTCGCGCTCGGCGTGTTTCTTATGTTGCGGGAGTGGCGGCGTGGCAAGCGACCCAGCGAGGCGCGGTTTGCGTGTGGGCTCACGGTGACGAGTCTGGTGGTGCTGTACTTGGTATCAACGCCGCTGGTGGCGCGGTGGGTGGCAGAGTCGCTGGAGCGGCAGAATCCGCCCGTCGATCCAGCCACCATGCCGGTGGCGGATGCGATTGTGGTGCTCGGCGGATCCATGTACGCCACAGTGGGACCCGACGGAACAACGTTGCTCTATGCGCGCCATGCAAGTGACCGATTCGAAACTGCCATGCAAGCGTTCAGTGCTGGGCGCGCGCCGATCATTGCATTTGGCGGCGGAGGCACGGGCGTGCCTGGAACGCCAACGGAGGGAGAGTGGAACCGCGCACGAGCCATCGCTCGCGGGGCGCCTGCGGACCGTGCGATCGCGGGGCCGGTTGCGCTGTACACCAGTGATGAGAGCGAAGGCATTGCGCGCGTGCTGCGCGAGCGCGGGGTGAAGCGAATCATTCTGTGCAGCTCAGCGATGCATCTGCCGCGCGCCTGCATGAACTATGAGAAGCTGGGGTTTGAAGTCACCCCGCTGCCGAGCGACTTTGCAACGCGCGGCGCGGCGGAGGACTGGTCGTGGGCGCTGCTGATTCCCCGGGGAATGGCGCTGAGCCAGGTTGATGCAGGCGTGAAAGAGTGGATGGGATTGCTTGGACCGGTGCGGTGAGCAGGGACGCCACGAACTCCTGAAAGCGCTTGCCGACCGCCTGGTCGTGAAACTCTGCTGGCAGCGCGGCTTGCGGGCAGGACTGTACAAACCCACAAAACGACCCGTATTTCTCGCCGTGATGGTGGCCATGCAAATCAACTCGCCAAGCCTGTGGGAGTTTTTGACATGTGTTCCATGTTGCGCTCGCAACTGGCGACATGGCGAGCATCGGATGGCCAGTGGCGATGTAGTCAAAGAGTTTGCTTGGCAAGCTCCCACGGCAGGTGGAGAGGAGCAACAAACCATGCGCCATCATGCATTCATGTTGCGCTTGGCTTGCAGATATCACCCCGATCTTCACAACTTTCCAACCGTATTGCTGAATTGCGGCGCCAAGTTGATCAAGCTGTTTCACTTCATCCTTATTCAGTTCACCGATGAATCGAATTTCAAACGGTGTTCGCGAAGATGATGCTTCACGCTTCAACAGCGATATGAGTTGACTTGGGTCGCCAGAAACGCGAGATCCGGTAAATCTGCCTGCGTAAACCAGCCGTGGAAGTTCCACACCGTTGGCGGGCGGAGGAACAATCGGATCTTGCTGGCTTGGGTACGCGTTGGTAAGTACATGCACTTTGGACTGCATGTGAGGCATCCGCGCCAATAGAAGTTCCTTCCATTCATTGGAAGTTACGAATACAAGTGCCGCATGAGCGAGCACCGCCCGTTCCATTGATGTTTCAAGCCATCGCCGGACGCGACTGCCAATGATCTGCTCCTTGAGAGGCTCATCAATCCAGCCGTCGCGTAGGTCAACCACATGCGGCACCCTGGCGCGTCGAGAAAGCAACATCCCCGCAAGGTGCGGCGATTCGGGCGGACTTGTGGAAAGAATAATGGAAGACTGAGCAGCGGCTGCGCGGACGCGCGTGTTCATTGCGCAGGCCACAGACCACGGCGCTGCAGCATCGGGGACAAGCAGGTGTCGTGCTGCAACGTATCGAGGACTCGCCTTGTGCCGAGATGCAACCGCTCGCGTTTCGATCCTGTGAGCAGCATCCCACGATCGCAAGGGATCTGAAACTTGTAGGTATTTCCTTGGCGAAACACAGGGAACGTGATGCTCGGCAACCGCCCCTGCAAGTGTGATACCGAACCCCGCCTCGGCAAGCCAGCGGCAGAATCGCTGTGCGCGACGATCCGCAAGGTGCCCAAAATGGCCCGCGAATGGAGCTAAGAGAAGTGCTTGTTTCTGGTTCAACGTGCGAAGATTGGTTGTTTGAGGGCTGCGCCGCTACCACCCTGCACCGGCTGCATCTGCTGTTCGTAGCATAAAGGGCGCATCAGCAACATCGGTGTGTTAAACTACACGGCGCCTGACCGAGCTGCCCCCTCAGTTTACTTCCGAGATTCATTCTATTGCTTGACTCTCCAGCCATCATCCTCTCCACTTTCAATGGTGAGAAATACCTCAATGCGATGCTCGACAGCGTTGCAAGCCAATCTGGAATTCGGCCGGTGCTGTATTGGCGCGATGATGGATCATCTGACTCCACTGTTGACATCGTCGACACGTATCGAAATGCAATTGAGACAAAGCGTATCCCTGGATCGGTGCGGCTTGGCCCATGCGCTAGTTTCCTTCAGATGTTAAGGGAAGCGGCGCCCCATCACGCATCATTTCACTTTGCTGACCAAGATGACATATGGCATCCTGGCAAGGTAGCCCACGCCCATAAAGCCGTAACAAAGTCAGAAAAGCCAAGGCTATTTCATTGTCGTCAGCAGTTAGTTGACTCAAACGGCCAACCCCTGCGGCTTTCGCGGCTGAGTGCGCGTGGCACATTTGGTAATGCGATGTGCGAGAACATCGCTGTCGGGTGCACCGTTGCGTTCAATCATGCTGCGGCGACGATCATCGCTTCTGGGCGCCCGGCGCGCGCGCAGATGCATGACTGGTGGGCCTACCTTGTTGTATCGGCAGTTGGGGAAATTGAGTACGACAGCAAGCCGTGGATTCAATATCGCCAGCATTCTCACAATGCAGTTGGAGTAAGCCGCGGTCCCATTCAGGAGATTTACAGGCGCATACACCGTCACTTCAATCGACCAACGAACGCCGCGCCCATCTTCGATCAACTCACGGATTTGCTGAATATTCACGGCGCTGACCTGACGCAGGATCAACGAATGCGAGCACATCGCCTACTCAATGGGCGAAGTTCTGTTACTCACCGACTACGAAACTGCATTTTCCCACCAGTGGCGCGACAGCGGTGGATCGACAACATGATTCTCAGAGGGATACTTTTGAAGCGGCATTATTGACGGACGATGCCGTCGGAAGAATCAGGGCAATTTGGGCTAAAGGCTGTTGATTCAAACCGCCCCCCGAGACCACCTTCGTGTTACACCGCGAGCGTTGCCCGCAAGCCTTCAACAAACGGCACGATCACGCGGTAACCAAGTAGATCTGCCGCGCAGCGAATGTCGGCTTCGCTGTCACGGACATCGCCAGTTCGGCCCGGGCGGAAATCTGGCTCGCTGGGGATTCCGATGATCTCTGACATGGCCGCCAAGAGTTCAAGCAGACTGAAACGAGTGCCGCAGGCGATGTTCACCATTTCGCCGCGGAGGGCGTGGGGGACCGAGCCAGCGAGGAGGTTGGCGTGGACGGCGTTTGCGACAAACGTGAAATCACGAGTTTGCAGACCGTCCCCGAACACTTGCGGTCGCACTCGTTCGCGAATGCACTTTGCAAAGAGCGGGATGACTGCGGCGTATGGGGAGTCATGGCGCTGGCGAGGTCCGAAGATATTGAAGTAGCGCAAGCTGACGGTTTCGAGACCGTAGCAGTTGCCCCATGCGCGCATCAGGTACTCACTGGCGAGCTTGGTGTACGCATAGGGAGACAGCGTGTCCGGGCGCATGGACTCCACCTTGGGGAGGACTGCGGTGTTGCCGTACGCACTGCTCGACGCGGCATAGACCAAGCGACGAACGCCGTGGCGACGCGCTGCTTCCAAGACGCGCATAGTGCCGGTGACGTTGATCTCGTGATAAAGCGCTGGGATTTCAATACTGCGGGGCACGCTGCCCATAGCGGCTTGGTGGAAGACGATTTCGGCGCCGGCAAATGCGGCATTGAGGACGGCGTCATCGCAGATGCTGCCGCGGATCACCTTCGCGGCGGATGCGGGGCCTTGCAAGTTGGACTCACGGCCGTTGGAGAAGTCGTCCAGGATGCGGACGTTGGCGCCGCACTCAACCAGCGTGTCCGCGATATGGCTGCCGATGAAGCCTGCCCCGCCAGTGATGCAGATGGTGCGGCCTTTGTAGGCAGAGTGGTGCGCTTCGAGTGCGGGGTTCAGCATTGGGTCA
>Ga0247832_1008292_pt1 | contig 10424 bp, 11 predicted proteins | sample LaCruzMarch2015__10_FD_192407 | JGI IMG/M metagenome (GOLD analysis project Ga0247832, IMG submission 192407) | Freshwater microbial communities from meromictic Lake La Cruz, Castile-La Mancha, Spain - LaCruzMarch2015_4m | ecosystem: Environmental > Aquatic > Freshwater > Lake | place: Spain...
GCCCATGGTCGGGTTTAGGAGTGTAATCGATGGTGGGACAACAAGATCAAGCATTCGATATTCTGGCCGCACGACACCATCAACTGATAATCGCACCTCGTAGCTTTGAGTGTAATTTGGCAATCGTAATCGACACAATACTTCGTTATCACTGATAAAGGTTGTATCCGACGGTTGGTTGTCAAACATGCACGTCAAGTTGAGGTGCTGAGCGAAGTTCTCCCCCTTGACGTTGATCTCTGTGTTGGTCTGGGCTACTACAATGTGTGGATCTAAACGATGCAACCGAGGCATGTCATTGGCATCAACTGAAAACGATGATTGAAGGGACACAATCGAGGTGTCATCGAAATATAAATATTCCAAGGCTGGCAATGGATACTCCCTACTTTGCTGAGGATGCGAAATGCATTGAATTTCAGTTCGACTTATCCAAAATGAAGGAACTGGACCATTGCGACCAAAACGACACTGCAATCCTTTTACCAATCCAGTTCCTATCAATGTGACCCATGTTCCACCATCCACTGGGCCACTGGAAGGCACGATGGTTTGTATCACTACATCCTCGGTAAACTCCAACGCAACCCCGTCAACAGTTTCATCAACACCATTGACAGTCACATAGACAGTGGCTTGTGTTGGTTTCTCCACAGTGGGGCTATGACACCTCAGCTTCGTTGGAGAGATGAAATCTGCCGATGTGGAACTTCTTCATCATGCTTGCGTTGTCGAAAGATACACGCCAATGCATCCGTATCCTCAAAGCCGTGTCCAGTTATAATCAAGAAACTTCCTCTTGATATACTCACTTGCGATGGTAATATCGTGTGCACCAAGGGACTTTCAGTATAACGATAATTGACGGGAGACGTCGAGAATCCATGCCATTGAGACTGACTGATAGCGAGTTCGAAATCACAACTCCTCCTGCTGGTGGACTGGTGCACACAATTTCAATATTACTAATCCACTCAGTCGACACAATAGTAGAACCCAATCGACAAGTCATGCCAGGTCGGGATGAAAAGCCAGAACCTCGTAATGAAATCCTCGTCCCACCAAGAACAGTCCCAACCAACGACATCATCGCCGCAGAGACAGTCATGGCCATCACCGCTCGAGAGAGAATGATAGACACCATAGATGTGATAGTTGGAGTTTCGTAATAATGAAATAGCAACGACTATGTAGCAACGACAGTTCCATTTGTTGATATCAAATTCAGTGTGACATTATCATCGTTAACTGTCCACTTTGGCGTCGCGCATAGGATTTCGGTGGTAGACATCCATCGAGCCGGAGTGGACATCATAGTCATCATCGTTGCAGTAGCATCCGTTTCTCTCATAAAAGCGCACGCCAAATCATCGTTGTATCTATCAACAACTCCTCCATCGACAATACTCCTTCTGATGGTGAGTACAATGTCTGTTCCACCGCACGTAGGTCCCAATTCTGGAAAGATTGATGCAATGACAACATCATATTTATTGCTACTACTACGTAGGTCAATCTCGGGCAATGACACTGACGCGACGGTGTTGGCACCGACAGCGCAAAGGAAGAATATCAGCTGTAAAATAATCATCCAGTACGTAATGGTTGATGATAGGTATCATTAGGTGGGATACGATAATTTAGGTGTGACGATTGAAAATGGTAATTGTTGGTGTCATCGTTTTCATTCAAGTTTGTCGAGTCCATGTTGAGTAACATTGTGAATATGTTATCTTGGGGGTAAAATCTTGATAATAGTGTTGAACCCAACTTGTAATAGTTCTCAATCAACCGAGATTGATTGTAGCTGCAATTGTTGTATTGATGTTGCTCCATCGCAGTAGTAGTATTACTCTTGTCAACATCTTCCCATAATGATACATCACAACCACCACCTATCGAGAATGACTGTTGTCGTAACTGATAATTCACTACACCATACACCTAGGCCCATTCAAGCATTTCAAACCATTTTTATCAATTGAACTCCAAACGAGTCCAATTTGTGTAAGTAGATTGATTCGTTCCTCATCCAAGTGTGTAAACCTAGATGAACGTGTTTGCTTTGCTACATGTTGTTTCCCAAGTTTTGATGTTAGGAGTACCTTCATCCTATGTCTTTGTCTAATATTATTTCAAGGTTGCTGTTGTTATCATTATCCTTTTCATTTATTAGTCTTCTTTGCTACTTGTTGCGATATAATGTACGAATATTGGATACCCAAGCGCCCAATGTTGGATTAGGTTCCCACTTTTCTGGTACCATGCAATGTCCATACTGCTTTTTAAATTGTAACAGCTCATTCAATCGTGATTAGAATTGTCGTTCGGTGAGTGATGTGAAATCAAATCCAGCCAACAGTAGCTGTTTTTTGCCTTGCGGGTGTAAGATAGCCAGTGTAGGGTGTGTTCGATTGTTTACTGTATAATGTATATTGTCGTCTAATGTTGGCATCCCATATCCCTAATGAAGGATTCGGCGGATAGGGCGTGGGTATTGATCCATGTCCATGCAGTTTGCGATACTCATACAACTCCTCCAAACGCTTTTGAAATAGCCTCACTCTCAAATTATTTGCGGATTATTTTGATTCGTCGATAGCTGAAGCAGCTACGTTATTTAGTACCCATTTCTGTCTATTTCTCGCCTCCGCACCACATTTGCAAAATCGAAAATCGTCATCCACAAACTTGTTGTCATAGATAAACAGTTGTCGAAATTGACCCGCCATTTTAAGTAATTTTGCGACGACGAGACGCGTATCGTACGCATTCATGGAGACGCGTAGTTCACGCTAGTGTCACGTGTTCTCTACCCTTTGGTGAATATGCACGTCGGCATTGAAACGGCCTTCATCGCGTGAATACAGCTTACATATCTATGTATCTAGATGAGTGAAGAGTGAAGGGTCGCCATTTCCTCTCTTTCTGCCCTCCTCTTAGCCCAATATTTTTTGCTTTAACATGTCTTCTCGTGCTGCCGTATCCTCCGCAAAACGCCTGTCATCATGCATGCTAGTAAGACAACGACATGATGCTGTTGCGTCGTCGTCGCTACGCACTCGTGCTACAAATCTCCTCCCAATATCATCATCATATGCGTCTTCGTCGTTTGGCAGTGGGTGCAGAGAAATTCTTAGTAGGCGTCCCAGAAATGTTGTAGTTAGCAAGCGTACTCTCTTTGGCCCTCCACCGACATGGGAGGCTGAGTATGAAGAACTAATTGCACGTCGGAATAAGTCCATAATCATGCATCCCGATGGACACGGTCAGCATATATTGCCTGGCAATTACGTTACGAAAATACATCCTAAAACAGGCGCTGTGAAACGAGTTATGCTTGAATTTGCCTATGGACACTTCTGGGCCTTCAAGGAATTATCACTAACGAATAATAAACCAATATTGTCAAATGAAGTGGTCATACCTGCAAATCAAGCCGAGGTTTTTCCAACAATAACCGGATTGATTAATTTACATGACGAGGTAGTAGATATACCACATTTCTTTACCCGATGTAATCGAACGGCCGATGAATTGGCACAATGTACACTAGTGGCAATATCAAGTAAAGAATTTGGTGCACAATTACTTCCTTCGTGGATCGACCCATTCGAGAAGGCACTTATTCATCCTCCCTCACGTCATGATGTTCGTGGCAGTGTCTATAGTGGCAGTGACAACAACAACAGATACGAGGTTGTAAGGATTACAATAAATGAAGGTCGGATAGCCAAACTATTAAGTCGATTCATCATATCCGGTACAAAAAAGAATACACCCCCATCCGATCATCACACCACATTATTATATTACGGGGATGATACGGAGAATATACGTGACATATTACGTATGCATAATATATATACATCGTACGTGTTTTTATTGGATGGGATTGGTCGGGTACGTTGGGCGGGTAGTGGTGCTGGGTCGGAGAGTGAAGTACAGAATATGATCTCTATTGCACGTAATCTTGTACATCAAAAGTCATCATCGTCTTCGAACACGACACTGTCACACCGTACAAAACCAACAACAGCAACATTTACCCCTCGAGTGGGGAAAAAGTTACCTCGTGACTAAAAAAGACGATACTGTGAAGATTAGGGGGGGGGGGAGAGAGAGAGTGAGATGGGTAAATGGGTCGGGAAAAGGAAGACAGTACACTAAACCTGATGGAAACGGAGTTGAATTTTTTGCTTGCGTAACTAACAGCAAACGAATGAATTGTAAAATCAAATAAGGTACTGGACAAACAATAATCATGTTATGTACGATATATTACACTACACTACATATCGTTCAAAGAGTATACCCCAATTTATGCATTAAATTTTGCATAACATCATCAACTTTTGCACGTATAATCAATGTGGCGCCATCATCGTAAGGAGTGGGTTGTAAATTAATAATTACATATCCTAGCTTCTTTGTTTGTATCCTTGTGGATGCTGTTGATTGTTTTTTGCTCTTCTTACTACTCTTGTCTTTTCCTTTACTTTCAAAACCTTTTGTCAATATTAGTTCTACTTTGTCACACTCACTTGTCTTTGTTTTCGATAATGAAGAAGAATTCTGTGATGAAGAATTACCAGAGGTGTCATTATCATAATAATAATAATAATCATCATCATCATCATCGGAAAAATTACGATTCTTTCCAGTAAAGGTACATAAACTCCCCGCTGGTTCAATACGTAAACTTGTTCCCAAACACAATATTAAATCAGCCTTACTACATACCAATTGCGCCTTGTTCCATTCCACCCGTGGCAGCGGATCCTCCCAATCTAATAATGTATCCTTTAATTTACCACCACAACATGACAATTGTGTACACTGTCGTCCAGTATATTGTAATCCAATACTTTGTATTTCATATGATCGTACATATTCAGTAGAACACGTATCACAAATTTCAGTGAATATACATCCATGTAATATAGATAATTTATTTCGTGGTAAATGTGTTTTATGATGTAATCCATCTACATTCTGTGTTACGATATGATGCAAATATGTCCTACTACTGTTGGTACTTTGGTCATTGCCATTATTATCATTTGTTGTTGGGGGATTGAGTATCAAATGGGTCAATGCCTTATGTGTAAATGTTGGTACTGCAGATTCAAAGGATATGTATTGTCGTGTGTTGTTGCTGCTGCTGCTGCTGTTGTTGTCATTGTCATTGCTGCTGCTATTATTGTCATGCGTATCATTATTTTCACCAATCGAACTGCTCTTCTGTCTCTTCTTCTGCTTCCTCTTCTCCTTCTTCCGTTCTTGTTGCTCTTTGGTCCATATACCGTGCGGACCACGAAAGTCGGGTATGCCTGCACTCGTGGATATTCCTGCACCAGTTAATGCAACGGTATAGTTCGACTTTTGGACTAATTCAACTAATCTATCAAGTTTGTATGCAAGTGCACGCGGTGTATCCTGACTCTCTCGTAAACCACAAACACCCTTGTAGTTATAATATTATAATATATATATATATTTATGAAAAACGAAAACAATGATTATTTTTCTGATCGACAACAAAATAGCAGCATGTAGTAGGTTAACACAAAACCACCCCTCCTGAACTTACCTTGTTGGGGTATTCGGACAAACGCTGTGCGTATCCCGCAGACATCGTTGTTTTATGTGTGAGGAGTGTAAGCAATGACGAGACTTTCTATCCGATGATACTACGATAGAGGGAAGGAGATACAACGACACTTTCACGGATCAACACCGTCGCACGCAAGGAGGCGGTATCAACGCTACTCAAGGAAGTAGGAAGAGAATTGCCGTCGTGCCAACATCTCATTTTTTTGGCGCCATTGTGGGTCTTCTTTGGCGCCCGCGTGCTATTATGGACGAACTGCTATCCCTATTCGATTGCGATGACAACAACATTGTCCCGCACGAGGAGGAGACTTATAATGACAATGATCGCGACCATTCGTCATTGACGACGTTCGACGCGGCATCATTTTCTCAGCAAGCGAGCTCTGTTCGAAATCATTCCTCACAACAACAACAACAACAACAACAACATCAACAACAACAACAACAGCAGCCTCATCAACCACAACAGTTTCAACAAAAGGACCCCTTGACAGGACTACGGATAGTCGACCGACGTACCTCCCACGCCACACTCCTAGATATTTACTCAAATTACATCTACGCACCTTGTTCTGTCGTTGCTGCTGCCAGCAAAAGTCAATGGAAGACAAATTATTTAATATCTTCCACCAACGCTCACGAAGGAGGGGGAAAGACACAATTGGCAACGTGTGGGATACTCACATCAGACGTATATTCACAAATATCACCCAAGACTGGTAAGGCATTTGCAATATTGTCATTGGGAAGTCTCCCATCATCGTCATCATCATCTATTGGAGATAGATGTCAAGTGGATAATACTGTACGACCATCGATAACAGTTTTTCTATTTGGTAATGCATTATCTACATTGCAAGCGGACACTATTAAATATATGAAAGTGGGCTATGTTGTTTCGGTACTTGGACCGAATCTCTTACCACCCCGTCCACAGCAGCAGCAGGATGGTGGCAACAATGTTAATTCATCATCGACGGCTGTAACACTTAGCATATGCGATGCCAAACAAATAGTACACATTGGTAAAGCAGCCGATTGTGATAGATGCAAAGGCACGGTACGTAAACGTATTACTAATATTACGGGTAATAGTGCAATGAATAATCGATGGGAGGATGTACGTTGTAGTACACTTGTGGATACTAGACAGTTTGGTGGATATTGCACTGTGCATCGACGTCAGGGTTTATCCTCCTCTTCTTCCAGTAGTAATGACAGCACCAAAGCAGGTGGAATCACGTTCATGCAAAGGCAGAGACAAGAAAGTTCATCATCGCGTACTACTACTACTACTACTGTTGCACCACCACGTGTTAGTGGTACCAAACGACCATCCCCTCTCATGGAGGCATTGTCAAAATCAGGTTTACTTGAACCAAAAATACCAACACCAACGTCAATAATGATGGATGCATCAACAAAACAATTGCAGCATCTGAGTCGTGCGCCAATGCATATGAAGAAGAAGATGGCAAACGAGGAGTGTGCTAGGCCAGTAGTGGTGATGACAAAAGTTACATCCGGTGTAATACCAACGACGAATCCCTACACAAAGAAGAGAATGATTGACCAATCATCTTTGTCCACGAGTGGATGTCATCAAAAGCAACGATATGATAACGAGGATATTCTCGGTAATGCACTCGAACAACTGACGAAGAAAAGATCACGAGCCACACAAAGCGAGGACGTTCAACATTTGCATCGACGAACAACAACAAAGGTGTTTACAGTTGAGGGATATGATGGATCTGTTCAAGTTCCGAAGCCAAATGCAATACTATTTCGATCAAGAACTACTGAGCATGCAATGAGGAATAATACTGTGACTCCTACTCCCTCGTCGTCGTCGTCATTGCCGTCGTCAGTAATATTAGAACGACAGAGAAATTTGGCAGAATTATTAAAGAGACAAACTCCAATAATTGCAAATGACAATAAAAATTCGATATCACAACGTCTGAACGAATCAACGAATGCTTCATCCGTAAAAGTAGGCGAGTTCGCATCAACCTTTGGCACAATTGACGACGGGATACAGCAACAATCATCACTCAATGATATTGCTAATGCACGTAGTCGATTCGCATCAGCAGTGGATGCTCAAGAGTACACACGAGCACGTGCTGTAATTCAGGCATTAGAACTTCGAGAGGAGAGTAGTAATGGAACGAAGAGGACGAAGAAAGATTCATCACAAGCGAAAGATGCTCCACGAGTAGCAATAGTTACTGCCGGATGGACATGTCGGACGTGTCAGAAAGTAACACAATACAAACCAACGTCCTGTCTACGTGTTGATCATGATGTACGACAACGTCGTGAACTCAAGGATGAGAGAGGGACTAAGAAGTCAGTCACGGGGTTATCGTCTCGGAAGGATCAACTAATGAATGAAGGTCTGACATTGGGTAGTGGACTTGAGTGGAGTGGTTGGCGTGGTGGATTTTGAGAGGTCATTGGTATGTGTATGTGTAGGAATAACCACCTAGGCTGAAGTTTATCGGTGATTCAAAAGCTTGTAGTTACTAAAACATTAGGTTCTTATTTTTAATCAATCTACATTCATGGCGTCGAGGTAGTACCGCGACAATAAGGGATATTACCCTGTGACCACTTACATGTTTTGACTATTTAGGAGCAGGATAAGGCCATCACATGATCGAACGTGACATGGAAGTCTTTTTCGTTAGATAATAGAGATTTGAATTTATATATTCATACACTGTACATGATAATTAGCGTACTCCAAAAATTGCTGCTCCCGATGCTTTGACCTTATTCCCCGATGATGATGATGATGATGATGATGATGATGATGCCTTACTTAGTTCATCCAATACTATCCCAACATCTCTGCCATCCTTTTTCATAATATTACCAAGACGTTCCAATCCTAATCGTTGATCATTCAATACATGAAACAAGGCCAATTTGTCCTCGTCATTAATTGACAGTGTGGAATTATTGTGCTGTAGCTGTTGTGATGACATTAATGTCGCACCTTTCATCCTCCATGATCTTGATTGTTGTTTCCCCCGTTCTTCCAAGTTGATTAATGTCTGACCAACTATATTCACCTGAAGAAGCGGGTAAAGTTTCGTTGCGTTGGTTAGAAAAATTGACAATCAAGCATACACACACACACGAGGAGGTCTAAAAAGATTGAACTACGATACAATTTACGTACCTGTTTCATAATCTCACCCAATCGTTGGTATGCATCCAATTCCGCACGCTGAGTATGTTGGCCCATACAACGTAATATTTCAACCTTGCGCATAATATGTAACAATCGTCGTTGCAATGATTCTTGATTCGTGGTAATATTTGTCATTATTTCAGTTGAGGATGTCGTTGCCGAATCCTGTAAGTATTCAATAGTATCAGCCAATTTGGATGCATGATTGGCCAACGTATTCGCACGTTCTTGTTGATGTACTATACGTGAATGTAATGCCGTCGCTCCGACTAATGCCACGGGTACCAATTCATTTGGATTGGGATTACGTGCCAACGCCTCGGTCCATGTAGTATTCGAGATATGAATGGGTCGTGGTACGGCTAATTGACCTTGGTACCGATATTCAGATGGTAATTCATCATATAATATAGCCGTGAAGGCACATGTCGAACTTGGTAGGTGATTACTTGTTATTGTTGGATTAGTTGGATCAGGTGCATGTGAGGAATATCGACTATGGATATTATATATTGCCTCTTCGAGACGTGCCACCTCTTGACGTTGGGATGCTGATTGATGTGCATGTAATGCTGCCTGGTGTGGATTACTACTTGCTAGATACTGATGTTGTTGCTGAGGCTGAGTCTGTTGCTGCTGTTGAGGTTGCTGAGATCCAAATAATCCACCACTAAAGAGATTCGCCTGTTGTTGCTGCTGCTGCTGCTGCTGTGTCCCGAATCCACCGAATAGTGGAGCGGGCGAAGGCGTATTACTACTGCCAAATAATGAGGCAGGGGCCGGTGCTGGGGCACTACCGAACATCCCTCCTGTGGTTGGGGCAGAATTAATGGTGGACGAACCGAACAATCCCCCGCCGATGGGAGGAGCAGGTGCTGTTGTTTGTTGAAGCAATGTTGTTGTTACGGGGTTTGGCAAATATTTTTGAGTGTTGGCAGAATTTTGAAAATGATGGCACTCTGTCAATCGCACTCTGACATCTTCTTACCTGGAGCTCCAAATAGCCCCCCCGTAGCTGCAGCAGGTGGTTGTCCCCACGCACTGCTCGTTGCACTGCTATTATTCCATCCCCCGCCACCAAGAGGAGGAGGATTCGTAGGGGCCGGCGTGGATGCTGCCGGAGGCGTTGATGGTGCGACACCGCCTCCACCGAAGGCACTGGGCTGGCCGGTACCAAACACCGTCGTTGTATTATTGCCCCAGGTCACCATGAGCAACGACTTTTTGGCGCCAACCTTCGTCTTGTGTTTTGGCGGGGTAGATGAGGCTGAAGAAGAAGTGAAGAATATTGAGTGGCGATGAGCTCATTGTGTCCAAGCGTTACGCTGCAATTCAATCCTTCGTCGGCGGACGAACAGCATGGCGACGGTGTCAACAACGAGCAAGAGGAGGCCACACCACCAAAGAAACGTCAAAAAATCGCAGTACCACGAGTTGTGCCACTCCAACACAAGACGGATTCGGATAAATTAGCCACAAATCAAATACTCCTCGAAACGGCAAGTCGGGTGGACGATGTTACATCCGAATTAATCGACTATTCTCAAATATTAGCAGATGCTAGTAAAAAGAATGAAGGTGCGAAACGTAATACTGCCATTAT
>Ga0247832_1008301_pt1 | contig 10410 bp, 6 predicted proteins | sample LaCruzMarch2015__10_FD_192407 | JGI IMG/M metagenome (GOLD analysis project Ga0247832, IMG submission 192407) | Freshwater microbial communities from meromictic Lake La Cruz, Castile-La Mancha, Spain - LaCruzMarch2015_4m | ecosystem: Environmental > Aquatic > Freshwater > Lake | place: Spain...
GAACAACAGCCGTTGAAATTGCCGGGGAACTGAGAGTAGTGTCCGCCACCATTCTCCTTGCTTAAAGCTCAACCAGCGGGACGCCAGACATGGCCGCCACCGCTCAACCTTCGTTTTTGTCTGACCGAAAGAAGAAAAGAGAGAACCATGCGCGTTTATTACGATCGTGATGCCGACATCAACCTGATCAAAGGCAAGAAGGTTGCCATCGTTGGCTACGGCAGCCAGGGACATGCGCATGCGCTGAACCTGAAGGACAGCGGCGTCAAGGATGTGATCGTCGCCCTGCGTAAGGGATCGGCTGGCGTTGCCAAGGCCGAGGGTGCCGGTCTCAAGGTGATGGAAGTCGCTGCTGCCGCCAAGGTTGCCGACGTTATGATGATGTTGACGCCCGACGAACTCCAGGCCGACATCTATCGTGAGAGCCTCCACGGCAACATGAAGAAAGGCGCGGCGCTGATGTTCGCGCACGGCCTGAATGTGCATTTCAGCCTGATCGAGCCGCGCGACGACCTCGACGTCGGGATGGTGGCACCCAAGGGTCCCGGACACACGGTTCGCGGCGAATATCAAAAGGGCGGCGGCGTGCCGTGCCTGATCGCGGTCCATCAGGACAAGAGCGGACATGCGCACGATCTGTTCTTGTCGTATGCGTCGGCCGTCGGTGGTGGCCGTTCGGGCATCATTGAGACGACGTTCAAGGAAGAGTGCGAAACGGACTTGTTCGGCGAACAGGCCGTGCTGTGCGGCGGTCTCGTCGAGCTGATCCGCGCTGGTTTCGAAACGCTGGTGGAAGCCGGCTACGCTCCGGAAATGGCGTACTTCGAGTGCCTCCACGAAGTGAAGCTGATTGTCGACCTCATCTATGAAGGCGGCATTGCGAACATGAACTATTCGATCTCGAACACCGCCGAGTGGGGCGAATACATGTCGGGTCCGCGCGTTGTCACGCCTGAAACCAAGGCCGAGATGAAGCGCATTTTGACCGACATTCAGACTGGCAAGTTCACGACGGAATGGATGATGGAATGCAAGGCTGGTCAGGCCCGCTTCAAGGGGACGCGTCGTCTGAACGACGCGCACCAGATCGAAGAAGTGGGTGCCAAGCTGCGCGCGATGATGCCGTGGATCGCCAAGAACAAGCTGGTCGATAAGGGCAAGAACTAAACCGTTTGACGCGTGGCGGGCAGTGTGCCGAATGAGGTGCGCTGCCCGCTGGAGCATAGTTGCCAGCGGCTCTCTCGCGGGGGGCAGCTCAAAACAAGTCATGCGGATGAGGGTCGCGCAAAGATCCCATTTTTCGTGACGTTTGCTATCTGTTGGCGGTGGCTCGGCGTTGGTCGTTTTCTGCCAAGGGCTCGATTTCCGCGTTCGTACCGTCGAAGGTGAAGCGGACACGCCAGAGGGCTGCGACGTGGTCCAGGGCTTGGGCGACGGGGGGGGAGGCAGCGGTCAGCGGGGTCGGCCAATAAACGGCCAGTGTCTGGAGCCCCTGGGGGGTCGCATAGGCAAAGGCATAGCCGTGAATCGTGTGGCCGTCGGTGTCTTCGATCGTAACGGCGTCGCGCAGCAAAGTGTCTTCAAGGGTGACGCCCTGCCGCCACGTCAGTCTGCCTAACCGGTTGGCGCTCGATTCTGTCACGCTGACAAACCGTTCTGCCGTCGCGGCGGTGTCTAGCGCGGCGGACTTCGTATGCTGCGAACTCGGCGCTAAGGCCATAGGCGTTGCCCGGTCGATCACGAACAGGACGATGTCTCCCGTGTCGCTGGGCTGGGATGACAGAACGATCCCGTGGTGGCTTGGTTGCAGGGTCCAGCCTTCGGGTTGCGCGGGAATCATTAAAGCATCGGCTTCAAACGCTGCAACGGTTTGTGCACCCTTACCTACGGATCCAAGCGATAGACTCAGCGCGAAGACCGCCTTGGCAGTTGTCGATAACGGCATTGCGAACTCCACACTCAACGCAAGCTCCGCCCCAATTCATAGTCTAGTGTTTTGGATTGAGCGGCGTGAAGTATCAAATCCCTTTTTTGTTTGTGCCGGTCAATGTGTTGCGGGCGTGCCCCGGCCTGAACCGCAAAAAAGCCCCGGCAATTGCTTGCCGGGGCTCTTATGATACTTGCGGCGCAAGTGAGTGACTTACTTCTTTTCGGGGGTCGCTGGCTTTACATCCGCTGGCTTCACAGCTGGAGCAGTTGCGGCAGGCGCACCTGTCGCGGGGGCAGCAACTTTTGGCGCGTCGACCGGCTTAACAGCGGTCGTAGCTGGCGCCGTCGTGGCTGGAGCGGTTGTGGCTGGAGCCGTCGTGGCAGTCGCAGGGGCTGCGACTTTGGGCGCTTCAACTGGCTTGACGGCTGGAGCCGTTGTGGCTGGAGCGGTGGTAGCAGCAGCAGGTGCCGCGACCTTGGGGGTTTCGGCGGGCTTGGTTGCGACTGGAGCAGCCGGCGCGGTGGCAGGCTTTGCATCCTGTGCGAGAACAGGTGTGGCAGCAATTGCGATCAGAGCAGCAAGCGACAAAATCTTATTCATAACAGCCCATTTCTTGGTTGATCGGTACCGTTTCCCCGGTACGAAACACATAGCAATGGATTGGGGCGGAATGTAGAATTCGTAGGCTGCTGAAAGAAATATGATGTTCTTCCAGGGTTGATCACGTCGGCCACTTCTTTATGGCGCGCCGGGGATCATAGAGCGATCCCGATTGCTTCAAGGAGGGGCTCGGCATGACGGGAACTGACAGCGTCATGTGGGTGAGCGATTGCCGGCTTCGTGTCGTGCCAGGCGGATGGGACTACGCGCGCGCTCATGCGACGGCGATCGACGCGCATTGGCTGGCGCGGCTTCAAACGCATCCGGGCTATTTCAACGGGGTCGTCCATGTCATTGCGGACGGGGCGTTCGCTTCCGGGGAGGCGGGCGTGTTCAGCGCCGATCTGATCGCGAGCGATTTTAAAAGTTTTCTGTATTGGAAGGAGCGCGGCCATCCGCCAGCGGGGGTGCGTGACGCGTTCGGGTCGGCGATCTTGAGATCGGCGGAGGGGCATGTGCTGCTCGGTCGCCAGAGTGCGGGCCATATCAATGCGGGATTGGCCTACCTGCCGGGCGGGTTCATCGACGATCGGGACGTCGATGGCGACGGCGTCGTTGATATTGGGGCCAGCATCGTGCGCGAGTTGGCCGAAGAGACGCTGCTCGGCCCTGACGACGTCACCATCGTACCAGGGTTTAGAATTGTGCAGTGCGGCGTTCAGATCGCCATGGCGCGCGAATTCCGCTCACCCCAGCGTGCGGATGATTTGCGGGCGCGGATTGTGAAAACGCTTGAGGCCCAGCAACAGGCAGAGCTGGCCGATATCGTGATCGTTCGGTCGATGGACGACGTGGCGCGCGAAAACGTACCCGCATACGCGGCACTTGCGCTAAGCCATGTGTTCGCGGGATGAGGTGTGCTAAGCGCATGCCATGATGGCCGGGCTGTATGATGTCTGGTCGACCCGCTGGGTGGTCACGATCGCTTTGCGGATAACAATCAAAGGACAGCGTTGGCATGGCCTTAGACTTTTACACACTCGATGTGTTCACCGAAACGCGCTTTGCAGGCAATGGGCTGGGGGTCGTGCTCGGTTCCGATGACCTGACGACCCCACAGATGCAGGCCATCGCGCGCGAGTTCAACCAGTCCGAGACGGTGTTTGTGATGGCACCGTCGAACCCGGCCCATTCCGCCAAGGTCCGCATATTCACGCCGGTGGCCGAGTTGCCGTTTGCCGGTCATCCGACTGTCGGCACCGCAATCTTGCTGACGACGTTGAAGCGTCAGTTCGAGTCCGGGGACGGCGATGCGCTGATGGTCCTGGAACAGGGCATTGGCAACATTCGCGTGGGGGTCAAGCTGCGGGCGGGGCAGGCGGCATTTGCCGAGTTCGATGCACCGAAATTGCCGGAACTCGTTGGGAGTCTGCCGGGCGTCGAGCGTTTGGCTGCTGCAGTCGGGCTATTGCCCAGCGAGATCGGGTTTGAAAATCATGCCCCGGCACGATCGGAGGCTGGCAACGTGTTTGCGCTGATCCCGGTTGCCACGCGCGAAGCGCTGGGCAAAGCCGATGTTGCTCTCGCGCATTGGAATGCAGCTTTTGCCGATGCCGGAGTCGTGGGTGCCTATCTTTACACGCGCGAGTGTGTGCACAACACGAGTGCGTTTCATGCGCGGATGTTTGCGCCCAGCCACGGGGTGCCGGAAGATCCAGCAACGGGAAGCGCTGCCGTGTGCTTTGCTGCAGCCGTGCTCCATTTCGACAAGTTGCCTGACGGAACGCACCGGCGTGTCATTGAACAGGGCTTTGCCATGGGGCGACCGAGCTTCATGACGCTGACGCTATCGGTTCGTAACGGTCGTCTCGATACAGTGCGGCTGGGCGGACAGGCGGTTCGCGTGACGAGCGGGCTGCTGGAGATTTGAGGTTCTCGTGTTGCCATTGTGGCACGTTGCCGGGTTCACGATGTCGCTGTCCGCACGAGGGGCGAACGCGTCGCCGGGTTTACGGCGTCGGGAGGCGAGCGTTGGTCCTGCGTTAGGTGGACGGGTTCGTGTGGAATTAAAGACGGACCCTGGATTGTTGCTGGGTCGTGCGTCTGATCGGAAAACTGCTATCCACCCCTGCCTGATGCCGGTGTGGCCCGCCCGCCTAGGGTCTGTCCGACTTCGATTGAATCAAAGACCGACCCTAGCTCTTTGTTTTGTCGTGCTTCTTTCGGGAAAACCGCTCACACTTTTCCCGGAAGCACTCTTGTTGAGCGAGGCAGCCAGATCGGCGACCCATGTCGGTGGCCCGTTTCCGGCGATCTCGGCACCGCCTGAATGATTGTCAGGGTGGGCCAGTCGAACCGGATTTTGAAACCTCCATGTGTGGCATTCGTCCGACAGAAAGGCTGCCGGGCGGGTTTGATGTCAGGTCAACGATCAGACATCGCTGCCGCGTGCCCTGATCGCGCGCCGTCTGGGAGGCTCTGCGTCCAATCTTGAGACTTGCCACGGGCCGGTATCTGCGTGCGGCCTTTGAGCATAGCGTTTGTCACATTTAAATGCGAACGGTTAACTCTGTTTGGGTAGCTTGAAATGAATATTACGAAGTTTAAACTTTTCGGCGCTTTCTTAGCAATCGCTGCAAGTGGACAGCCGGGTTCGGTCGCGATGCCGACAAATCCGGACCGGCCGCTTGTTCAACCGACGTGCGTGGAGGCGCGACGGCGAGTTGAAGAAGCCCGGCTGGGTAGTCCGCTGCTCAGCCGCGAAGAAAATGCGCAGCAACTGCAGCGGGCCCTACGGCTCATGGTGCAGCTTTGCGAGAACGAAAGCGTCCGCCGGTAAAGCGAACGCGGCTGGTAGCGTGGTTATGCTCCCGGTGGCAAATGGGTTGGGGCATTTGGTCGACAGGGGAATTCTTCTATGTGCGTTCTTTGTATGGTGGGCTTGGATCAGCAACACGCTCCGGGGAGCGAAAGTATTGCGCCGGCGAACTTCACCACGTCCTCCGATGCCTTGCCGGATCTCACCGAAATGGCTGACATTGCAGCCAGCGCTGCAACCTCATCGAGACTATTGTCCGGCCAGACCGGACAGGGCACGATCGGCACCAGCGGTGACCATGATTGGTACCGGGTCGATCTTGTCGCGGGCCAAGTCTACACCTTCGCGCTGACCGGCACAGGCACGAACAACCTGCAAGATCCCTATCTGAGCCTTCGGAGTGCGAACGGTTCGATCGCGAATGCTGGGGCCGCAATCAACGATGACGGTTTGCAGGGACAAAATTCGATTCTGACTTATACTGCAGAGACGACCGGGACTTACTACCTGGATGTCAGCGGCTATGGCAGCAACACCGGTCAATACGGTGTGTCGTTTACCGCCGGGACCCGCGCCTCGTTCGACCTTTTGATGGGGGCGGGCGTCATCGACACCGATAGCTCTTGGAGCGCTACGCCGGGGACGGGTGCCGTTATCTCGTGGGCGGCGCGGTTGACTGATAGCGGCGATGAAACCGGTTTCGCCCAGTTGACGTCTCAGCAGGTTACGGCGATCCGCAGCGCATTTGTCGGGTTCAGCGAAATCGCCAATCTCACGTTCACTGAGGTCAATCCGGGCGGTTACTCCGACAATGCAACAATCCTTTTCCAAAATTATGCCGCCAGCGACGGTGCCGGGGCCTATGCCTATTATCCCGGTTCAACGGCGAGCACCTCCCGATCGGGCGACGTCTTTTTGAACACGTCAGTCTCGCGTACTTCGCTTCCCGTTGGCGACTACAGCTATTTCACCATCATGCATGAACTTGGCCATGCGCTGGGCCTTTCACATCCTGGCACTTACAATGCCGGCGTTGGCGTCTCGATCACCTATGCAAACAATGCCCAGTTTGTGCAGGATTCTCACCAGTATACGGTCATGAGTTATTTCGACGAAAGCAACACCGGAGCCAGCAGCTTCAACGGCTATTCCGATACACTCATGATGCTCGACATTTACGCGCTTCAGCAGATCTATGGCGTGAACACCGCGACGCGCGCTGGCAACAGCGTTTATGGGTTCAACTGCAATGTCGGCGGGGTCTACGACTTCACCACCAACACCACCCCATCCCTTTGCATCTGGGACGGTGCCGGCACGGATGTGCTTGATTTTTCAGGCTACAGCCAAACTCAGTCGATCAGCCTTGTCGGCGGAACCTTCTCGAACGTCGGTGGGCGCACGAGCAACATCTCCATCGCTTACGGGGCCACGATCGAAAATGCGATCGGCGGCTCAGGCATCGACACCATCAATGGTAACGGCGTTGCGAACGTCTTGTCGGGGATGTCCGGTAACGATTTTCTCTACGGTCAGGGTGGGAACGATGCTCTGGAGGGCGGCGCGGGGGCCGACTTCATTGATGGCGGGTCGGGGATCGACACGGTGTATTATAACGTGTCGTCGACGGTCGATTTGGCCGATAGCTCGCAAAACGCAGGGACGCATGCGGCCGGCGACATTCTGGGCAACGTTGAAAACATTGCGGGTTCAGCGTTTCTCGATGTGCTGCGCGGCGATGGCGGCAACAACGAACTCTACGGCATGGGCGGGGGCGACCACATCGAAGGCCGGGGCGGCGCCGACTATATCGACGGCGGGTTGGGCATCGATATGGTGTACTACAACGTTGCCTCGACGGTCGATCTTGGCAACAATGCGCAGAACGCGGGCGCCCATGCGCTGGGCGACATCATCGTCAACGTCGAGAACATCAACGGGTCGGCGTTTACGGATGTGCTGCGCGGCAACGGCGGCAACAACGAACTCTACGGTCAAGGCGGCAACGATCATATCGAAGGCCGGGGCGGCGCGGATTACATCGACGGCGGCGCAGGCATCGACTCCATCTATTACAATACCGCGTGCACGATCGATCTTGGCGACAGTTCTCAAAATGCCGGGGTGGATGCGGCGGGGGATATCGTCGGCAATATCGAAAACATCTTTGCCTCGACCTTCAATGACGTGATCCGCGGGACCGCCAGCAATAACGAAATCTACGGCCAGGGCGGCTCGGACCACATCGATGGACGCGGCGGCTCGGACTACATCCTGACCGGCGCTGGCAACGACTTCGTGTACTTCACGGCGGCATCGCGCGGCGGGGCCTACATCGGAGACTACGATGCGGGCAGCAACGACACGCTCGCGATCGTCGCGTCGGGGTTCGGCGGCGGGCTTGTTGGCGGGGCGGCGCTGGCGGCGAACCGGTTGGTGATCGGGGCCAGCGCAAATCAGGCGTTCGGGCAGTTCATCTTCAACTCGGGAACGCGCATTCTGTCGTGGGATGCCGATGGCACCGGCGGCGGGGCGGCGGTCACAGTCGCAAACCTTGGCAGCGCCACCACGCTGACAACGTCGGATTTCTTGCTGCTGTAAGGGGAAAGGGCGCTCGACCGGCAACCGGTGGTTAAGCGCTCTTGTTTCGTCGGATCACCTGCGCGCCTTCTCGGAGGCCGGATCAAGTGGGATGAGCATATTCGATTTCAGTTCATCCAGTGACAGCAGCGGCATCATATCTTCGAGCGGCATCGACAGGATCGATCCGTCAGGCTGAGGAAGAGCGGCTGACTTGGGTAGAAGCGCCTCGTCGTTGCGCAAATGCACGTTGCACAGAATGGGGCCGCCCGTGTGGGCCAGCACCTTGCGGACGCCTTCTCGCAATTCGCTGGCGTCACGGATTGTGACCGACGGTATGCCGTGCACTTCGGCGAGCTTGCCGATATCGGGGAATTGGAGTTTGGCCTCTGGCCCGGTGCCCACAAAACGGCCTTGGAAATAGTTGCGTTGCGTATTGCGAATAGATGCATAGCCGTTGTTGTTAAAAATGAAGATAGCCACGGGAAGGTTTTGCGCTGCAATTGTCGACAGTTCCTGCACGTTCATCATGAGGCTGCCGTCACTCTCGACGGCGATGAAAGGCTTGCGACCGTTTGCAACTCCTCCCCCGATCAGTGCGGGCAGTCCATAGCCCATGGCACCCAAGCCGGAGGTTAGGAAAATGCGCTGACCCGATTTCACCGTGAAAGACGTGTAGAAGATTTCAACGGCAAGGCCTGAGCTACCAGTGACGATCAACGTGTCGCTGGGAATTTCGTCCGACAGCACGCTGGTGAGGTGGTAGTGGCTGATGACACCCGTTTCTGGGAACTCTTTCCCCTCATTGACGGGATAGCGCGATTTCCAGCGATTGCAATGGCCGAGCCATTCGCTGCGATCCTGGGTCTCACCATCTTTTGAAATGTGCAACATGGCTTCCATGAACGCACGGGCATTGGCTTCGATTTTTACATCGACGGCGTCGCCCAGTTTTGCCAATTCGCTGGGATCGACATCGATCATGACTTTTTTAGCGTTGCGGCCAAACTTTGCGGGGTTATACGCCGTCGTCACGTTGTCGAGGCGAGCACCGATGGCCACCAAAAGGTCGCTGTTTTGCACCGCGAAATTCGGTGTTCGAAGTGAGACGGTTCCGGGGCGGCCGACGCTGAGCCGATGATCCGAGGGAAACAGATCCATGGCAAGCCATGTCGTTGCCACCGGAATGTTCAACTGTTCGGCAAATGCGCGAAACATGTCGGCGGCGCCAGCCTGACGAACACCGTGTCCGGCCAACAGCAACGGACGTTTGGCCTTGCGAATGAGGTCGAGGACGTCGCGGGCTGCCTGTTCGATCGACGACTGGCTTTGAGAGGGAACTTCGATTGGAGGCGTGAAGCCTTCCAGGACGTCCGGGTTTATAGGCGCCGACTGAAGGTCGAGTGGAATATCAACCCAGGACGGACCGCGCCGACCATTGCGCGCGAGGTACACCGCTTCTTCCAAGTGGTAGCGGATCCGCAGCGGATCCATGACTGTCACCGCGTACTTCGTGATGGGCTTGACCAAACTGACGATGTCGACCTCTTGCGGCCCCATCTGGCGCACGCCCGTCTCACCCTTCAGATCTGCCCGCTTGACCTGGCCCGAGATCACCAGCATCGGCGAACTATCGATCCAGGCTCCCGCGACGCCAGTGATCGCATTGGTGCCGCCCGGCCCCGTCGTGACCAGTGCGACACCGATGTCTTCGACAACGCGTCCATAGGCTTCTGCTGCAATTGCTGCGGCCTGCTCATGGTGATGGGCGACGTATTCGATTGCCTCGTGATTACCCAGTGCGTCGGCGAGAAACATGTTTCCACCGCCGGGCACGAGAAAGACGGCTTTAATGCCGAGCCCTGCAATGAAGTCGGCGACGTAGTCTGCAAGGCGCACGGTAGCCATTTATCAATTCCAGATTGACGGTTTGATTTTGAACGACAAAATCGCTGTCTGAGATTGCGACTCTGTCAGGTCGGGTTCGAGCCTCTTGTAGCGCGCGTGACGGTTGGTTTGGTACCGGCTTAGGGCTGGTCTCCTAACCCAAAGTAAGGCGCGAAAGCTACACTAAAATCATAAGCTTGCTCGTGTTCCTCGCGGTTTTGATATTTGCTCAGATCATAGCCGCACAGGGACGAACATGTCAGAACCGGAACACTAGTGGCCCGTCGCGCCTAAATCGCTGTGCTAGCCGGAACCGCTGACGATTTAGGCGCGACATAAGGGCCACTAGAAAAATCACGGACTTAGTGTGGCGTTTAGCGCGCCTTAATTGACACCAACCTTGGCGCACCCACCAGTCAATTAAGGTGCGACGCCACACTAGAGCCAGTGACGGAGGAACGTTTTGCTTTCTTTGTTCTGGGCGATGGCCGGGTCGGTATAGAAGCTGTCGTCGACGAAGTGGGTCGACGAAATTTCTTCAAATACAGCACCGTTTTCACTGTCGAAGGCGTGTCGCGTACCCGGTGTAATTGTG
>Ga0247832_1008302_pt1 | contig 10410 bp, 8 predicted proteins | sample LaCruzMarch2015__10_FD_192407 | JGI IMG/M metagenome (GOLD analysis project Ga0247832, IMG submission 192407) | Freshwater microbial communities from meromictic Lake La Cruz, Castile-La Mancha, Spain - LaCruzMarch2015_4m | ecosystem: Environmental > Aquatic > Freshwater > Lake | place: Spain...
CGCTGTTTCAGGATTTTTATGCAAAAAATTATCCAAGGCTTCCTTCACAAAATCATTGATAAAGGTTCTGATGGCGATACCATCCGGTGCAATTACTTGCGAGCCTAACTTAGTTTTAGTTTGTGATTCAAAAACAGGCTCTTGAACTTTTACACTAATGGCCGCAACAATAGACGTGCGAACATCTACTGCTTCAAATTCTTTTTTATAAAACTCTCTAATTGTTTTTACAACTGCTTCTCTAAAGGCGCCCTGGTGCGTTCCTCCTTGCGTAGTATGCTGCCCATTAACAAACGAATAATATTCTTCGCCATAATGTGTGCCATGTGTAAACGCTACTTCAATGTCATTTCCTTTTAAGTGTATAATTGGATATAAAATATTACCACTTAAATTCTGAGTCAATAAATCATGTAATCCGTTTTCTGAATAAAATTTATTTCCATTCAAATAGATGCTTAAACCTGTGTTGAGGTAAACATAGTTCCAACACATTTTTTCAACGTACTCCATCAAAAAATGGAAATTCCCAAATATTTTTTCATCGGGAATAAAAACTACCTGAGTACCCTTTCTAAGCGTGCTTTCAGCAATAGCATCATCTTTCACCAATACCCCGCGCTCAAATTCAGCTGTTTTTATTTTTTCATCTCTTACCGAAGAAACTTTAAAGTATGAGGCCAATGCATTCACGGCTTTGGTTCCCACACCGTTTAATCCAACCGACTTTTTAAAAGCCTCACTGTCGTATTTGGCGCCAGTATTAATTTTTGAAACTACATCAACTACTTTACCTAATGGTATGCCACGACCATAATCGCGCACCTTAACAACTTTTTCTTTGATGGTAATTTCAATAGTTTTACCATAGCCCATCACATACTCATCAATACAGTTATCGATGGTTTCCTTTAAAAGGATATAAATTCCATCATCTTGCGAAGAACCATCACCTAATTTTCCAATATACATCCCTGGCCTTAGTCGGATATGCTCTTTCCAATCAAGGGTTTTTATACTGTCTTCGTTATAATTTGCTTCTGCCATGTTTTTATTATTTTGATAAAAGCTTAAGCTAATTCTATTACACGTTAAATCTAAAATGCATTACATCGCCATCGGCAACAATATATTCTTTTCCTTCAACTCTTAACTTTCCATTATCTCTGCATGCTGCCTCCGAACCATATTTCACAAAATCATCATAGGCTATTACTTCTGCTCTAATAAATCCTCTTTCAAAATCAGTATGTATTACACCTGCTGCCTGTGGCGCACTCATTCCTGTGGTGATGGTCCATGCGCGAACTTCCTTAACTCCAGCAGTAAAATAAGTAGAAAGGTTCAATAATTTGTATGCCGACTTAATCAATTTATTTACACCTGGCTCTTCTAGTCCAATGTCTTGCAAAAAAGACTGACGGTCTTCATAACTTTCTAATCCTGCAATTTCTGCTTCCATAGCAGCAGTAATAATTATTACTTCAGCATTTTCGTTTTTAACAGCTTCTTTAACTGCATCAACATGTTTATTACCTGTTTTTACTGATGCCTCATCTACATTGCAAACATACATCACTGGCTTTGCGGTCAATAAATAAATATCTTCAATATGCTTTCTATCTAATTCATTTACCGGTGCCGAACGCGCTGCCTGCCCCGATTCTAAATGTTCTTTATATATCTTCAACACTTCAAAAGCTTTTTTAGCATCTTTATCTGTGCCAACTTTTGCTGCCTTTTCTGTTTTTTGCAATTTCTTTTCTAATGAGTCAAGGTCTTTTAGTATCAACTCATAATCTATCGTTTCCTTATCTCTTACTGGATTAACTTGCCCATCAACATGCACCACATTTGGGTCATCAAAGCACCTTAACACATGTAAAATTGCATCGGTTTCTCTAATGTTTCCTAAAAATTGATTGCCCAATCCTTCTCCTTTGCTGGCACCTTTCACTAAACCGGCAATATCTACAATTTCAACATTTGTTGGTAGTACACGTTCAGGTTTCACTAGCTTTTCAAGCACAGCTAATCGCTCATCGGGCACGGTAATTACACCCACATTGGGTTCAATTGTGCAAAAAGGAAAGTTTGCTGCTTGCGCCTTTGCGTTCGATAAGCAATTAAATAAAGTTGATTTCCCTACATTTGGTAAACCCACTATTCCACATTGTAAACCCATACTATAGCTTCTTTATATTTTATTGATGATTATTATTTGTATTTTTTTATAATCGGCAAATATACTCATTTTGCTCCCTTGTTTAATGCTAAAAAATAATAGTGTTTTCATAGTTTTCAACAATAATTAAAGTTTATGAACAAGCTTTTTTAGCAGAGGCAATTGCATTACTTTCGTAAAAATTTTTATCCTATGTCATCTGTCAAAGATTTAGAAAGTTTAAGCTCTCAGGTAAGAAGAGATATTGTTAGAATGGTGCATGCCGTTAATTCAGGTCACCCGGGTGGTTCGTTGGGTTGCACCGAGTTTTTAGTGGCTTTGTATTTTAAAATAATGAAACATCATCCACAACCTTTTGATATGGATGCCAAGGAACAAGATGTTTTCTTTTTATCTAACGGACATATTTCTCCTGTTTTTTATAGTGTTTTGGCGCGTGCTGGCTATTTTGATGTTGCCGAGTTAGCTACTTTTAGAAAATTAAACTCACGTTTACAAGGGCATCCAACTACACATGAACATTTGCCTGGTGTAAGAATGGCATCTGGCTCACTTGGTCAAGGAATGAGCGTTGCCATTGGTACTGCTTTGGCTAAAAAAATGAATGGCGATCAACATTTAGTTTATACTTTGCATGGCGATGGCGAACTGCAAGAAGGCCAAATTTGGGAAGCCGCTTTGTTTGCACCAGCCAATAAAGTAGATAATTTAATTTGCACCGTTGATTACAATGGTCAACAAATAGACGGCTCAACAGAGCATGTATTGAGTTTAGGAAATTTAGCTCAAAAATTCGAAGCTTTTGGATGGTCGGTGCTTACTATTAATGATGGTAATAACATGACACAGGTGGTTGAAGGTCTTGAAAAAGCTAAATCACACACAGGAAAAGGAAAACCTGTAATGGTAATTATGCACACAGCGATGGGCGCTGGTGTAGATTTTATGATGGGAAGTCACAAATGGCACGGTGTGGCACCAAATGATGACCAATTAGCACTGGCGCTTGCCCAGTTGCAAGAAACCTCCGGTGATTATTGATAAACAACAAAAATGGAAAATGAAAATTTAAGGTATGGCGATTTTGCATATTTAAAAGTAAAAGAAATAACCAATTTCGGTGCATTTTTAGATACTGGTGGTGATAAAGATTTACTCCTGCCTTTTAGTGAACAGAGCAAAAAAGTAGAACAAGGCAAAGGTTATATTGTAGCTATTATTGTTGATGAACTAACCGAAAGGCCCATAGCTACACAGAAATATCGAAAATATATCAACGAAGATACCGCTGCCTTAAAAGTAGGACAAGAAGTCAACCTCTTGCTCACACACTTTACTGCACTTGGCGCTAATGTTATTATTGATAATGAATTTGAAGGTTTAATTTATACCAATCAAATTTTTAAAAAAGTAAAAGTAGGCGATCAGTTCAAAGGATTTATAAAAGAAATACGTGCCAATGGCAAACTAGATGTTGTCATCCAAAAACAAGGTGTTGAAGCCATTCAAAATGATACAGAGATTGTACTTAATTATTTAAAAATTAATGAAGGCTATGCGCTAATTGGCGATTTTTCGGAACCCAATCTTATTTATAGAGAATTAGGAATTAGTAAAAAAGCCTTCAAAAAGGCGGTTGGAAGTTTATACAAACAAAAATTGATTTCAATAACAGATACCGGCCTGCAATTGCTTTAGTGATGGTTTGTGGTCATTATTTTTGGCTTTTTAAATGAATGCTGTAAGTTTTTTATGAATGAGTTTCAAATTTCTAAAGTAAGCACAAACGATGCTGTTCTTTTGCAAATAATAGGGAAGCAAACTTTTTATGAAGCCTTCAAGTACGATAACAGCGAAGAAGATTTGAATCAATATTTAAATGAAAGTTTTTCGTTCGAAAAAATAACAGAGGAACTTAAAAACGTAAATTCTGAGTTTTATTTTGCCAAATCAAATGATCAAGTGCTTGGTTATTTAAAAATTAATTTCGGAAAATCTCAAACTGAATTAAACGAAAATAATAGCTTAGAAATTGAACGCATTTATCTTTTAAAACAATTTTATGGCAAAAATGTAGGGCAAAAACTATTGGATAAAGCCTTAGAAATTGCATTGAAAAATCAACATGACTTTGTTTGGCTGGGTGTATGGGAAAATAATCTAAGAGCCATTCAATTTTATAAGAAAAATGGATTTGTAGCTTTTGATAAACACATTTTTCAACTTGGAAACGACAAACAAACAGACATTATGATGAAATTGATGTTGAAATAACCAAACTTATGATAATTATAATGCAGCCTTATCAGTAATACCAATAGAATTTATTTTTTAGTCCAACTAAAAAATAAATATGCAATGGTTAATGGAAAATATCACAATAAGGCCATGCTGCAATTGGACTAAATTGAAAGTGTAATCGGTATAAGTTTTTTTACCAATACATTACTGGGCATTGTTATTTTAAATTCAGCGTATGGCCTAGTTTCTCTTTTTTAGTCTTTAAATAAAATTGATTGTGCTCATTCGAAGCAATTTCAATAGGCACATTTTCTACAATTTCTAATCCATAGCCAATTAAACCTGCACGTTTTTTAGGGTTATTGCTTAATAATCTAATTTTACTTACACCTAAGTCGCGCAGTATTTGAGCACCAACACCATAATCGCGTTCATCCATTTGAAAGCCTAATTGAATGTTGGCTTCCACAGTATCTAAACCTTCTTCTTGCAATTTGTAGGCTTTAAGTTTGTTTAATAACCCAATCCCACGCCCTTCCTGGTTCATATATAAAACAATTCCTTTTCCTTCTTTTTCAACCATGTTCATTGCTGCATGCAGTTGTGGACCGCAGTCGCATCGGCATGAGCCAAAGATATCGCCAGTTAAGCACGATGAATGCACGCGAACTAAAACAGGTTCATCGGGCTCCCAACTGCCTTTTATTAATGCCAAATGATCTTGGCCTGTTGTTTTTTGTTTGTAGGCAATTAGGTTAAAATCGCCCCATTGCGTTGGCATTTTTACCGTTACTTCTTTGTCTATCAAACTTTCGTGCGATAAACGGTATTTTATTAAATCCTCAATAGAAACAATTTTTAAATTGAATTTCTCTGCAATTAAAAATAAATCCTTTAAACGAGCCATGGTGCCGTCTTCATTCATTATTTCTACTATTACACCAGCAGGTTCAAAGCCTGCTAAGCGAGCAAAATCGATAGCTGCTTCGGTATGGCCAGCCCTTCGTAAAACACCTCCACGCTTTGCTCTTAATGGAAAAATATGGCCTGGTTTTCCTAATTCTTCGGGTCTTATTTCTGGGTTAATTAGAGCTAATACAGTTTTGGCTCTGTCTTGTGCCGAAATACCAGTGGTACAACCATGGCCAATTAAATCAACAGAAACAGTAAATGGTGTTTCGTAAGCAGCGCTATTATTAGATACCATTAACTCCAAATTAAGCTGATCGCAACGATCTTCAATCAAAGGAGCGCATATTAACCCTCTTCCATGAGTGGCCATAAAATTGATAATTTCTGGGGTAACACTGCGTGCAGCAGTTAAAAAATCACCTTCATTTTCCCTGTCCTCATCATCAACAACTATAATTACACGCCCTGCTTTAATCTCTTCTATAGCTTCTTCAATGCGATCTAATTTATTTTTCATATTTAATATTTACTGCAAAAGTATAGAATTAAACTATGTTAACTTGTACGCAGCAAAATTTTTACACAATAATTTCAAAATGTAACTGGCAATTAATCACAATTAAATGAAATGTTCAATATTTAACATCTATTTTACATCCAAATATTTGTTACAATCACAATAACATTTACTTTTGCGCAAAATTTTAACCAAATAATTAACCAAAAAACAAATCAAATGAAAAAATTAACAAAAGCAGTTTTAGCAATTTTAGTAGTTGCTTCTTCTATTACAGCTTGTAAAAAAGGTGATGATGATCCGGGATTGTCTTTAAGTTCAAGAAAATCTCGCTTAGCTGGTGAGTGGAAAGTAGATTCTTACGAATTGGCTACAACCGATGTTACAACTAACAATGGTGTAAACACAGTTACTACTGAAACATCTGTTAATACTACAAAAATTAATGGTGCCACTATAAATAATAGCTCTAATGTTACCTCTACAGCTGCTGGTTTTACAAGCTACACAGAATCTTCAACAGGATCTGTGTCTGAATTTACTTATACAATCGAAAAAGATGGTACTTGGAAATCTAAATTGGTAACCAAAATCACTTCATCAACTTTAACAGGTGGTGGTGCTTCAGTTACTGATGCTGAAAACCTTACAAGTACACAAGAATCTGAAGGTACATGGCAGTTTTTAGGTAGTAACAAGGGTGCTGAATTAAAAAACAAAGAAGCAGTTTTATTATCAATAGCTAAAACAGTAACAACTACAGTAAATATCTCCACAACAGGTACTACTGACCAAAGTACTCAAACTGAAACTGAAACTTACGCTCTAAACGAAGTAACTGAAGTTTGGACATTATCTCAATTAGCGAAGAAAGAAATGGTTGCTAACATTCAAATTGATAACAAATATGATGGAAGTACATCTTTTACAACTGGTTCAACTTCAACTACGGTTAAAAATGGTCCATATACAAGTAAAGGTTCCATTACAGTTAAATTTTCTCAAGAGTAATTAAGTTTAGTAGTTTTCTTAATTTAAAAAGCCGCATCGAACTTTCGATGCGGCTTTTTAATTGCCTAAAGGTTTATTATGCTTAGTAAAAACCTAATTACTTCTTAGCGATTTTTTAAGAAACTATAATTGTAAAATCCTTTTTATCTACCTCTGCTAACGCTATTAATTGGTCAATAATACTATTTCCAAATTTTAAATTTAGCCACAAAATGTTTTCGTAGCGCTCTTGTAAGCCACCTTCGGGAAATAAATTATCTTTTATCTTTTTAAGTTGATTAATACTAATATCATGTTTGTTTTTTTGTGCCTTTGCTGCTTTTTGAGCAAGCATTTCAATTGATTTTAGGGCTTTCATTTTTTCACCTTCTGCAGTGGCTGCAAGCGTGGCATCAATAGCTGCAATTTTTGTTTTTATTTGCTCAAAAAGCTCAAGGGTGAGCGCTTCTTCATGATTAAAAAGAAGTTCTTCTACACCCATGTTTTTCAAAGTTTTTGCTGTTAATGTTTCAATCGAATCAAATAATTCAGCGGGCGAAATACCCAGTTGTGTTAACTTTTCTGATTGCTTACTATCAATCCATAGAAAAGAGTTTCTTAAAGCCAACACTGGAAAATAAATCTGATGTGCATCAAAAACTCCCTTCAACTCAAACCAATAAGATAATTCGCCTGCACCTCCAATGTACACCAAATTAGGTAAAATACACTCTTGGTATACTGGCCTCATAATTACATTAGGACTAAATCTTTCGGGAAATTCCTCTATTTCTTGAAGCAATTGTACTTCAGTAAATGTAATTTCGGTTTCTAAAACTTTGTAAATATGATTTTCTATGGTAATACGCTTCCTTAGCTTATCTTTAAGATAAAAGAAATTGATGTAGCGCGGTTTAACCTGAATTTTTTCTTCTTTAATTAGGTTTTGATCTACCAATTGCTTTATCGTTTTAGTAACGGCAGTATGCGATAGTTGATCTAAAATATCTTTCTTAATAATATCCTTAAAACTTTCTTTTAGTAAATTATTATCTGGGTCAAGCACCAATAAACCCTTATCGGCAAACAAATTAAGTACTAAATATCTTGTGGCTTCTGCTAAACTATTATTACTCAAATAAGCCTTTAAAACATGGGCAAAGTAATTAACATCGCTAGCTTTTTCGCCTAAAAGATCATTAATTTCATTTAAAAATTGTTCAATTCCGGCAGTTGAAATACGACCTGTAGCGCCTTCAACATCATTATTCCAGGTTATTTTTTTATTGAAAATATGGATGTGATTTATTTCTTCAAAATCATGATCCTCAGTAGCCATCCAATATACTGGTACAAAGTTATATTGTGGATAGCGTTTTTTTAATTTACCACATAAGTTAATAGCAGAGGCTATTTTGTAAATAAAATATAAAGGCCCTGTAGCCAGGCACAGCTGATGGCCTGTAGTAATAGTAAATGTGTTTTGCGATTTAATTAATTCAACAGTTGATGCTAAGCCAGTAAATTGATCATAAAATGGAGCATGTTGCTGCTTTAATACTTCAAATAAATCAACTCTATTAACATCATTTTTTTGCCTTTCCTCTATTGCCTTTTCAAAATTTTCGATGTCGAAGTAATGGTTATAAAAAGGCCTTAATCTTGCATCGTTTGCAATATAGGCTCTAGTAAGTCCACTAATATATCCTGTGTCGAGTAAAGACACTTTACTAACATTCATAGCAAAAACTTTAGATTAAGTAATTTTCGAAACTGAAAAATCGATCCGAATTATTATTTAGTTGCTCCTTCCTTTTTCTTTCTTCTATATCTCATAAAGAAGTAAATAGCTCCACCAATAATTAAAACTGGCAAAAAGTAAGAAGATGAAACCCCATTGTTTCCTATGCTTACAAAAACCCTACTCCATCTTACTTTATTAAAAATGCTTGTGGATAAATTATCTAAACTTAACCATACAAAAACCGCTTTTCCAACAATATGATCTTCGGGAACAAAGCCCCAAAAACGACTGTCAGCAGAATTATGCCTATTATCGCCCATCATAAAGTAGTAATTCATCTTAAAGGTATAATTGGTGGCTAACAGCCCATTAATGTAGATGGCGTTTTCTTTTATTTCAAGCTTGTTATTTTCGTACACTTCAATTATTCTTTTGTAAATAGGCAGGTTAGCCATATTTAAATTAATCTTTTCTCCTGCTTTTGGAATATTAAGCGCCCCATAATTATCTACATTCCATTTTCTTTCTGGATCAAAAGGAAAGATATACTCTGCGTAAACTCCGGGCTTGTCAAACAGCGGCTCAATATGCACCACATTTCCAAATGATTTTATTTTTTCAGCATTTTCTTTGGTCAATGTAAGTTCATAATCGCCCATATTAGAAGTTTGTACTCCTTCAGTAACTTGCATTTCTTTAAATGCTTTTGGATTAAAACCACTGCCATCGGTCTGCACATGGTACTTCCATTGCATTCTTTCGGGCATGTCGGCCATTTTATCGTTAATATATAACAACCCTTGTTTCACTTCTAGCTTATCACCTGGTATACCAACACATCGTTTTATGTAGTTTTCTTGCTTGTCAACAGGCCTAAAATCTTCCATTGGATAGTTGAATACTACCACATCATTATTTTTTATTTTCCCTAATCCAGGTAATCTAAAGTAAGGAAGTTTTATCAATTCAGAATACGATTTAACAGATTCTGTAAAAGGCATGGTATGATGGGCAAATGGGAACGAAATAGGCGTCATGGGAACGCGCGCACCATAGCTTACTTTACTTACAAATAGAAAATCTCCAATTAGCAAAGATTTTTCCATAGATGATGTTGGAATGGTGAATGCTTCAATAAAAAAAGTTCTGATAAAAGTAGCTGCAATTACTGCAAATAAAATTGCATCGCCCCATTCACGTAGAGGTGTCTTTTTCTTATCACTTTTATAAAATAAATAAAATATTCCGAGGGTTATAATGCACAGGAAAAGAAATAAATATATATTCATTTTCTTTGTTGGAGTGCTTTCTTTTTTAGCCATAAATAATTGGTTAATGTCTGTGTTGCTATTTGCAGCAACGAAGTAAATAAATTTTTCTGTTAACGAAAGTTAAGCCTGTTAATTAGGTTTGATGCTTTATTTGAATTTAAACTTAAAATTGGTTTTCGATAATTATAAAAAAGTTGAAACTGATGTTCATCACAAATTTAAAACATCATTCATTCCATAAACTCCTTTTTTTCCTATGAGCCATTTTGCTGCCATAATAGCGCCTGCAGCAAATCCTTCTCTATTAATAGCAGTGTGTTTTATTTCAATTATATCTTGAGCAGATGTATATTTGATAATATGAGTTCCTGGCACATCGGGCTCTCGTATGCTGTGTATAGAAAGGGTATCTTCGTTGGTAAAAACATTATTTTCCCAATTTTTATAATGGCAGTTTTGCATTAGTATTTCCTCTGCCAAAGTAATGGCCGTGCCACTTGGGGCATCAAGTTTAGCAGTATGATGTATTTCGGACAACGAAATTTTGTAT
>Ga0247832_1008307_pt1 | contig 10406 bp, 6 predicted proteins | sample LaCruzMarch2015__10_FD_192407 | JGI IMG/M metagenome (GOLD analysis project Ga0247832, IMG submission 192407) | Freshwater microbial communities from meromictic Lake La Cruz, Castile-La Mancha, Spain - LaCruzMarch2015_4m | ecosystem: Environmental > Aquatic > Freshwater > Lake | place: Spain...
TGAGCCGCAGCTCAAATAGGTCGCAGGCAGCGGCCCGCTGCGCTGGGTTCTGCGCTAGCGTGGCAGCGAGCGTTTCCGGCTGGCTGATGACGCCCACGGTGAGCGGGCGCGTGGAGAGCAGCAGGTTTTTTGAGGAAATAATTTGTGGCATTTACTAGAACTTTTATAACAATCAGGAAGATGAAACTATCTCGAACCCTTGGAGACCTCTGGAACTATGCTTGGTCGCAGGCAGGAAATCAATTTGCAGCTTACCGAACTGGCCGACAGCGCGATTCTTGCCACCAGCCTGTGGGTTTTGTATGTCGTCCGTGCCTATGTTTTGCGGAGCTGGTTTCCGAACCTGGAAGTGATTCCGCCGTTCAAGGACTTCTGGGTCGCAGCGGTGCTAGTGCCCTTCACGCCGATCGGCTGGAGGCGCGCGGTTTTTACAACCACCTACTGCACAAGAGCCCCGTGCAATGCCTGCGCGAGCTGGCTAGCACTCTGGTCTGGATGGGCACGATCGTGGGTGCCATCGTCGTTTTTTCCGCTGGGAAGTGCCTAGCCGCTCCGTGATCTCGATTCAAATCCCCGTTTTCAAGATCCGCAACGACCCGCGCATCTTCCCTTTCGGCCAATTCCTGCGCAAATTCAGCATCGACGAACTGCCGCAACTGCCCAACGTGCTGCGTGGCGAGATGGACCTCGTCGGCCCACGCCCGCTGCCGGTGTACGAGATCGAACGCATCGAGAAGCACGCGTAGCGCCGCCGCCTGAGCGTCAAACCCGGTCTCACCTGCCGATGGAAAGTCAGCGGACGAAATGGCGTCAAGAACTTCGACGAATGGGTCGCGCTCGACTTGAAGTATGTCGATAACTGGTCGCACTGGCTGGATGTGGTAATCCTGTGCAAAACCGTGGCAGTGGTAATGCGCGGAAGAGGGGCGCACTGAAAGGCGCTGGGGGAAAAGTGGCTCAATGCTGGCGGCGATGCTAGCTAAGCACTCGCCTGCGACGGCTCCAGCTCGCTCAGCTTCTGCTCCCACTCGGCGTTCAGCTTTTGCAGCTGCGGGTCCAGCTCGTCGTGCTCTTTCTGGAGCGCGAGGGCCTTGTTGTTGTCTGACCAGGTGCCGGGGTCTTGCAGCAAGGTGATGATCTCCTGGTTGCGCTTCTCCTTGGTCATGATCTCGGCTTCGAGTGCGGCGACACGCTGCTCCAGCTCGCGCTTCACTTTGGTGCGGGCGATACGTTCCTCAGTCTCCGCACGGCGCTGTTCCTTGGTCTTGCTGGGGGCCTTTTTCTCCTGGGGCTGCCAGTTCGTCGGCTGCTGATTGGTCAGCTTGGCGGTCAGCGCTTCGCGGGCGGACAGGGCCTTGGTTTTGTCGAGGTAATACTGGTAATCGCCGGCATACGGCGTGAGCTGGCCAGCGGCGATGTGGATCACGCTCTTGGCCATGGCGCGGATGAAATGCACGTCATGCGAGATGAACACCAGCGTGCCCTCGAACGGCTCCAGAGCGCCGATGAGTGCGTCGATACTGCCCATGTCCAAGTGCGTCGTCGGCTCGTCCATCAGCAGGAAGTTCGGCGGATCGAGCAGTAGCTTCACCAGCGCAAGTCGGCTCTTCTCACCACCGCTGAGGATGCCCACGGGCTTGAACACATCGTCGCCTCGAAACAAGAACGAGCCCAGGATGCTGCGGGCCGCGACCTCCGGCACCGGCTTGTCGCTGTCGAGCGCGCTCTGCAGCACCGTGTGCTTCGGGTTCAGCGTGTCCATGCGATACTGGGCGAAGTAGCCTAGCTTCACATTGTGCCCCAGCTCACGCATGCCGCCCTTCGGTTGCAGCGCTCCGGCGAGCAATTTCAGCAGCGTGGACTTGCCCGCGCCGTTCGGACCAACCAGCACGGTGCGGGCACCGCGTTCGATTTCCAAATCCAGATCTTCATACACGGGCGTCGAACCGTAGCTGAACTGCAAGCCCTTCACAGTCATGACCTTCAGGCCACTACGCGGCGGCTGTGGGAAGCGGAATTTCACTGTCTTCTCGCGTGACTCAGGTGCGTCTAGCACGTCCATCTTGTCGATCATCTTCATCTTGCTCTGCGCGCTGGACGCCTTGCTGGCCTTGGCCTTGAAGCGATCGACAAAGGTCTGCAGCTTGGCGATCTCGCGCTTCTGGTTCGCATACGCGGCCTCGTGCTGCAGCTCGCGAGCTTCCTTCTGCCCGACGTAGCTGTCGTAGTTGCCGGTGTAGCGGAAGATTTTGCTGCGAGAGATCTCCAGGATCACATCCGTGAGCTGATTCAAGAACTCGCGGTCATGTGAGATCATGAGAATCGCACCGGGATAGCCCATGAGGTAATCTTGAAACCAGATCAGGGATTCAAGGTCGAGATGGTTTGTCGGCTCATCCAGCAGCAGCAAATCCGGCTCCTGCACCAGCAAGCGCGCCAAGTGCGCACGCATGACCCAACCACCGGACAAGGTCTTCGCACTGCGCTCAAAATCACTCTCGCGGAAGGCGAGGCCACGCAGGATGGACTTCGCCTTGGGCTCCGCCTCCCAATGCGAGTGCTCCGGCACATGGCTCAGCGCGAGCGATAGCACCGTCTCATTTCCCACCGGCGCGGACTCCTGCGGCAGGAATCCGATGCTCGCATTCTTCTCCCAGATGACACGGCCATCGTCGGGCGTCAGTTCCTTCAGCAAAATGGCGAACAAGGTGGACTTGCCTGCGCCGTTCGGACCGACAAGGCCAATGCGTTCGCCGCGCTGAATGTGGAAGGACACGTCGCTGAACAGCGTGCGACCTGCGTAAGTTTTTTCGAGACCGGAGACGGAAACCATGGGGGCGCGTTCTGTCCCACTCTGCTCCCGATAAGTCAATGGCGCGCTCAGGGGCCGCTAGCGCAGCGAAAGGTCGCCGCTGATCTTCTGCGGACCGCGCACGAACTGGCCGATGCCTTCATCTGCACTCGGCACGATCAAGCCGTGGAACGAGGTCGATTGCGCAGGCGTGCCGAGCAAGCAGCTGCCGCTAAACTGGCCCGTAGCGGCATTGATCAACAGGCTGAAGGACTTCGGACTGGTTGCCAGCGGAGCAGGCCGCACGGCGCTTTGGCTCAGGGTCAAAGGCATCGTCGCAGGCCTGGTCAGGCCGCCAACCGTGAAGACAAGCACGCCATTCGGCGTGCGCACTGGTGCTCCCAACAACCGCTGGCCGGAGGCAGGTGCGCGATAACGACTGCCCTTGGCTTGAGCGTAAAGCGTGTCCACCCCTCGGGGAAGGCGGCATCGTCCGGGCTCGCCTCCTTGCGCCAGCTGACCGAGCCAGCGCATTCATCATCGGCGACATCGAAACGCGCCATCACGCTGCCATCGCCACCGTAGAGCGGTGCGAACAGCGGCACGCCCACGTCGGTCAAGCCAGTGCTGCTGGTGAAGGCCGCGCCATCGGCGGTGCGCCCCGTTGCGGTCACGGCACCTGCTGCATTCACGACCAGGGAGACGAAGCCACGGCCTTCGGGGATCAGCGTGGTGATGCCGCGTTGCAGTTCGTTGGTGACGATGCCTCCGTTGTAGCGCCCGGCAGTCTCCGTAGATGACCGATGCCGGTAGGCATGGAATAGCACACGCTGGCCGGTGGACGAAATCTGCAAATTTCCTGAGACACCTTGATCACTCGAGACTGTCAGACTGAGGAATGCAGACTCGGGATTGCCACCCAGCGACAGCGGCACGTCACTCGAGTAGAGCGTGTCATCGCTGGAATACGGGAACTTCCCGGTGAGCGGCCACGATTGCTTGCCCAAGGTCAAGCGGCCACTGAAGCCCGCCGAGCTGGTGGTGGTGAGTTGAAGAAAGCCACCCAGTTCCATATTCTCATCGGAGCGATCCAAGGTGCCGCTGAATTGTCCGACCAAAGCCGGGGCAAGCGCTTTCACCTCCAGCGGCACGGTTAGCACGGGACCTTTGCCCGCTGCATTCGTCGCCCAGAGTTTCACGCTGTAGGTTCCCGGCACGGTGGCAGCTCCTTCAATGGTGCCCGCATTCGCATTCAAGATCAGCCCTGGCGGCAAGTCTGATGCACCATAGCCCGAGGCGATGCCGTCCAGGGTGAGATCCATCGAAGTCAAGCCATGTGCCGTGACCGAGACCTCCCTGGGTCCGGTGACTACAGGTGCCCGCACGAAGGTGACATACAACAAATCACTCTGAGCTTCGGCACCGCCTGAGGTGAGGCGGCAATAAAAGCCAACCTGCTTCGCTTCAGGCGACGTGACCGTCATCGCGGCTTTGGTCTCATCGTCAAACGGCACGCCTTCCGAGAACCACTGGTATTTCAAATCTGGCCCGGCAGCACGAACCGAAAGGGTGTGAGGCTTGCCCACAGCAGCCTGCTCAGTGCCCTGCAGTGCGGGCTCGAAGACGCCGACGAGCAGCACGTCCTTCACCGTTGTTCCTGCAGCATTGGTCACTGTGAGGCTGTAGGTGCCCGCCACATTGAGCGAGCTGGCCACGACGAGGATCGAATCCGTGGTCGCTCCTTTGATTGGCACGCCGTTCTTCCGCCACTGATAGGTATTATCCGGCGGGTAAACTGGCTGCGGAGGCCACAATGGGATCGACTGCAGGCTGTTAGTGCCACTCCGCACTGGCAAGGGATGGAACGTGTAGGTGTCGCCCAGCGGCAGCATCATTGAATGAGGCATGATCCGCAGCTCGGGCTTGGTCACGCCCCAGCCAGCGATCGTCAGGTCCATCACCGTGATCGCCGGTGTGCCGGATTTCATGCGCAAGATCGCCGAGCGAACGCCGCTCGCTGTTGGCTTGAAAATCGCGCGATAGGTCGCCTTCGTCGTCGTTCGGCTCACGAGCGTCACAATGAAATCTGCCGCCGCAGAACCTCCCAGCACGAGGGCGAGAGTCGGCAGGGGGGCCGTCGCCGTCGTCACCTCAAAGGTCAGGCTGCTGGTCTTGCCCACCACTGCGGCAGGCAGGGCCAAGACCTGCCCGCCTTCCAGGGTCGTGTCTTGCCCAGAGGCCTTGACCAAGAGCAGACTGAGGTCTCCACGACCCACCAGAGCGACATCGAAAGACGGCAGCGTCACATCGCTGCTTGTCACGTGGAGCATGGCCGTGCGGATGCCATCGTCCAAGGGAGCAAAAGCGATTTCGACCGTGGTGCTCTGCCCAGCAGCAATCACTGCGGGTGGCGCGGCGACCAGCGAATACTCCGCCGCATGGGCACCCGTGAAGCCGATGTTCACTTGCTTCAAATCACTGCCGCCAGTGTTGCGCAGCACCAGAAACGCATGGCGGCTGTGAGTCAGCCCCAGCACCTCCAGGCGCTGCTCCAACGGCACATTGATGACGCCCTCCACCACTAGCTTGGGCTGGCCTTGGCCGGTGAGGGAGATGGAATAGTAGTCCTCATCCACGTCACTGCTGCGGATTCGCAGCGTGGCCTGATGCAGCGAAGCATCCGCCGCTGTGTGACTGATCGTGAGCGTCGTGCTGGCCCCCGGCACCAGCGAGGCGGGCACGTCCGACAGGGTGAAGGCATAGCCCGATCCGTCGAGGTAGGCGGACAGATTCAGCAACGGCCCCGCGCCGGTGTTCTTGATCGTGATGGTCTGCTGAGTTGGCGCAGGCCCGAAGGTCAAGGCGCCGCTGCCATTCGGCAAAGGCGCGCCCGCACTGTCCACGATCTCAATCTCCGGCGGCAGCACCCCCTCGGCGGTCAGCGCCACGTCGATGGGCGTGTCGCCTTGAATGCCGGAGCTGATGCGCACCTTCGCGCTGCGCGTGCCCAGGCCTTTCGGCGAGTAACGAATGCGAACGCTGGCCGTCACATAAGGCCTCAGCTCAATGGGGTTCAGCGGATCACGCAGTTCGAAGTCTCCCGCTCCATCGTCGAGAATCGTTGCCGAAAGCGCGGGCACGGTGGCAAAGGATTGGTTCGTGACGTAGATGACGCGCTCCAAACTGGAGTTCGCCGGCAGCGCGCCGAAGTCCACTGGCCCCGTGAGCGCGGGGTTGCTCTGGTGATCCACGCTGACGCGCAGCTGCGGTCCATGCTGGAAGCAAAGCAGGTGCTTGGCAGGATCAAAACCGGTGCCGATTTGGGACCAGCGCACCTCATCCAGATCACCCGTGAAAAGATCCGTGCCCGCCGGTGTGCCGCCAGCGGTGATGGCCCCGCCGCTGGCCGTCACGTAAGGAGTGGTGATACTGTCTCCAGCGGCTTGACCATTCACGTAAAGCGTCGCCACGCTCGCCTTCCGCACCAGAGCCACATGCACCCACTCGCCCGCCGTGAAGCTCGCCTCGCCCACATCCCCGGCGCCGCCGAGCCGACCCCGCAGCACGCCATCGACCTGATAAATGCCGAAGCCATTCGTGCCCGAGGTGCCGCAATAAACCAGGGCCTGCGTGCCTGTCGTCGTCTGCGGGCGTGCCCAGGCTTCCACTGCGAAGTTGTCCGGCAGAATCAGGGTCAGCCCCGAGGTGATCTTGCCCGTGCCGTCAAAATGCGCGCCCAGCTTGCTCTGGACTATGGTGGCCGCTGGCGTGCCCGCCACGTCCACGTAGGTAGGCGAGCCCGTGACGGTTTGCTGAACGTTGACGTTGATCGTGCCGCTGGCCGCGAAGGCGTCGAGCTTGGTCGCCGTGAGGGCCCCACCCGCTTGCGCACCCCCATCCGAATCCCCCAGCCGCCAACTGAACGCGAAATTCACCGGGCCAGAGGCGTTCGGGTTTGGGAAAATCGGCGGATTGACGATGATGGGGGTAGTCGGCGTGATCACCGGCCCAGGCCCAATAATCACTCCCGACCCCGGACCGCCGATCAAGACGAGGCGCAATTTCACAGCCACTTCAAAGCGCACGCCTCCGCTGTTAGCGTCAAAAATCAGTTTGCCGAAGCCAAAACCGTTGCTCGCCACCTGGACGGCCATGCTCTCCCCCGGTGCCAAGGACGTGGCAGGCAAGGTAGCCGACACGCCTGAAGTCGAAAGCGCCTGGAGATTCACCAAGTCAGCACCGCCGTCATTGGTCAGAATCAGTGTCGCCCCACTTGCCACCTGCGACGCCACTGGCGTGGGCACGCTGGGGTAAAACATAGAGTTCAGAGGTCGCACCTCGCCCACGCCGACCTCTTTGATCCGCAGCACGGGGCCGGTCACCTGGGACGTGGCCAGCAGCGAAATGGTAAAAGCACTTTCGTCCGCGTCATTGCTGGAGATCGTTAGCATGGCGGCCATGCTGCCCTTCACATTCGGGGCGAAGCTCACCACCAGCGGGGCTGTCGCCCCAGGGGCCAGCGAAGCTGGCAGCGCGTGGCTTACCACAAACGTGGCCCAGTCCCCCCCGGAAATGGCCGCGCCCAGGCTGGTAAGGGGCTCGTCGCCCGTGTTTTTGACGGCGAAAGTGATCGGCCGCACCTGGCCCGGCGCGCATGTGGGCGCGTCCACGTTGATCCAGGGTAGCAGCACCAAGCTTGTGCCTCGATAAGAGATCGGCTCCACGCCGCCCGTGCTGGTCAGCTCCTCACCTTCCCAACGCTGCACACTGATTTCCGGCGCTGCCTGAAGGCCTTGGGAGCCCAGGATAGCGCAAGCAAACCACGTTCGAAGTTTCAGCATAGGGCAGGCATTTTGCCACACCGCCCACCGGAGGCCCAGCTTTTTAGTCATGCTGGACTGGACCCATTCACCCATCACGGCGCAGGCAGCGGTAGGCCCGCCTGCACGCGGAAGAACAGATGCGGTGCCGCCGGTGCGCCCAGGGTGAAGCCTGCGGTGCCGCCCGTCAGCGGGCTGCCGACTGGCTGCCAGTCGCTCAGGTTGCTGCTGCAATAGACGGAGTAGACCCGGCGGTCGGTGCCAGTCCAATCCAGGTCCACGTCCCCAGTCGCGGGGTTGTAGGTGAAGCGCGTGACCTTCAGCCGCTCGGTGGCGCTGAAGGGGTTCGTGTCGGCAATGTATTCGTCCGCGTCGCTGACGCCGTCATGATCAAAGTCGCTGTTCGGGGTGCTGCCCAGCAGGGCGAGATTGCTGCCCAGGCCAGCGGAGACGGCGAGTTCCAGTTCCCAAGCATCGGGAATGCCATCGCCCGCGCCTGACGAACCACCGGCCACACTGTCGGCGTCGGCACCGGGATGAATCACGGTTTTCAAAGTGCCCAGGTCAATCCAGCCGCAGTTGGCGGAGTAAGCGTAGCCGCTCAGCGCGCCGGTGACGAGGTCCACGCGGGGCGGGGCGCCGATGGTAGGATCAAAGGAAATCCAGCCGATGTTCGCACCATACGCATAGCCGCTCAGCGCGCCCGCGCCGTCATGGTTCACACCGATGTCGCCGCCCGTCTGCGTGTAGCCAGTCGAGAGGGATGGCTTGCCATCACCGAGGTCGATCCAGCCGACATTCGCGGCATACACCTTGCCATGCGCCATGGTCGTTTCGATCACAGGAGCATCGGCGGCGAGCGGGTTCGTGCGCCAGTTCAGCCAGCCAAAATTCGCCGCGTAGGTGAAGCGATATGCGGGGGTGATGGTGCTGAATGAAGGGGAGGCGAGCACGGCCGAAACATCAACCCCAGCGCTCACGGCGTTGGCAGACATTCCTGCTAACGCGCCTGACATGTTCACAGCAACCGGCGTGGTGCGCTCCGTGGTCGTGCCATCGCCGATACTTCCTTCGTGATTCCCTCCCCACGCATAGAGTTCGCCGTCTGAGGTCAGAGCCAAGCTGTGGGTCGAACCTGCCGAAATGGCCGTCACGGATTTACCTGACAGCGCACCGCTCATGTCCGTCTCCACAGGTGAACGCGCGACGATGGTCGCAGAGCCGTCACCGAGCTGACTTAAACCGTTCTGCCCCCAACCAAAGACTGTGCCATCGGACGCAAGCGCCAGCGTGAAATCGTCACCGGCGCTGACGGCGACCATGGTCTTGGCCGACATGACGCCAGTGCTGCCGATAGCCACTGGGGAGCTTTCGCGAATCGCAGCAGAACCGTCCGCGAGTGTGCCGTTCACGTTGTATCCCCAGCCGACCACGATCCCTGTCGAAGTCACGGCGTGGCCGTGCACTGTCCCCATGCTAATGGCAGTCACGGTCTTGCCCAGCAGGATGCCGCTCGTAACCACCGCCCCCGGCACGTTGCTGTTTGTGTAGTTCCCCTGGCCGAGTTGCCCATTCGTGTTGTGGCCCCAGGTGAAGACAAGGCCGTCTGAGGTCAGCGCCGCAGAAAAGTCGGCACCTGCATCAATGGCGATGACTACTTTGGTCGCCAGCACCCCCGTGGTATCCACGGCGACAGGGGTCTTCCTCTGAAAGCCAGTGCCGTCACCGAGATTGCCATAAGTGTTCCCTCCCCAAGCGAAAACCAGACCGTCGGAACTCAGGGCGAGACTGAATTCAAATCCCGCAGATACAGCGACAATCGTCTTGCCAGACAGGACGCCGGACATGTCCACAGCCACGGGAGAGAGTCGCGTCGTCAAGGTGCCATCGCCAAGCTCACCTCGGCTGTTGCTACCCCAGGCATAGACCATGCCATCCGAAGTGACCGCCAGCGTGTGACTGCCGGAAGTCGATAGGGCCGTAACGGTTTTCCCTGCCATGACGCCTGACATATCCACGGCGCTTGGGGTCGATTGGTTCACGCTTGAGCCATTGCCCAGAGCGCCCGCCAGTCCCCAGCCCCAGGCAAACGGCTCGCTCGCGATTGAAGAGCGAACAGTGGAGGCCAGCAACAGAGCGATCAGCACCGAACAGAGCGCCGACTGTGGCAGCTGACGCCGACAAACGATGAGGTTCAAAATGGGATTCATGGTGGAGAGGCAGAGCGCGGTTCCGACGCGGGAGGATTACAGGCCGAGATTGGCGAAAGACGTCACGCCAACCGTGTTCGGCGTCTGTAGCGCGGCGATGCCGTTGGTGCCGGGCGCAGGCTGGATCGGGGCCAAGGTATTGCCGCGCAGCGTGTTGCGGATCACGTTGTTTTGATCACTGGCGACCTCAATGCCGTAGCGGCTGTTCCCCGAAGCACTGCATTGGTCGATGGTGTTGCCGTTGTTGCCGAAGAAGCCGGACAATTGGTTGTTCGAGGCCACGCAGTTGGTCAGACGGCAGTGGTCGCTGACATGGAAGCCCTTGCCCTGCGCGATCACGCCCATCGCGCCATTGTCGTCGGCTGTGCAATCCGTGAACAGGCAGCTGTGCGAGACATGGAAGCCATCACCATCATTGCCCTGGGCCACGCAGTTCACGAAGGTGGTGGCGTTCTTGTTGTATTGCGGGTCCATTACGGTCCAGGCCTCCGAAACGAAGCCGTGGTCCTGGCTGTCCCGGGCGGTCACATTGGCCAGCGTGCAGCCATTGCGCACATGCACACAAGAGTCACCACACTCCGAAGC
>Ga0247832_1008310_pt1 | contig 10401 bp, 8 predicted proteins | sample LaCruzMarch2015__10_FD_192407 | JGI IMG/M metagenome (GOLD analysis project Ga0247832, IMG submission 192407) | Freshwater microbial communities from meromictic Lake La Cruz, Castile-La Mancha, Spain - LaCruzMarch2015_4m | ecosystem: Environmental > Aquatic > Freshwater > Lake | place: Spain...
GTGCTCACCGGCACGACCTGGGAAAATCTTGAGCGCCTCGACCTTGTCGAACTGGTCGTCTTTGTCCGTGTCCGTCAGGCGATAAAGACCGCGCACCTCGTCGCCGCCTGCCTTGCCCTTTTTCGGGGACTCGGGTGTTTCGCTGGCTTTGTAGGTGGAGTCATTCACCACGCCATACAGCGCGCCGAAGGCATAGAGCAGCCCCTGGCAATGGCCGAAGTCCACGGTGAGTTTTTCCACCTTGGTATCGGCGGCTTTGCCACCCAGGGCAGGCGGTGTGATGCGGTAGAGCGCCCCGTATTGGTCGCTGCAAATGAGGCGACCCTTGTCGTCCTGAGTCATCGCTACCCAGGAGCCTTGCTGCTCCTTCGGCACGGAATACAGCAACTCGACCTTGAAGCCCTTGGCGACTTTGATCTTGTCCACCGGCGTGGCTTGTTCAGCCTGCTGGGCAGACAGGGGAAATGCGAGAGCAAGGAGTGAGAGCGTGAAAAGTCGGTTCATGCAGGGAGGATGAGAACGCGTGAGGAGAGCAGAACTTGCGATGCGCAGCGAGGACAATGCTTCCCGCTGAACAGCCCGCAGCGAACGCAATATCCGCCGCGTATCTTCCTGGCTGAAAGTGGGTCCTCTGCAAGATGGGCCGCATTCAATCCATACTATGCTCTGTATACAGGTGCCCAATCCCATGCTGCGCAACGCCCTACTCACTCTTGGCCTGATCGTGACTGCCGCTCAGGCGTCCGCCATTGGCTTCAACCACGACATTCGCCCGATTCTGGCGGATGCCTGCTTTCACTGCCATGGTCCTGACCCCGGCACTCGCAAGGCTGGCCTGCGACTGGATACGGAAGCTGGCTTCTTCACGGCAAAGCCCGGCGAGACACCCACGATCATCAAGGGCAAGCCCGAGGCTAGCCCCTTGTATCAGCGTCTGATTTCGACGGATGAGGAAGAGGTGATGCCGCCGCCCGAGACGCACAAGGCACTGAAGCCAGAGCAGATCGCAAAGGTAAAGCAATGGATCGCCGAGGGCGCGCCGTGGCAGCCGCACTGGTCACTGATCGCGCCTACCAAGGCGGCACTGCCTGCGGTGAAGGATGCGTCGTGGGTAAAGACCCCGACGGATCGGTTTGTGTTGGCCAAGCTGGAAGCCTTGGGCCTGAAGCCTGCTGCCGAAGCGGACGCGACCACGCTCATTCGTCGTGTCTCGTTGGACATCACTGGCCTGCCGCCGTCACCCGAGCTGCTGACCCGGCATCTGCCCAAGGGCGGAGCGAAGCTTACCGACGCACAGCTCTCAGCATTGGTCGATGAGTTGATCAAATCCCCTACCTATGGCGAGCACCGCGCCCGCTACTGGCTGGATGCCGCGCGCTATGGCGACTCGCATGGACTGCACTTTGATAAGCCGCGTGAGATGTGGCCCTACCGCGACTGGGTGGTCAGCTCGTTCAATCGCAACCAGCCCTTTGACCAGTTCACCATCGAGCAGCTGGCAGGCGATCTGCTGCCGAAGCCCAGCACCGAGCAACTGATCGCTACGGGCTTCCAGCGTTGCAACATCACGACCAATGAAGGTGGCACGATCGACGAAGAGAACTTGGCGAACTACGCCTCGGATCGCGTGCAGACTCTGGGCTGGGTTTACATGGGCTTGACCACGAACTGCGCGCAGTGCCACGACCACAAATTTGATCCGATCACCGCCAAGGACTACTACTCGCTGACCGCCTTCTTCCGCAACACGACGCAAAAGCCGAAGGATGGCAATGTGAAGGACGGCCTGGGGCCGATCCTGGTGCTGCCGACGGCCAAGGATCGTCCGCGTTGGGATTCGCTACCTACGGAAATCGCTGCGGCGAAGACGATGATGGATGGGCAACGCAAGAGCGCTGGTAAGGAGTTCGATCAGTGGCTTGCCACGGCGAAGCCGCAAGATCTGGACAAGGATATGCCGACCAGAGGCATGGTCGCCCATTTGCCGCTCAATGAAGGTGTGGGCAGTGAGGTAACGGGTGTGTGCGGCTCGACCAAGACCTTCAAAGCGCTCGGCGAGGTGTCCTGGAAAGCCGATGGGAAGATCGGGCCCGCGCCTGTGATGAAACCAAATGGCACCTTCGATGTCGGCGATGTCGGCGACTTTGAAAAGAACCAAGCCTTTAGCTACGGTGCCTGGGTGCGGGCGGGGAAAGTCGGCATGTCGGGGGGCATCCTGGCGCGCATGGACGAGAAGGCCGGCTTCCGTGGTTGGGATCTGTATCAGAATGATCGCAACTACTCGGTGCACATCGTGAACACTTGGCCCAATGACGCGCTGAAGGTTAGCACGCGCAAACCTAGCATCCGCCCTGGCGTGTGGCAGCATGTGTTCGTGACCTATGACGGCAGCGGTCAGGCCCAGGGCGTGAAGCTCTACATCGACGGCGTGGATACCCCACTGACGATCGACGCCAACGCACTCAAGGGCAGCATCAAGACCAAAACGCCGACACGAGTCGGGCAGCGCAGTCACGTTCAGGTCTTCCACGAAGGAGCCGTGCAAGACGTGCGCATTTTTGAGCGCAAGCTTGCCGCAGCGGAGATTGGAACCATCGCAAAGGTGGGCCCTCTGCGTGAGATGCTTGCCTCCAGCAAGCGCGGCCCCGCACAAAGGGCGGCCCTATTCGAGCACTACCTCGTCACCCGCCATGTCGGCTATCAGAGCGCCAATGGCATGAACGTAAAACGGGTGGCTGAGCAGGATGCCATCAAAGCGCGCAGCCCGATCACGCATGTGCAGGAGGAGAAGATGGAAAGCAAGCCGATGGCGAACATCCTGATGCGCGGCGCGTATGACAAAGTCGGTGAGCAAGTGGCCGCTGCCGTGCCTGTGGCGCTGGGCAAGCTGAATGACAAAGCACCGAAGAATCGCCTCGGTCTCGCTCAGTGGCTAGTCAGTGAGAATAACACGCTGACGGCGCGTGTGACCGTGAATCGGATGTGGCAGGAGTTGTTTGGCAGTGGCTTGGTAAAGACCAGTGAAGACTTCGGCATCATGGGCACTCCTCCGTCGCATCCTGAGCTGCTCGATTGGTTGGCCGTTGAGTTCCGCGAAACGGGCTGGGATGTGAAGCGTTTCTACAAGATGCTGGTGACCTCGGCGGCCTATCGTCAGGGGACAGTGATCACGCCTGAGAAGCTCGATAAGGATCGCGACAACATGTTCCTGAGCCGCGGCCCCCGTTTCCGTATGGATGCCGAAATGATTCGCGACTACGCACTCGCAGCCAGTAGTAGCTTGTCACCGAAAATGGGTGGCCCGGGCACCATGCCCTATCAGCCGGAGAATGTGTGGGAAGTCGTGGGCATGGGCACCGAGCGCTACACCCAGGACAAGGGCGAGAACCTCTATCGCCGCACGCTCTATAACTTCTGGAAGCGCATGGCTCCACCCGCGAGCATGGACATTTTCAATGCCCCTTCCCGCGAGGTGAGTTGTGTGCGCCGCGACCGCACGAACACACCGCTGCAAGCCCTGGTCACCATGAATGATCCACAGTTCATCGAGGCAGCGCGTAACCTCGCGCAGCGCACTCTCAACGCCGTGAAGGGCGATGATGCTGTCAAGCTCAACGCCATCGCCGAGCGCCTGCTCTGCCGCCCGATCAAGGCGCAGGAGCAAGACATTCTGCAGGCGAGTCTCCAGGACCTGCGTGCGCACTACAAGGCCAGTGCTGCGGATGCTGAGGCCTTGCTAAAAGTCGGCGATTCCAAGGCTGACGACAAGCTGTCGAAGGCTGAACTCGCGGCCTGGACCATGGTATGCAACCAGCTCATGAATTTGGACGAAGTCCTCAATAAGTAATCTTTCTCGATCTATGTCACTACTTCACGAATGGAATGCCTTGGAAACGCGCCGCCGCTTCTTCGGTCGTGGCTCGAATGCGTTGGGCTATGCAGCTCTGTCTTCTTTGATCGGCGATGCCATGACGGGCACGGCCAGTGCGTCGTCGGCAGCCTCCGTGGGACCGCATTTCGCCCCGAAGGCCAAGCGCGTCATCTACCTGCACATGGTCGGTGGTCCGTCGCAGATGGACTTGTTCGACTACAAGCCGCAGATGAAGGCCTACTACGATAAGGATCTGCCCGAGAGCATTCGCAATGGCCAGCGCCTGACCACAATGACCAGTGGGCAAGCACGTTTCCCGATTGCTCCTTCGAAGTTCAACTTCGCTCAGCGCGGCCAGTGCGGCATGTGGATGAACTCGGATCTGCTTCCCCACCTGGGCAAGAACGCCGATGACATTTGCTGGATGCGATCTCTGCACACGGAAGCGATCAATCATGAGCCTGCGATCTGCGCCATGCAGACGGGTAACCAGATTGGTGGTCGCCCCTGCCTGGGGTCTTGGGCTTCGTATGGATTGGGGTCGATGAACTCGAACCTGCCGACCTTTGTGGTGCTCATTGCGACGCCAACGAATCGTGAGCAGGAGCAGGCGATCTCCTCGCGGCTGTGGTCCAGTGGTTACCTGCCCGGCGAGCACGCGGGCGTCAGCTTCCGCAGCAAAGGCGATCCGATCTTGTTCATCAACAACCCGCCTGGCGTGCCGAGCAGCGTCCGTCAGCGCACCATCGAAGGTCTGAACGCGCTCAACGAACTGAATTACCGGCAGGTGGGCGATCCTGAAACGCACACCCGCATTCAGCAGTATGAGATGGCCTTCCGTATGCAGGCCAGCGTGCCTGAGCTGACGGACATCAACAGCGAGCCCGAGCACATCTTCAAACTCTACGGTGAGGAAGCACGGAAGCCGGGTAGTTTCGCCAACAGCGTGCTCATGGCCCGCCGACTGGCCGAGCGCGGGGTGCGCTTCACTCAGATCTACCTGAACAACTGGGATCACCATAGCAATGTGGGCGGTCGTATGCCGAGCCAGTGCAAAGACATCGATCAGCCCTGCCACGCGCTGATCGAGGACTTGAAACAACGCGGCATGTTCGAGGACACGCTGATCATCTGGGGCGGGGAATTTGGCCGCACGATCTACAGCCAGGGTGGCCTGACCAAGGAGAACTATGGGCGCGATCATCATCCTCGCTGCTTTACCATGTGGATGGCGGGTGGCGGGGCCAAGGGAGGGCAGATTTACGGTGAGACCGATGACTTCAGCTACAATATCGTGAAGAACCCTCTGCACATCAGCGACTTCCATGCGACCGTCTTGACCCTCCTGGGCTACAATCACGAACGCTTCACCTATAAATTCCAGGGTCTGGATCAGAGACTCACGGGGGTAGAGCACCGAAAAGTGATCCAGGATTTGATGGCTTGAGCGGGTGGGTCGATTTTTTTGAAAAAACTTCAGAAACTTTGTCACAAACTTTCGCAGATTGGTTAGCAGAGGTTGGAGAATCAATTTCCACTTTGTTATATCCGCTCGCCTCCCGGGTCCTCCCTCGCGGTAGGTCGGTGAAAACGGTGGTTGGGGTTGACCTCCTGCTTCACAATCCGGCTCTGCCCGGACGGCCGGGTGGTCGTCCGGGTATCCAGATGAGGAATCTGCGGTTGCGGAAGCTCCAAACGGGTCTTTGATCCGCGGCTCTATGAGCAAGACCAAGATTCTGGTGACGGGGTGCAAAGGCCGAATGGGGCAGGCGGTGATTCGTGCCGTGGAAGCCACGACGGATGCCGAAGTCGGTGCCGCCGTCGATGTGGGTGACTCTCTGGCTGACGCCTTGGCCAAGTGCGATGTGGTCATCGACTTCACCAGCCACCACTTTAGCGATGAACTGGTCGCCGCCTGTGTGAAGGCTGGCAAGGCTTTCGTCATGGGCACCACGGGACACACCAATGAGGAGCGCGCGCGCATTCATGAAGCGGCGAACGCCTTGCCAGTGGTCCATGCGGGCAACTTCAGCGTGGGCGTCAACACGCTCTTCTGGCTGACGCGCAAGGCTACGGAGATCCTCGGTCCCGACTTCGATCTGGAGGTGGTTGAGATGCATCACCGCATGAAGACTGACTCCCCCAGTGGCACCGCCCGCCGCCTCGCGGAGATTTTGACCGAAGTTCGTGATCTGGATTATGACAAGGACATGCGGCATGGCCGCGCTGGCGATGTGGGCGCTCGGACCAAGACGGAGATCGGAATGCATGCCGTGCGCGGTGGTGATGTGGTGGGCGATCACACGGTCATCTACGCGAACATGGGAGAGCGTGTGGAGCTAGCGCACAAGGCAAGCAACCGCGACATCTTCGCGACTGGGGCCGTGCGTGCAGCGACTTGGCTGATGCAGCAAAAGCCAGGCCTTTACGACATGCAGGATGTGCTTGGGCTGAAGTGAGGCACCGTTCAGTGTTCACGCTCTGTATGCCCTCCTTGATTTATGAACACGCTCAAGCGTGAACACCAAACCCGCTTCGGCATCGCGCTGGGGTCGAATCTGGGTGACCGACTGAACCATTTCAGAACGGGGCTCAAGGCACTGCTGCATCATGTCGATGGTATCAAGTTGCTCGACCTCGCGCCCGTCTACGAAACCGATCCGGTCGACTGCCCGCCTGGCTCGCAGGCGTTTTTGAATACGGTCGTTGAGGTGCAAACGTGTCTTGATGCCCATGCGCTGCACCGTGTGTTGCAAGGCATCGAAGTCTTGCTCGGTCGGCCAGAGCAACGCGAGCGCAACTCGCCGCGTCCGCTGGACTTAGACATCCTCTACGCGGGGGATCAGATCATTGACGACGATGTGCTGACCGTTCCTCATCCACGTCTGCATCTGCGCCGCTTTGTCCTGCAACCGCTGGCTGATATCCGCCCAGAATTAATCGTGCCGGGGCAGGGGAAGACAGTGGCGGAGCTGGTGGCAATACTTCAAGAGGATGATGGTGCAGTGCGGCTTGTGGCGCGCGAGTGGTGATGCCAGTGTCAGTGCCCATGCTTACCTCATTGAACGACCTTACGGCACGCAAACAGCACGGCCCCAAGCTAGCCGTGCTGACGGCCTATGATTACCCGACCGCGCGCTTGCTCGACGATGCGGGGGTTGATCTCTTGCTGGTGGGCGATTCGCTGGGCATGGTGGTGCTGGGGCTGCCCGACACGACGGGTGTGACGATGGAGGACATGCTGCATCACGTGCGGGCCGTCGTGCGTGCAAAGACGCGCGCCCCGGTGATCGCCGACTTGCCGTTTCATAGTTACATGACGGTCGATGACGCGGTGTCGAATGCACGTCGGCTGATGGAAGCTGGTGCCCAAGCGGTGAAACTGGAAGGCGGCGTCAGCATGATCGCGCAGGTGAAGGCGATCATTGCGGCTGGCATTCCCTTCATTGGCCACATCGGCATGTTGCCGCAGAGTGTGGTCGAGGAAGGTGGTTACAAGAAGAAGGGCAAGACGCCAGAGTCCGTGCAGCACTTGATCGATGACGCTCTGGCTTTGGACGCAGCCGGTGCAAGCGCTGTGGTGCTGGAAAGCATGGTGCCAGCCGTTGCGGCGGAGATCACGCAGCGAGTGAAAATGAGCACCATTGGCATTGGTGCCGGTCCGGATTGCGACGGCCAAGTGCTGGTCACGCCGGATCTGGCCGGTAGCTTTCCGTGGTTCCGGCCGCCGTTTGCCAAAGCACGTGCGGATGTCGCTGGCGAGACACTGCGTGCGGTTCGCGAGTATGTCACCGAAGTGCAGACCCGTTAGGCAGCCAAGCGCATCGGAACAGCCTGACGCATGCTGGCCTCGCCATTGTAGGCGATGACCAACAGCAGGCTGAATCCGAGATCGCTCAGCAGAGAGCGCATGGCAAAGACCCATGCCTGGGGCTGCCAGGAGGGATCGCCGATGGTCAGAGCTTGCAACCAGCCGGCGGCGGACTTGGCATAGATGGGATTCATCCACCAAGCTTGAGAGCTGGTAACCAGGTAGAAGCCCAGCGAGCAAACCAAGGTGCCGCCGAAGAGGCTGGCCACGCTGCGTTTTGACCGCAAAGCGCTGCCTGTCAGGGCTGCGATGGCGAAGCAGGCATACACGAGCCACATGCCACTGATGTCTTGGGGATGCACCAACATGTCGCCGCCGAGCATGACCGCAGGCCACAGCCAGAAGGGCACCTGCTTTGGCATGACCATGCTGCCCGCAAAGGCCAGCGCCATCCAGGGGGCGAAATTCGCTAGTGTATCGTGCAGGCCAAAATGCAACTTAGCCATGCGCCAAGCCATAGCCAAGGCAGCGATGCTGATGGGGAGCCAGACCGAGCGGGTGTTGTTCATTGGTTTAGGAAGCGTTCAGCGGGCGTGACTGCAAGCGAGAAAACGAAACCGGTGATGAGAGGACGCGTGGTCCACCAATCACCGGCTGTTGCACAGTGGGTTGTCGGATTAATGCTTGAGCAGCCACTCCGTGGTGCGCGGATTGAAGTCGGCGAGCTGCTCCCAGTGGAAGGCGTGACCGGCGTCGTCGTAGAGGTGCAGGTCGCTGTTAGGGATGCCAGCGGCGACTTCTTCGCTCATCCATTTCGGCGTGAAGGTGTCATTCTTGCCGCCGATGACGAGCACCGGGCACTGGATGTTCTTCAGCTCGTTCAGCGTGTTGTGCGTGATGGCCGCAGCGGCTTGTGCTTCGGTCGCGTGGAGAGGCTGCGGGGCCGGGTTGGTCGCGGCATCCTTGAGGCCCTGCTGCATGTTGGCCCAGCAGTCGTCATTATCGAACCAAGGCTTGGTGAAGATGAGCATCTGAATCCACTGCATGAAGTCTTCCGGGCGCATGTCGGCCTTCGCTTTCATGAGATGCTGCCATGTGTAAAGTCCAAAGCGATCCTGACGAGCCCAGGTGCACATAAGAATAGCTGACTGAACTTTGTCTGGGTGACGAAGCGCGAGCTTTTGAGCGATGACGGAGCCGAGCGAGCAGCCCACGACGCGGGCTTTCTTGATGCCCAGCACGTCCATGAGTCCGGCGTAATCGTCGGCCATCATGTCAGTGGTGTAGGGGCCTGCGGGCTTGTCGGTCTCGCCCACGCCACGGTTGTCACCGAGGATGCAGCGGAAGTGCTTGGACCACTCCGCAGCATGGGCTTCCCACACGCCGCCTGGGGCCGTGACGCCCATGATGCAGATGAGGGGTTCACCGGAGCCGCGCTCCTGGTAGTTCATTTCGATTCCGTTGGTTGTGATCTTGGGCATAAGACTTGATTTGAGATTCCTGATTTCGGGAGGTGAAGACAGAGTTGAGGATAGGTTTGTAGCGGAAGCTACTCCTTCGCCAAGAGCAAAATTAGCGGACGCGTTGGATGCCGACACCCCAATGAGGAATCGAGAATTCTGGATCAGGAATCCAAAATTCAACGATACCCGTAGGCTAGCGCCCAGAAGACGCCTTTTTCGGTCTTGGACGCGACGGAGAAGACCACGGCATACGTGCCGGTTTTCGGTGGGTTCACCCGCACGGAGGTAAAGGTAGGGCCTATGCCGATCTTGGGCGTGATGTGGATCTTGTTGCCCTTCTCGTCGAGCACCTCGATCTCAAGCTTGCAGTCCTCATTTGCGGTGCCCAGCCAAAAGGCATACTCGTTACCTTTGAAGAGCTGGTGCTTGACCATGAGCTTTTGGCCAGACTTCACTTCGCCGTTCCAGTAGTCTTCGCGAACGATGAATCCTTCGCTGACGAACGGGGTAGCGGCTTCCATGGCGAAGCTGTGGGCGTCGTCCACGGAGGCGTGCGACTGACCAGGCAACAAGGTCAGAGCGAGGGCAAGCAGGAGAGTGAGGTGCTTCATGGCGAGATGGGAAAATTCAGGTCTGGCGCGCGGTGCGAAATGACTATTTAGCTTTGCCTTCAATCAGTTCTAGCAGGTCCTTGCAGGTCTTGCCAATACTGCTCACGCCGTCAGCAGTGAAGGCTTCGCCGCTCTTTTCCATGATGGCCTGGATGCTCTTCAGGCCTTCGCCCACGGCCTTGACCGTTTCGTGCTTCTTGATGCTGACGGACATCTTCTCAATGCTGCCGACGAAGTGATCGACGAGCATGGGCTGCTGGAGGAGTTCCGCGCGGTCAGCGGAGTAATTCTTGGTCACCACCGAAGTCACAGCGGCTGTGCCTCGCAGCCAACCACCAACGCTCACGCACTGGGCGAGGTCGTTGTCCTTCATCTTTTCCATGGTGTCGCGGACGGTCTTTTGGGTCAGGTCGAACTCCTTACGGATCGCTGGCCAATCGTTGCGGTCGGCGGCGTCGAGGATGCTCTGGGCGTGGGGCAGGACCGACTTATGGATGCCGAGGCTCTTCGAGAGGTCGATGACCTCGCGGCCAATATCCTCGACGGTCTTCTTGTCCTGGGCCTGCACGGCCACGAAACCTTCCGCCACCACGGTTCCAAAGATGAGGGAAAGCTGGGTGCGGTCCGTGGTGTCGGGCGTTTTCA
>Ga0247832_1008311_pt1 | contig 10400 bp, 7 predicted proteins | sample LaCruzMarch2015__10_FD_192407 | JGI IMG/M metagenome (GOLD analysis project Ga0247832, IMG submission 192407) | Freshwater microbial communities from meromictic Lake La Cruz, Castile-La Mancha, Spain - LaCruzMarch2015_4m | ecosystem: Environmental > Aquatic > Freshwater > Lake | place: Spain...
ATGACGTCGTAGGTTTGGCAGAACTCAGCGACGGAGAGGTATTGTTTTATGCGCAAGACGCCAACAATACGCACTTATCTGCACACCGCCAGCAAGGTGGACGTGCCGTGTATTGCCAGGAAGGCTTTGTCACTTTGGCTCGGGGAGACCAAGAAACACCTCTCTTTCATCTAGATATGGACCTCATTGCCCGCCTCCTCAAACAAGGCCTGCATATCAACACCTTATTGGCGACAGTTGCAACGGGCTGGTCTCTTGGTATCACGCCATTGCTAATTCGCGCCGGATTAAAAAACTTTGGACAAAAAAATGATCAGGTTAACAAAGACTTGGCAAGGATGAATGGCTAATGGAAGTCTCACGTATTCGCGCACTACGCGGCCCTAATCTCTGGACACGACACACTGCAGTAGAAGCATTGGTGCGGTGCGAGGGCAATGAATTAGATCTCAGCAGCCGCGCTGATTTTGAAACACACTTGCGTCACTTGTTTCCAGGCTTGGGACAACTCAGACCCACCGATCGCAAAGCTCCCTTGAGCATGGCACATGCGGTTGAGGCCACCACCTTGCATTTGCAAATACAAGCAGGATGCCCGGTCACATTCAGTCGTACCACTGCCACCAATGAAAAAGGCATCTACCAAGTTGCCGTCGAATACTCGGAAGAAGAAGTTGGCTGCCTCGCTATCAAATTAGCCAAAGATTTGTGCATTGCCGCTGACCAACATGGTGAATTTGATGTGGAAGCCGCTATTGATCAACTGCGTGGCTTAGACGAAGACATTCGCCTCGGCCCCTCAACCGGGTCCATTGTTAACGCAGCTATAGCGCGTGGAATTCCTTTCCGCCGATTAACAGAAGGCTCTTTGGTGCAATTGGGCTGGGGCAGCAAACAACGCCGCATCCAAGCGGCCGAAATTGATGCCACCAGCGCCATTGCCGAATCCATCGCCCAAGACAAAGAACTCACGAAGAAACTCTTGCATGCTGCGGGTGTGCCTGTGCCCTTTGGTCGCCCCGTGACCAGTGCAGAAGATGCTTGGGCGGCCGCTCTGGAAATAGGTTTGCCCGTGGTTATCAAACCGCGCGACGGCAACCAAGGCAAAGGTATTAGCGTCAATATCTCCTCACAAGAAGGTGTGATGGCGGCTTACAACACCGCCAAATCTTTCAGAGATGATGTCCTAGTTGAACGTTATCTGCCAGGTAGCGATTTCCGATTGTTGGTAGTCGGTAACAAATTGGTTGCTGCGGCAAGACGTGATCCTCCGCTGGTCATTGGTAACGGAAAAAATACCGTACGCGAGTTGGTAGAACAAGTTAATGCCGATCCCCGCCGCGGTGAAGGCCATGCCACCTCACTCACCAAAATTCGCCTAGACGACATTGCCAAAAACCGCCTCAAAGAACAAGGCTTAAACGAAAACTCCGTCCCTGCCAAAGGCACGCGCGTCATCTTGCGCAACAACGCCAACCTCTCCACAGGGGGGACTGCAACAGACGTCACAGACGACGTGCATCCAGAAGTTGCAGCGCGCGCTATTGCCGCAGCGCAAATGGTTGGACTTGATATCTGTGGCGTTGACGTGGTGTGCGAATCGGTTCTGCATCCCATGGAGGAACAAAGTGGTGGCGTCGTTGAAGTAAACGCAGCCCCAGGCTTGCGCATGCACCTCAGCCCATCGTTTGGCAAAGGCCGTGACGTGGGTGAAGCCGTCATTGCGACGATGTTTCCAAACGGCGAAGATGGACGTGTGCCTGTAATTGCGGTGACAGGAACCAACGGAAAAACAACCACCGTTCGCCTCACCTCTCATTTACTCCGCGCGCACGGACTGCGTGTTGGCATGACCAACACCGACGGCGTTTACGTCAACGGCCGACAAACCGATAGCGGTGACTGCAGTGGCCCTCGCAGCGGACGCAATGTGCTCGCGCATCCCGACGTAGATGCTGCCGTTTTAGAAACTGCCCGCGGTGGCATGTTGCGCGAAGGTCTGGCTTTTGACCGATGCCAAGTAGCTGTCGTCACCAACATTGGCATGGGTGACCACCTTGGCTTGAACTACATCTCAACAGTAGAAGATTTAGCCGTACTCAAACGCGTTATCGTGCAAAACGTTGCGGCATCAGGAACGGCCGTGCTCAACGCCACAGACCCCCTCGTTGCGCGTATGGCAGCCAACTGCGCTGGCGAAGTGATCTTCTTTGGTCTTGATACACACCACCCCATCATCGCCACACATCGGGCACAAGGTAAGCGTGTGCTATTTGTTGAAGATGACCATATCGTTGCGATGGAAGGCCCGCACTCTGTGCGCATCCCGCTGTCTGAAGTGCCAGTGACACGAAGCGGCGCTATCGCCTTCCAAATCGAAAATGCCATGGCATCCATCGCAGCGGCTTGGGCTATCCATGTCCCTTGGGAAACCATTTGCAAAGGACTCGCAAGCTTTATCAGTGATAGCCAAGGCGTTCCAGGGCGTTTCAATGTGTTCGACTACAAAGGCGCCACCGTCATAGCCGACTACGGACACAACCCAGATGCCATCAAAGCCCTGGTGCAAGCTGTCACCAATCTACCCGCACAAAAACGCAGCGTCGTCATCAGCGGGGCAGGCGACAGACGCGATGGCGATATTCGTGAGCAAACACGCATCATCGGAGACGCCTTCGACGAAGTAGTGCTCTACCAAGACGCCTGCCAACGTGGGCGTGTTGATGGCGAGGTCCTCAAACTATTGCGTCAAGGTTTAGAAGGCGCCAAGCGTACGCGTCAAGTGGACGAGATTTATGGTGAGTTTTTGGCAATCGACAAGGCGATGGAACGTCTGAATCAAGGGGATCTTTGCTTGATTTTGATTGACCAAGTGGAAGAGGCGTTGGCACATATTACTCAGCGGGTTGAGGCCGCTAATTAGTTTCTTTTCTCGTTGCGCAAGAGCGAGCTAAGGGGGACTAATTCGGCTCCGAGCTTCGCTCTTTATGTCACCGCATTAGTCCCCCTTAGCTCACTCTCTTTTGGAGTTTGAAGTGCTTGTTTTCTCTAAGACAACCTGCATTCACAAGGTATCCGAATTCACAGTAGCCTAAAAACCACCCGAAGCCAAGACGAGTAGTCAGTGCTTGATGGGGCTCCATAAAGAGCGAAGCTCGGAGCCACAGCAAGTACTGGCTGATCGGCTTGGCGGAGCGAAAGAACTCTTCACGAAAACGAAAACGACAACCCAACCGACTAGCAAATTAGAAGAGCAACTTATATTGATCGCGCAATAAATTCTTCTGAACCTTGCCCATAGTGTTCCGCGGTAAAGTGTCAACAACAAAACACTTCTTAGGAATCTTAAAGTTAGCCAACTGCGACTTCAAAGCAGCAATCACAACTTCCCCGGAAACCGTGGCTCCAGGTTTAGCGATCACAACTGCAACACCCACTTCACCAAAATCCGGATGCGGCACACCCACCAACGCGCTTTCGGCAACACCAGGCATGTCATTGATATAGCCTTCAATTTCAGCTGGATACACGTTGTACCCACCACTGATGATTAAGTCTTTGCTGCGACCAACAATCACCACATAACCCCGCGCATCGATCTTGCCGACATCTCCGGTTTTGAAGAAACCATCTGCTGTGAATTCTTCTTTGGTCTTTTCAGGCATACGCCAGTATCCTGAGAAAACATTCGGGCCTTTGACTTGGATACCACCGATTTCATCGACCGGTAATTCGGCGCCATCGTCGCTGTACACACGCAAATGCACGCCTGGTAAAGGAAATCCCACGGTCCCACCTCGGCGTTCGCTTTCACCTAGATAACGCGCATCTGCCACATAGGGGTTCGATGTGAGCATGATGGTTTCGCTCATGCCGTAACGCTCCAAGATGGTGTGGCCCGAGCGCTCTTGCCATTCTTTGAAGGTTTCAATCAGCAACGGCGCAGAGCCTGCCACAAATAAACGCATGTGCGACGCTTGTTGCACTGTCAGTGTGGGTTCCGCCAACATACGCACATACAAAGTGGGTACTCCCATGAACACTGTGGCTTCTGGCATTTTTTGGATGACGAATTTTGGGTCAAACTTTGACATCCAAATCATCTTGCTGCCATTGAGCAATGCGCCATGAATCGCTACAAACAAACCATGCACGTGGAAGATGGGCAAAGCGTGGATCAACACATCGCCTGCGCGCCAGCCCCAGTAGGTTTTAAGTGTTTGGGCATTGCTGAGCAAATTGCCATGCGACAACATGGCGCCTTTGCTGCGCCCTGTTGTTCCACTGGTGTACAAAATAGCAGCCATATCGTCTGCAACGTTTTGAACTACCTTGTGTTTGTCTGAACAATGCACGGCACGGTCTAACAAGCTGCCAGTTCTGTTGTCGTTCAAGGTGAACACATATTGCGTTCCAGCCTTGAAGGCGATTTTGCTGACCCATCCAAAGTTTGCGCCACTACACACCACCACTGCAGGCTCGGCGTTTTCAATGAAGTATTGAATTTCTGCGCTTTGGTAAGCCGTGTTGAGCGGCAGAAAAACATAACCAGCCCGCAATGTCGCCAAGTAGAGCATCATGGCTTCGACCGATTTCTCAACCTGAACGGCGATGCGAGCGCCTTGAGGAATATTCAGGCCTTCCAACAAATTAGCTAACATCGCGCTCGCGCACTCTAGATCGCGCCAGCTGTAATGCAATCCATCATCAGTTTCAACGGCCGTGGAGTCTAAATGACTGGAAAATTGGGCGCGCAACGCCGCATACAGGTTGTGGTTCATCAGCTCACACTAAATAAAAAAACTTCTAATTAATTTGGCGCCTGAGGCTTTGACCACTACCGCCCATTTTTTAATTTCGCTATTCACAAAGGCCTGGCAAATGTATCTGTACCCCCGCCAGCAGGAAATGGGACGATAAGGTTAACGGGTTTAGAGGGCCATCCAGGATCGGCATGCAGGTCAAAACCCAAAGCTGCCAGAGATGCAGCAGAAAGTCCAAGCCACTGGCGTCGGGTGGTTGTAAAAGTGTTGTTCATAGCAATGTCTCCTTTTTGATTTGATGCGATTAGTGACTGAAATACAAATCTTCCACCTGGCTAGAGGCCGGAACTTCTCCAGACTCTAACTGCTTTCGGTGTTTGTCGATGCGCTTGAGATCGTACAAATAATTGACCATCATCCCGTGGGATTGTCTGAGACCCTTGGCCGAGGGATCCGCATAGAAATTAATGCGTTCAATCCTTGCGCCATTGCCCAAATGGAAACGCGCCACAGAGTCCAACACCAAATCCCCTTCTTTCGTGCGTCCCAAATACTGAGCAGCGCATCGGGTCAAAAATTCACGCAGAGGCGATTTGGCAGTAAGGCTCGCCAAGATCTCTGGCTGCTCCAAAGCTGCAAGCACATGGATAGAAGACGGTGGCTCAAAACTCAAGGCACGGCCTAATTGCGAGAGCTCTTTGTCAGATAGCTTTTCAAGCAGTGACTCTAAATTTCTAGCCAACCAAGCTCTCAATCCAGGAATAGGCGACAAAGTTGCAAAAGTTTTGAGCTTGGGAAATTCAGACCGCAGGGTCTCCACCACCCGTTTGATCAGCGAGTCACCAAAGCTAACGCCTCGTAATCCAGTTTGTGTGGTGCTGATGGAATAAAAAATAGCGACGGAGGCTTTGTGCAAATCCGCATTGGCTGCGGTCTCGTCTAACAAAGGCATGATGTTGTCGGCCATCTCGTCTAGCAAAGCGACTTCCACAAATATCAGCGGCTCATTAGGCAAACTCGGGTGAAAAAAACCATAGCAACGGCGGTCGCTGTCCAAACGGTTCTTGAGATCCGCCCAACTGCGAATGTCGTGCACCGCCTCATACTTGATGAGCTTTTCAATCAGAGAAGCCGGAGAGTCCCAACTGATGGTGCGTAACTCCAAAAAGGCTACGTCAAACCAGGTAGAAAACAGGTTTTCTAGCTCAGCATCTAGCGCCAGCAAGCGTTTATTGCTTTTGACTTGGGGCAGCATCTCCGCGCGCAAGTCCACCAAAAACCGCATGCCGCCCGGATAGGCGGCAAAGCGTTGCAGCAAACGGGTGCGGGGAGAGACCAATGCACGCCTTAGGCGAATTTCTGCAGCGCCCTCGTCTACGCTGCCTAAGGCGGAGTCATATTCAACCCTGGCGGCACGCACTTTCAGGGGGTCGGGACCAAATTGTTCGCTGATCAACAACCACAAATCTTGGCGCTCACTGGTCTCGGCCTTGGCATACCAATCTGCCAAGGCCTTGGCGCGTCGCCCGCCTTCGACTTCACTCACTTTAGGATCAACCACAGATTGCAAAAGCAACAGCGTACGGCGCAATGAACGGGGGGACAGAGCCTCTTTATGAACGCGCAGTGTTGCGCCCAAACGTTCACGCGTAGAGCGGGTCACTTCTTCTGGAGGAACACTTGCCGGGGCAGAGTTACGCAGCAAATTGAGTTTGGTACTGAGCCAGTTGGTTGCGTTCATGCGTGTGGGGTAGTGGGCGTTTCATCGTTTTGTAACACAACCGCTATCCACATCCAAGCACCTACCGCCACCATGGGCACGCATAGCCACTGGCCCATGCTCCAACCTAATGCCAGCAAACCTAAATGCGCGTCTGGTTCTCGAAAGTATTCGGCCATGAATCGCATCAGGCCGTAGCCCACCAAAAATACGCCAGACACTGCGCCCACTTGCCTAGGTTTTCTGGCATAAAACCACATCACTGCGAACAACAACAAGCCTTCACCCAAAAATTGGTACACCTGTGAGGGATGGCGCGCTAGTAGTGATCCACTTTGTGGAAACGCCATCGCCCAGGCTAGGTCAGGGTCTGCTGCCCTGCCCCATAACTCGCCGTTGATGAAGTTACCCACTCTGCCCGCGGCCAATCCTGTTGGCACGCAAGGCGCAATGAAATCGGTCACGGCCAACCAAGGGCGTTTGCGTTGCCAAGCGAACAGCGCCATGGCCGCAATCACACCCAACATGCCGCCGTGAAAGCTCATGCCGCCTTGCCACACATAAAACACCTCGATGGGGTGATCGGCGTAATAGGCCAGTTTGTAGAACAGGCAATAACCGACGCGCCCGCCTAAAACCACACCTATAACCCCAAAGGTCAGCAAGTCATCCACGTCTTGGACAGCCCATTTACCTTGCGCCACCCAGTCGGCATAAGGCTGATGATGCAACCGTCGTTTGGCTAGCAATAGGAATAAGGCAAACGCTACTAAATAAGTTATGCCATACCAGTGGATGGCAACGGGCCCGAGTTGCAAGGCGACGGGGTCAAATTGGGGGTGCATCAGCATGTTCGCCATTGTGCGCGAGGTTTGCGTAGGCGACTCGGCGCATCAAAGGATGCGCTCAGGGGGATAAACTAAGGGTTTTAGTCTGATTGAGCACCCCACCATGGCCACTTCACCTCTCAAAATCAACCGCCGCTCCGCCAACATTACCGAGGGCAAATCTCGCGCACCCAACCGCTCGATGTATTACGCCATGGGCTACCAAGAAGGCGATTTCGTCAAACCCATGGTGGGCGTGGCCAACGGGCATAGCACCATCACCCCATGTAACAGTGGCTTACAAAAACTAGCCGATGCTGCGGTGGAGGGTATTGAGGAAGCTGGCGGGAATGCCCAAATTTTCGGCACTCCCACTATCTCTGACGGCATGGCCATGGGCACGGAGGGCATGAAGTACTCCTTGATCAGCCGTGAAGTTATTTCTGACTGCATCGAGACTTGTGTGCAAGGCCAATGGATGGACGGTGTATTGGTCGTCGGAGGATGCGACAAAAACATGCCGGGCGGCATGATGGGCATCTTGCGTGCAAACGTACCAGCGATTTATGTCTACGGCGGCACGATTCTTCCCGGTTCCTACAAAGGCAAAGACCTCAATATCGTCAGCGTGTTCGAGGCAGTGGGTGAAAACTCAGCTGGCAAACTGAGCGACGCAGATTTACGCGAGATTGAAATGCGCGCGATACCAGGCACGGGTTCTTGCGGAGGTATGTACACCGCTAACACGATGTCCTCATCGTTTGAGGCTTTGGGTATGTCTCTGCCCTTATCGTCCACGATGGCCAATCCTCACGACGAGACTCAAAACTCGGCCAAGGCATCGGCTAAGGTGTTGATCGAAGCGATCAAGAAAGACATCAAGCCACGCGACATCGTCACCAAAAAATCTTTGGAAAACGCAGTGGCCGTGATTATGGCGACTGGTGGTTCGACCAACGCAGTGCTCCACTTTTTGGCAATTTCTCATGCCGCCCAAGTCGATTGGACAATTGACGACTTTGAGCGTATGCGCAAAAAAGTCCCGGTCATTTGCGACCTCAAACCTAGCGGTAAATATCTAGCTGTCGACTTACACCGCGCTGGCGGCATTCCACAAGTCATGAAGATTTTGCTCAACGCCGGCTTGTTGCATGGCGACTGCATGACCATTACTGGCAAATCCGTGGCTGAGAACTTGGCTGATATTCCTGACACGCCACGTGCTGACCAAGACGTTATCCGCACTATCGACAAGCCTATGTATGCGCAAGGCCATTTGGCGATTCTCAAAGGCAACCTTTCACCCGAAGGCTCGGTCGCCAAAATCACTGGCTTGAAAAATCCCGTCATAACTGGCCCAGCCCGCGTGTTTGACGACGAACAATCCGCACTCAAAGCTATTCTGGACGGCAAGATCAAAGCAGGCGATGTCATGGTCTTGCGTTACCTCGGCCCCAAAGGCGGCCCAGGAATGCCTGAAATGCTGGCCCCCACTGGTGCATTGATCGGTGCCGGTTTGGGTGAAAGCGTGGGCTTGATCACCGACGGACGTTTCTCCGGTGGCACCTGGGGCATGGTGGTAGGCCACGTTGCCCCTGAAGCGGCAGCTGGTGGCAATATCGCCTTTATCCATGAGGGCGACTCCATCACCATCGACGCGCGCGAGTTGCTGTTGCAACTCAATGTGACGGATGCTGAATTGGCAAAGCGCAAATTGGGATGGAAGTCGCCTGCCCCGCGCTACAACCGCGGAGTGCAAGCCAAGTTTGCATTCAACGCTTCTAGCGCCAGCAAAGGCGCTGTCTTAGACGACTATTGATTGGAAAGCTATGCATCTGCGCGTGCGAAAAATTGCATTTTTGTTCTTGCTAACCATTACGTTCTTTGCTTCTCCAAGCTGGGCCGATATGGCATTGGCTAACTCTAAGAACTGCATGTCTTGCCACCACTCCGATAGAAAAGTGGTTGGCCCTGCAATGAAAGAGATAGCCAAACGCTACGCCAATGAGCCACTTGCCCTAGCAACCCTCACCACCAAAATTCAAAAAGGTGGCGCTGGTGTTTGGGGCGTTGTTCCTATGCCCGCGAATCCCCAAGTCAGCGAAGCCGAGGCGCAAAAATTAGCGGCCTGGGTGCTGAGCTTGCGTTGAGCATATTGATTTAGGTTTTTATAAAACCAAGCCATCGAGACTCCCCCAACACTTTTCCCTCACTTTCTCCCCGCCCACTTTCAAGACCATGACCACTATCCGCCAAAACGATCTGATTGAATCCGTCGCCGCTGCCTTGCAGTACATCAGCTACTACCACCCAGCCGACTACATCTCGCATTTGGCCAGCGCGTATGCCCGCGAGCAAAGCCCTGCGGCGAAGGACGCGATTGCACAAATCTTGACTAACAGCAAGATGAGCGCGACGGGCCATCGCCCTATGTGCCAAGACACTGGCATCGTCAACGTGTTTTTAAAAGTCGGTATGGACGTGCGTTTCGAAGGTTTTTCTGCGGGTTTAGAAGACGCTATCAACGAAGGTGTGCGCCGTGGCTACAACCATCCCGACAACACTTTGCGCGCGTCGGTCGTGGACGACCCCCAGTTCGCCCGCAAGAACACCAAAGACAACACGCCTGCTGTCATCTTTACGCAAATCGTGCCTGGCAATACCTTAGACATCATCGTCGCAGCCAAAGGCGGCGGCAGCGAAAACAAATCCAAAATGATCATGTTGAACCCCAGCGACAGCGTGGTCGATTGGGTGCTCAAAACCGTCCCCACCATGGGCGCGGGTTGGTGCCCTCCAGGTATGTTGGGCATTGGCATCGGCGGCACCGCAGAAAAAGCCGTCTTGCTTGCCAAAGAAAGTTTGATGGACGACCTCGATATGTACCAATTGCTAGAGAAATCCAGCAAAGGCGGTGCGATGACGCAGGTCGAAGACTTGCGCTTGGAGCTATACCACAAGGTTAACGCTCTGGGCATTGGCGCACAAGGCTTGGGCGGTTTGACCACCGTGCTCGATGTCAAGATCAAGATGTACCCCACACACGCCGCCAGCAAGCCAGTCGCCATGATTCCCAATTGCGCCGCTACT
>Ga0247832_1008313_pt1 | contig 10397 bp, 7 predicted proteins | sample LaCruzMarch2015__10_FD_192407 | JGI IMG/M metagenome (GOLD analysis project Ga0247832, IMG submission 192407) | Freshwater microbial communities from meromictic Lake La Cruz, Castile-La Mancha, Spain - LaCruzMarch2015_4m | ecosystem: Environmental > Aquatic > Freshwater > Lake | place: Spain...
GTAAATTAAAATATTAAATTCAGCCCGTTCACTGCGGAGACCAGCGCGCGTTCATCGCCGATGGAGAATTCCTCGCTGGCTGGCATTTCGACCGAGCGGCCGTTGGGGAGGACGAATTCCAGGATGAGGGGTCGTGCGCCGGGGTTGGCTTTCACGGCGGCGAGGATTTTTTGAAGAGCGGGTTCATCAAGTCGCTCGCGGGCGAGGCGCAGGCGGACCGGGCGCACGGAGGTTTTTTCCTTAAGCGCTGCGACAGCGCCTGCGGTGGCGCGGATGGCTTCGTCTCGGCGGGTGATGCGTGTGTTGATCGAAACGGCTGTGCCAGCGACAAAGAGCGCGGCGTTTTTGGAGAAGGATTCATCCCATGCGGTGATCTCGAGCGAGCCGGTGAAGTCTTCGAGGATGAGGATGCCAAAAGGTTTGCCGTCCTTTTTGGAAAAGCGCTTTTCAACGGACATGACCAAGCCTGCAAGCTTGAATGTGCCGGGTTCGGTGGCCTCGCGCGCCTGGGCGATGGTGTTGTATTTTCCGGAGTCGAAATTCCCTGCGTAGCTGTCGAGGGGGTGGCCGCTCACATAGTAGCCGAGGAGTTCCTTCTCGTGCTTGAGGGTGTCCAGATTGCTCCAAGGCTCGATCGTGGCCGCACGGGAGGATTTTTTCGGCGGGGTCAGCGGCGTGTCGCCGAAGAGTGAGAACTGCCCGCTTGCACGGTCGCGCTGGAGCGAGGCGGCGGCGGACAGGGACGGCTCGACCTCCGCGAAGAGCGCGGCGCGGTTTTTGTCCAGGCCGTCGAACGCGCCGCATTTCACAAGGCTTTCGAGGAATTTTTTGTTCACCGCGCGCGAGTCGAGGCGCGAGCAAAAATCCTCCAGCGTGAGGAAGGGGCCGTTCTTTGCCCTGTCGGCAATGGCGGATTCCATAGCGCCTGCACCGACATTTTTGATCGATGCGAGCCCGAAGCGGATGCCGGGGCCGTCGGTCTCGGGCGCGAACTTTAATGCGCTGGCGTTGATATCCGGCGGTAGCACGGGAATCTCCATGCGGCGGCACTCGGCGATGACCACGGCGAGACGGTCGGTGTCGTTTGCGTCGAAGGTGAGCATGGCGGACATGAACTCGCGCGGGAAGTGGGCCTTCAGATAGGCGGTCTGGTAGGAAATCCAGCCATAGGCCGCGCTGTGGGATTTGTTGAATCCGTATTGAGCAAATTTCTCGATGAACCCGAAGATGGCATCGGCCACCTTGGGTGGGATGTTGTTGTGGGTGCCGCAGCCCTCGACGAAGCGTTTGCGCTCCTTCTCCATCTTCTCGGCATCCTTCTTGCCCATGGCGCGGCGGAGGAGATCGGCCTCGCCGAGCGAGTAGCCTGCAAGCACGCTGGCGGCCAACTGAACCTGTTCCTGATAGACGATGATGCCATGCGTTTCCGAGCAGACCTTTTCGAGGAGCGGATGAAGGTATTCGACTTTTTTGATGCCCTTTTTGCGCTCGATGTAATCGTCGATGAACTGCATCGGACCCGGACGATAGAGCGCGCCGATGGCGATGATGTCCTCGATGCAGCTGACATCAAATCGCTTGCAGCAATTTGTAATGCCGCCGCTCTCCATCTGGAAGACGCCGAGTGTTTCTCCCCGGTTGTAGATATCGAAGGAGGGCCTGTCGTCGCTGGGGATAAGGTCGATGTTGAAATCCGGCACCTTCGCGTGGATGAGTCGCACCGCTTCCTGCATGATCGTGAGAGTGCGCAGGCCAAGGAAGTCCATCTTCAGCATTCCAAGGTCGGTGAGGGGTCCCATGGCATATTGGGTGACAACCTCGTTTTCCTTGCCACGGCAAAGCGGGATAAATTCATCGAGCGGGCGGTCGCCGATGACGACGCCGGCGGCGTGGATGCCGGCATTGCGGCTCAGGCCTTCGAGCACCGTGGCGTAGTCCCAGAGTTGTCGCACCGGAGCCTCGTTTTCGATGGCCGCCTGAAGTTCGGGATTTTTTTCGCGCGCCTTCTCGAGATTGATGCTCAATTCGTTGGGAATCATCTTCGCCACGCGGTCACCATCCGAGTAGCTCCAACCGAGCACACGGGCGACATCGCGGATCACACTCTTCGCGCCCAGCGTGCCGAAGGTGACGATCTGCGAGACGGCCCGCTCGCCGTATTTTTGGCGCACATATTCGATGACCTCGCCCCGGCGCTCCATGCAGAAATCGACATCGATATCTGGCGGGCTGATACGCTCGGGGTTCAGGAACCTCTCAAAAATGAGCCCGTAGCGGAGAGGGTCGATATCGGTGATTCCGAGCACATACGCGATCAGGGAACCCGCCGCCGAGCCGCGGCCTGGGCCCACGGGAATGCCGCTCTCCTTCGCATGGCGGATGAAATCCCAGACGATCAAAAAATAACTGACGAACCCGGTCTTTTCGATGACCGAGAGTTCATAGTCGAGCCGTGTTTTCAGCACGGCATCGGTATCCACCCGCTCGCCGAAACGCTTGCGAAGTCCTTCGCCGCAAAGGTCGCGCAGGTATTGCTCGCGGCTGCGCGTGTCGGGCGAGTCGAAATTTGGGTATTTCGGCTTGTCGAACTCCATCTTAAAATCACACCGATCGGCAATGCGCAGCGTGTTGTCGCACGCCTCGGGAAGCTCGGTAAAGAGGGCGCGCATTTCGTCGGGGGATTTGAAATACACCTCCGGGCTGTAGCGCACGCGGCGTTCATCCACCACATTCGATGCCGAGCCGATGCAGATGAGCACATCATGCGCTTCGTGGTGAGACTTCTCAAGGAAGTGGACATCGTTCGCAGCAACCAATCCCAGATTCAGGTTGCGTGCGATTTTCACCAATTCGGGGTTGATTCTTCTCTGTGCATCAAGGCCAAAATCATGAATCTCGATGAAATAATTTTCAGCGCCGAAGATGTCCCGATAGGCGGCGGCAGTGGCCTGCGCTTCATCAAAGCGTCCAGCCTGCAAGAGCGTGGCGACCTCGCCTTTCAGGCATCCGCTGAGGGCGATGATGCCCTTCGAGTGCGTAGCCAGCCTCTCCCTGTCCACGCGGGGTTTGTAGTAAAATCCCTCCAGATATCCTGCCGTCGAGAGCTTCACGAGATTCCGATAGCCCTCGTCGTTTGTTGCGAGCAGCGTGAGGTGGAATGCGGCATCCTTCGCGGATGATCCGCCCTTATCCGTCATCGACCCTGGCGCGACATACATCTCGCATCCGATGATCGGCTTGATCCCGTTTTTCGCGGCCTGTTGGTAAAAAGGCACCGCTGCATGAAGGTTGCCGTGATCCGTTACCGCCACCGCAGGCATGCCAAATCCAGCCGCTTTCTTCACCAGTTCATCCAGGCGCACGGCTCCGTCCAGAAGCGAAAACTCAGAGTGGCAATGCAGGTGAACGAAAGACATCCTTCAATAATACCTCAATGCACGCCACTTTGTCGATTGATCGGCTTGTGCATTCCACCGCCACTGTAAAAAATAAACGCGGCCCCCCTTTCGGAGAGCCGCGTTGGCAATTTATGCCATTTTGAGCGCGTTACTTATTACAATCTTTGCACTCGGAGCACTTGCCCTTGCAGCAGGTGGCGCAGTCCTGATCCTTACAGCAGGTCGGGCACGATGACCCGGCCGCTTGGACAGAACCAACCACTGCGGCACAGGCCAGAGCGATGGCGATAATCAATGATTTCATGATGTGTCTTTCTTTATAAAATTTCCAACAAGTGATGGCCTGATAAAAAAACAAGCCCCAGCGCGAGGTCAGGTTCTTTGCCGTGGTGGTGGTGTCGCTGGCTCAGAGTAAAAGGCCGGAGCCGATTCATCGCAGCTAATCCAAAAGTGGGCAGCCACTGGTGGCGAGATTTGGAAATCCGAGATGGGAACGACTGCAAGCAAGTGGGGCGAGGCTGGGCAGACATGACAGGCACAAGAGGATGTGGAGGAAGAGCCTGCCTCCGACGGAGTATGAAGCCCCGAACAGCAACAGGATTCAGTCTCTACCGCAGGAATCGGCAGCATTTCTATCGGCAATGCCAAGCATAGCGTCGACACGGCTATGAGAGCCAAGCAAACCATCCAAGCTCGAAAAAAACAGATCACATCATTAAGCTACGGCTGCAATTTGCAAAGGCAAGCGGGCGTGTGGGGAAACTTGCCGAAGAGCAAATAGGGGAGTGGCTATTGTCCCGTTTCCCGTTGGTGAGGGCTTGCACTTTCAAACAATCACATCTCGGCCTTTGATTTTGAAAGCCGCTGCGGCTTTGAGCAAATGACTATCGTTGCTGAAAATTTCCGAAAACCCATTTCCAGATGCACAAGTAAGATGCAGTGCATCGGCGGCGCGCAGGTAGGTTGTTGGCTTCATAGAGCGAAAACGGGATGTCGCCCGCCCAATTAAGTCAGGGGGAAAGGGAAGCCAGGTCCAAATGTGGTGCGACTCATCGAGATCGATTTGAGCGAAAATGATGCGACTTTGTGAGGCTGTTATTTTGCCCTCCCGAAGGTTTCGGTGAATGGTCGCAGCCAACTCCAGACGACCAAAGCCACAGCATGCAGCGCGTCCGGCATTCCTCACGAGTGCACGCACCTCATCGCTCCCCTGTTCGTTGAGGTAGCATTTGGCAATGTAGGCCGTGTCGCAATAAATCATACCCTGTTGCGGTCTTCGGAAAGAAAGACGGTCGAATCATGAGGAAGCTTGGGAAGGCTCGAAAAACCGTTCACCAAAGGCCGGTCCGAGAACGGCATTTCTTGATCCTCTGCTGTGAAGGGCACCAATTTTGCAACCGGACGGCGACGATCCATAACCACGATGCTCTCACTATGCGCCGCCTTCCTCACCCATTCACCGGTTTTCATATGCAACTCCCGTATTGTAATCTGAACCATGTGCACAATGTGACACTTCTTCCGCTATCGGGCAATTCCGTTCTGTTGGAACTGAGAAACGGCGGCCCCCCTCCACAACGCAGCTCCCTACGGCGCGGTCTTCTCGGGGAACTGGATTCTTGGGGCAATGGCTTCAACAAGCTTTGGCGTTATGCCCTTGACGGCCAGAAGATCGTTGATCGAGCGGATCGGCGTGGTGGCTCGAGCCTCTAAAATTCGCGCGGCGAGTTTTTTTCCGATGCCGGGGAGGGATTCGAGTTCCCCTGCGGTCGCGGTGTTTGGATCTATGGCGTCGGTGGATTGGGAATCTTTCAACACGGTTTGGAGTTCGGTGGATTCTTTCCGTTCTTCAGCGCGGTCGGCGGGGAGCTTTGTCCAGTCGGTAGCAGCCCAGATGCCTTTGCCCTCTGCGGCTGCTGTAAGTTCCAGGTCGGCGAGGGTCTCGCGATATTCGTTGCCGGGCGTGCCGTCGGGTAATTGGCGGGTGACACCGAAGGCTCTGGCCAGGCCTTCATAGACCAGGATGGTGGCGAGGTCTTTTCCTTCGGCTGTTGTGACAAAAGCATAGATGCGTTCCTTCTCTGCGTTGCCGCGTGCACCGGCAAATGAGGTGTGGATTGTGAAGGGTTTTGCAAGGAGTTCGCGGGTGCGGATGGCGGCCTGTTTTCCAAAATCGCGGGCGGTTTTTATGGAGGTCGCAGCATCTTTGCTTCCAATGCCAAAGTAGCGGCGCTGGGCACGCAGGCGGCGGGCGAGGTTCTCGTCGTTCACATGCCACTCGATGCAGTCGGCCCCGTAGAGTCGTGCAGTGACCTGTTTTCCATCCGGAAGTTTAACGGGAAAGCTGTCGCCGTCGGCCCAGTCGGCTTCAACAAGTGTGCAGCCTGTGAATGTCTGAAGTGTTTGATCGGCGCGAAGCATGAGCCCGGCCAGAAGGAACAGCGTGAAGGCGAGGGTCAATCTCATCATAAATCAAAGGCGTTCCAGCGAAGGAAGCGCATAGTGTTTTTTCAGGTTTTCCGCGTTGGATTGGACCGATGCAGCGTCGAGGAAGAGAATCTTCGGGTCTTCCTCAAACTCGATTTTCTGGAATCCATCGATCGGCTTTGCCGCCGCTTCCGAGAGATCGGTGAGGCTCTTAATGGGGTGCCCGTTCACTTTGGTGACGACGATATTTTCAAGATCTTCATAGCCGAGCGTATCTGGTGTGGGGAGCACCTGGGAGAGGATGATAATGCGTCCCCGGTCGGCTGGGAGTTCGTTTTGGAAGGTGTCGTAGTAAACAAGACGCTGCGGCGCGTTGGATGCCCATTTGCCTCCCCATTCCTTCAGGTAGGGCCGAGAAAGCTCGATGAACACAAGTCCACCGAGGATCACATATTTTGGCGCTTCCTCGGAAAGGTGCGTCTCGCTGATCGCTTGCTCACGGTCTGCGACTCGCATCGTGACAGGAATCTCAAGCACTTGGCCGTTGCGCAGGGTCTTGAGCGGCACAACGGCTCCGGGGTGTTTGATCGTATTCGTGAAATGGCTGAAAAGGATGCGTCCGTAGTCCGCGTCCTCGTAGTTGCCATCCTGGTCGAGTGGCACCCCGTCCACCGCGAGGATGGTATCGCCTTTCTGGATGCCTGCCATATCGGCGGAGCCGCGTGGTGCAATGTCCGTGACATAGATGCCGCCGGGTTCCTCGAGGCCGATGTAGCGGCGAAGTTGTGGGTCTCGCAGCGGGGCGAAGACGATGCCGAGTCGGGCAAAACCTTGGTATGTGGGAGAGTCAAGCTCCGCCAAAAAATGGCGAATCACCGCGGTCGGAACGATGTCGGCGGATTGGTTGCGAGCATCGTAGCGCATGACCATGCCGATGAGTCGGCCGTCGCGCACCGCTGGCAAAGTGAAGCTGCCGTCCCTCTGCTGGAGGGGCGCCCCGAGTTTGAAGAGGAGGAGGGATCCTGATTCCGAGGGGTAACCTCCCACGCTAATGGATGTGATGCGGCCCAGGGTTCTGGCGATGTCTCCGTTGGGCTCGAGTTGCAGGACAGTGGCTTCCTCGCCAACCTTCAGCGGGCCGTTTAAGGCCAGAGGTTTCATACCTTCGAGGAAATTCGGATCGGTGGGGCGAAGGACGGCGAGGTTGCAATCGTAATCAATGCGCTCAATGGTCGCTGTGGATTTTCTGGCGCTGGTGGGCTTTTCAAGTTCGATGAATGTCGAGTTGGCAACCAGCTCGGCTGTCACCAAAATACGGTTGCCGTCGATCAGTGCACCGAGGCCGCGTCGGCTGAACGGGGGCTTTTTGATCCAGGGCTGGAAAAGTTCGTAAACTTGATTTGTCGAGTTCACGCGCAGTAAGGATTGGGGCGTAGAGTCTGCCTCGGGTATCACGCTCTCGGCATGGATACTGCCCACTGCGAGCAGGAGAGAGAGGGCGATCCGGACGAATCGTGCAGGGTGGGTCATTTTCATTTTTCGAGGTTCTTCTCTGCCGTCACAGCGTAGCGTTCGCGGATGCGGGGACGGGCTTCTTCGACAGCTTTGCGCTCCAGCACGATCGGGCGATTTCCGCCGGCAAGCTTGATGACATCGTATTCCACCTGCTCTTCGAAGGCTGCGGCAATGTCCTCAATGCGTTTGATCTTGTGGCCATTCACCTCGTCCACCACGGAATAGCGGAACTCCTCGGCATAGGCGTTCACTGGGTCGGGGAGGATGTTGCTCAAAACGACGATCTCCGGGCGGTTGGCGTGCAGGCCGTCCGCGATGAAAAATTCGAAAAGGTAGTTCAGCCGCTGGTCGGACGGGTCGTGTGCCTCCATAAAATTTTGATCCACCGGCTGAAAAACCAGACCGCCTGCCATCACAAAACGGGGCCTCTCATCATAGAGATTACTCTGGAGTTTAAATGGCCAGGGTTCCTTGAGCGGGACTGTAAGAGCCACGGGCTTTTCATCGCGGAGGATATCAAGACGCACGCTTTCGCCTCGGAATTTTCGCTCCACAACCTCCTCCAAAGGCACCGCCTCGTCTTCCATTGGGATCGTGCCATCGCTCGACACAGGGTGTCCGTCGATTTTCAAAATCACATCCCCTGACTTTACAATCCCGTCCGATGCCCCACCGCTGTAAACGCTGCACACCTGCACACCCGTGGAATCATCCTTGAGGCCAAGAGCAAGGCGGGCTGCGGGATTGAAGAGACTGCGGTAGGTCAGTGCCAAGTCCACATAGCTGTCGTAGCGGCCATCCTCCACATCTTTCAGAAACCGATTAATCACCGGGGTGGGAATCATGTAACCGACATTCTGTGCGACATCCCCGCTGTAGCCCTGGAAGGCCACTCCCACGACCTTGCCCTTTTGCATCACCGGCCCGCCGCTGTTTCCAGGATTGATGGCTGCGTCTATCTGTATCGCGAGGTGTGAGTCCATGCCGGAGTGCGAGTAGGGTTGGAAGTCGATGCGTGACACAATGCCGCGCGTCACCGAGAGGCGCGTGCCGCCGAGTGGGTATCCGTAGGCCGAAACGACCGACTCGATTTCCGGGATACCACCGAATTCCAGAGGCAAAGTGCCTTTGAAGAAATTCGGGTTTTCGACGCTCAAGAGAGCCAGGTCGCAGTCGTGAGCGACATGGAGGACTTTAGCAAGATAGGGGTTGGGATCGCCTTCCTTGGTGATGGTGAGAAAGCGGGCATTGCTTACGACATGCGCGTTTGTCATGACGCGTTTGCCCTCGACTACAAATCCAGCTCCGACCCCAGATGCCACATCTCCCGGATTCCACGGGGTCTTATAGTCCGGTTCCTGTGAAGTCGCTTCGATCCGGATGAGGCTTCGGGAAATCTCCACAGCCTGGAGCGATACAAGCGTGGCGAGGAGGACAAGCGGGGTTGATAAATAACGGTGCATGAACCTCGAACTTAACAAAGGAACCCCGCCGCGCAATGAACAGTCTTTCACCGGCAGAAACAAAATCCTCCGGGCGCGGCGCCCATTCTCAAGCCGACTCCAATTCCTTGATCCGCTGCTCGAGCCGGGCGATCGTGTCGAGGGCGAAATTGAGTTCAGTCCTCTTCTCCAGAAGTGTCATTTCAAGCTCCAGGAGATGCTTCTGCAGGTTCTCCTTTGCGCCCGTTTCTAAGTTATTCGGCGTGCTGGGAAAGAAGTTCGCATCCCCCAGCCGCATGACGGCTCCCGAGCAACAATTCAGAATTTTTGTTTCTGCCGAAATTTCACCCGAACTCAAAAATTCCAACAGCGTTCCCGCTGTGGTCGGCCCATAGAGCGGCTGGCCGGGAATCTCCACAAGCCAATCCATTTGAAGCTCGCCGATCATCGGCGCCTTGTTCCATGTGCGCCCATCGTTTGAGATGACATCCTGGGGATGGATCTGGGCAGACATCGACCAATCCCGAATTTGGTCAAACAAGACCGGTCCAAATATTTCACCATCCGCATGTTTGCGGAGGAACCACTGGGGGGTATTACCTGTCAACATAGCATTTCCATCCTTTCCCGAAGCGCCACCCTTGGCAAGAATTCATCTCAGCAGACAAGATCATCACACCTCATCGTTGCCTGGCCCGCCTATCCAGTGTATGAAGCGCTATCCATGTCTTCCTCACCGTCACCTGTGACCACCGCCCATGCCACACCCTTCCCCGCTTGGAGTGGGCTCGTTCTGCTCGTTCTCACAGTTCTCACCGCCGCCGCCTGCTTATGGGGAAATCCCACAGCGACGAAATCCGAGCCCGGCATCGTCATGCAACTTCCCGGCGAGCTTCTCGGTATGTGGGGTAGCGAACAACCAGTCTCCGAATCCGAAAAAGTCATCCTGCCCGCCGATACCGAATTCGCTAAAAAACTCTACTCCGACGGCATGGGCAACGACATCCACTGCCAGATCGTCCTCGCAGGCGCAGAAAAGCGCAGCATCCACCGCCCCGAGGTCTGCCTGCCCGCCCAGGGATGGACCATTAAGTCCGGCGAAGTCGTGCCGGTGAAATTGTCCGATGGCCGCCTGCTCGATGTCATGAAGCTCACCGTGGCCCGCCCAGTCACCCTCAACAACGGCTCTCAGCGTGAATTGACCACCATCTTCTGCTACTGGTTCATCGGAAAAAACACCACCACGCCCCACCATTTCATAAGATTGCTCAAAACAAATTTCGACATGCTCCTGCACAACATCAACCACCGGTGGGCCTATGTGATCATCAACGCACCAGTGCTCGAGGGCTTCGTCGCAGGTGGCAAGGACCTCCAAACCACCACGGCACGCATCGAATCCGCCATCGCCGAGCTCGCCCCCAAAATCACGCCCAACCAGTAGCAGAGAGCAAAGCGCCCATCGAACACATGGAGGGACGACCTCCGTGTCGTCCGACTCTCGCGGCAAAGCCGCCCCCCATCTTGCATCCGTCCCCTGCAAAACCGGCGCGGCAGCGCCCATCGACTACTTGGAGGGACGACCTCCGTGTCGTCCGATTCTCGCGGCAAAGCC
>Ga0247832_1008316_pt1 | contig 10394 bp, 12 predicted proteins | sample LaCruzMarch2015__10_FD_192407 | JGI IMG/M metagenome (GOLD analysis project Ga0247832, IMG submission 192407) | Freshwater microbial communities from meromictic Lake La Cruz, Castile-La Mancha, Spain - LaCruzMarch2015_4m | ecosystem: Environmental > Aquatic > Freshwater > Lake | place: Spain...
TCTTTTTTTCCAAAGCCAAAATTGATGAGCGTGTTGTGCCAAGATTGGGACAAGTCGGGCCTGCCTCGCCAGCTCGAAAACATTGGCTGGGGTGCAGGTCAAAGTGCCTTGGCAACCTGTCACCTCCACAACAGCGTCGGCGCGCTTGGGTTTCTTTTTCCTGCTGTCGTATGGCGTTGCGTCCGGTGGCCCGAACGACCGGAGAGGCTGCCACAGAGCGTCCTCTTGTTCCTTCGGCGGCGTGATCGTCACGATCAAGCCTTGAGTCGAGATCGTGATTGGCGGCGCGCCAGGAGCGAGTCCTTGCAGGGCAATTTGGAGTGGCGAGATCATTTTAATTTGCTGATCTGCTTTTGAACGGCCGCAAGCTCGGCCTCGAGAGATGCGATCATGGAGCGGCATTGTTTCGCGTAGCTCGGCAGTGCTTCTGCGACAAGTCGGTTCTGTGAGATGCCACTCACAGCCATTTGAAGATGCTCTTCGAAGCGCGCGTCATGGCGTGCATAGAATCGCGTTGTCATGGCGGTGGCCTCGGCTGCGGGGCTGGTGGCGGATTTGTATTTTTTACTTAGGTCTTCGATGCGCTGAAGTGCTGTGGACTCAAGTTGGATCGCCTGCTCGAGTCCGGCCTGTGTTGTGAGAAGTTTCTCGATTGCTGCCTCTCGGCTGCGAGCGCGATCCAGTGCGGCTTCGGCGGCTTTGCGTTCGCCACGGATGGCGGAAGTCAGTGAATCAAGCACGCTGCTGATGCCGAAAGATTTTCTCTCGCGAGAGATCATCTCTGCCTTCGCCAAAATCGCGGAGTCGGCTGGGTTGATGACGCTCGGCGTGCCCTCTGGCAGTGCGGCTCGGATGCTCGCTGCTCGCTCAAGAACCTCGCTGCGGGAAAGTGTTTCAAGCAACATAAACACCTCCTGCGTTTGCGATCGTTCCGCTGTTTCTCGTTTCGCTGATATGTCTCTCGATGGCGGCGAGTGCGGGCGCATCGACTTTGAAACCGGTTTTGACTTTCACAGCATAGCGGCCAAGCAAGTATGCTGCGGCTTCCAAGCCAATTCCAAAGCGGTCTGCGAGTCTTTGCGCGGAGTAGATGTCGCTCTCTGCTGCAACCTTTGTCCTGATGCGTCGTATCTCTGCTGCGGCGAGTTGCGTCTGCTTGATTGGATCCTTTTCGACGCGAGCGATTCGGGCTTTGAGTGTTTGCACGACGCGCTCCTTGTAGTTCAAAATATCCTGTGTTTTGAGTTTGTAGATTTTCCTCAGGCCGATGGTCTGGGAACTGGCTGCGAGTTTGCCAGCGGAGATTGCCGCAAGTGCGCTGGCTCTTGAGACTCCAAGGCGACTGGCCAAGCTGGTCGATGAATGTTGTTCTAATGTTTCGGGCATAAAAATGTTTTCGTTGTCATTGCAATTTGGTGGTGCTGTCAACTGCGACTCCCGCGACCGCGCACTTGAATTCCTCCAGCAACATTTGCGTCCGGTTGTGAAGCTCGCGCTGCAATTTGCGTTCATCGAGTCCGGCGCACGCTCCAGCGGCCTCGGCAACGAATCCTTCGATTCGCGCTGTCAGAATCTGGCCGATGCGGACTCCATCTTCGAATACCTGTCTGGCGCTGATTGAATCTTTTCTTTCGATCTCAAGTCGGATTTCGGCAAGTGAACCTTCCGCTCCGGTCTTGATGATTTTTTTGGCGATGAGTTCTTTGTTCAGACTGGCGGCATCGTTGCACTTGAGCTCGACCAGGCGGCGCAGGTGGCTGGTGTAGGCCTGCACGCTCGACCGGAGCAACCATCGCCCGCGGCCTTCCGCAGGTAGAATTGCACCGATTTTTTTTAGCTCCGTGCATTCCTTCGGGTTGATCCCAAGCAGGTCACATATCTTGGGCGTGTCGCAGACTGGCTCGGCTGGTGCGGTCATAGTGCTGCCAGTGCATCGTCTCCTTCGGGAGTATCGTCCGGCATTGGCGGCAATGGCACTTCTCCTGGCGAATTCGTTCCGAAGATGGAGGTGACATAGTCTTCGATGGCATCGGCAAGTCCGGCATCGTCGGAGATTTCGAGATGCTCCAAACGCTTGGCGCTGTTGAGATTCGCGCTGCCGCGAATCACGATGTTCCAACGTTCGTTTCTGATGATTGCGAATTTGCTGTGGACTGCGGTCAGTCTGATCTGGTCTGGGAATAATTTGCGAATGTGCTGGAAGAATTCCGGCTGGCGATTTGGGAAGGATCGGTCCAGCAGCCAACGGACTCCCGTGAACAACTTCCCGTCACAGAGTTGTTTCATGCGGGTGATGTCGGAACCTGCTGCCGTCCATGTTGATATCGTCAAGGTCGCTGGGCCTGTCTGCCAAGCTATGTGCTCAAGTATCTCGGCAACATCGGCTTGCCCCTTGTTTAACACGAACAACTCCATTCCGGTCTCGATCTGTCCGATTAAACCTTCGGCTCTCTCATGGCTGAATGCTCGTATGCGGCGTTTGCGTGGTGCTGGAGAAGTGTAGGTCACACTCTGCTGCCGGTGTCAATTCTGTCGGTAGTGCAATGTGCTTTGCAAAAAAATGGGAACCCTCTAATTTTGGGCGAAGACTGGGGGTTGACCGACTCTCGGCGTTTCTGAGTGAATCATGTTTTTTTTGCTCTGTTCCGAAATTATGCCAGCGGCCTTGCCTGCTTCGTCGCGGGCGTCTTTGCCTTTCGATTCCGGAATTTTTTCCGGAATCGAGGTTTTACCACCGTGCTTAGTTTTGTTTCCTTGTTTGAGTGCTGCTTCCTGCCTGTCCTTCACCTGCGTTGCCATATCGACATATTTGCCATTCACGCCAGCGGCCTTGCCTGCCTCGTCGCGTGCTCGACTCTTTTTGGCTTGTGGAATTTTTTCCACAAGCCTCTTTGTGTGCTGATTGTTGCCTGCCTCCTGCCTGTCCTTTGCCTGCGTTGCCATATCGACATATTTGCCATTCACCCCAGCGGCCCTTCCTGCCTCGTCGCGGGAATCTGCTTTTTTAATTGCCGGAACTTTTTCCGGCGATTTATTTCCATCTTTTTTTGGTCTTCCAACCGTTGCATCATATCGCTCCCTCGCCTGCGCCTCGTAGTAAGGCCGGAGCTTGGCTGCAATCATCGCCTTCTGGTCGGAACCGCCGTTCATGTTCGCCCGAAAAGTTTGCGTGGTTCTCATTTGGGAGAACCGAGAGTCTGGTTACCCCCGGAGCGGCTCGCGGCCAAGAGGGTTCCCAAAATTTCGTAAAAAAGTTTTTTGCCTTCGGCCCGACCTTGTCCGGTCTGTTTACACAAGGCGGTGGACGGGTTGTGGAAAATTTTCCACAGGGGTTAACGCATAAAAGGTATTCTGAGGATGAATGTTTCCACGCCCTTACGCCCCTGCCCATATACATAGGGCAGGGGGCGTAGAGGCGTTGTATATTTGCAAGGCCCTTGGGGCGTTCAAAGGACGCTGCAGGGGCGTAGGGGCGTTGTTGGCTCATCTGGTGTAAAGTCCGGCAGCGTTTTTCTTGATGAGCCCAGCCTTGAACAGCTTGTCGAACCTCTTTCTTGATCCACTTCGCTTGATTTCGTGGATGCCCTCGATCCGCTTGTGGAGGTCAACCCAAGAAAGCCCTGTGATAGCGTCTGGCGTATCGAATATTTCCCGAACCTCCTCACGCATTTCCTTGAGGTTCGCCTCAGCCGTCGCCACCGATGCGGCCTCGCATGAGACGTGCATCATTGCTTTTTCGCAGAATTTAAAGCGGGGCGCAAAATGCTCGGCGATCTGGACGTGTCGGCATTTGCCGTTGCTGAAAACAACGCTGATATTGTCGGCGCCCTTCCGAATGCTGAGGTTCGCATCGGCCTTGCGCTCAAGTTCGCTCCCTAGGTGCCCCCGCGTTTTGCCAGAAAAGCCTGGTTGCGCTGGGTTTTCGTGGAGCACGCAAACAATAGGGCAATCGTATTGCACTGAGAGGTTGCGGAGCTCTTGCACAAGGCCGATCGCCGACGGTATGTCGTTTACGTTTTCAAGCAAATCAGCCACCCCATCAATGAGGACGCAATGCACCCCGCCGCACTTATTTGATGCCCTTGCGAGTTCAGCGTGCAGCAGGGCAAGCCTCTCCGATGCGCCCAAATCTAAAAGCGCATAGGCTCTCAAATTGTCGGGCAAGGTTGAGCGTCCGGCCCTCCTCATGGATCGGTGGACAAGTTGCCACGCATCAAAAAGGCTTTGCTCGGTATCGAATAGGAGAACGGCTTTCCCGTTTGCTGGTTCGGCTGAGAATCCCAAGCAATCGGCATCTCCATCCTCATCAAAAAAAGCGGCCAACATCCCTCCGATGGATGCCGATTTTCCTGCCTTCGCTTGGGCTGAGATGACTGCCAGATTGCCTGCCGTAGTTAGCCCATGCCCTGCCAATTTTAAGATGAATGCTGGTTTTGCTGGTGGGTTGGTGAGTTTGATGCGGCGTGCATCAAGCATTGCCTCGAGGGTTTTGCCTGAATCTGAACTCATTATAAGCTCTGGCACAAAATCGGTTGCAAGGGTCATTGGGTGATTGTCCTCTCGTTAAAAAACAATACCGATTGCCGATTTCCATTGTCGCGGCGCCCATCCGGCATCCGAACAAATTGCGAGCGCAGCCAAGTTGCTGGATCAGCACCGAGACCGCACGCCATCCGAAAAAACGGTCGGAGCTGCTCGTCGGTTTTGCCTTGGCAGAAAAACCAACCGTGGATGGATTTGCCGCCGGAGTCCACCGCCATCGTCAACGGTGCACGCTCGGCAAGGTGGAGTAAAACTGCGGCCTGTGTGGCGCGGTCGATACCATCAAACTCCAGCACCAAGAACCTTCTTGCACCTGTGCCTCTCAAGGTGTGCTGCGACTGCCGCCCGTCTTGTGTTGTGCCGTATTTGTCCAGCATTGGGCTTGGCACAATCTGGCCAAATTGCTCTGGTTTAGGAATTCGACTCAGCCTTTCTGTGAAGAAGTCCCGAGTGCTGCCGACACAGAGCCAAGGGTCACCTCCGAACATTTTTTTGAGAAGCTCGGTGGTGTGCGGGGTGTCGTCACTCCATCGAATTGGTGACATCTCCCACAGGTCAACAACTCTGAGTCCTGAGGCCGCTACGGCCTCGATCTGCTCAAGATTTGGTGTGGGCCACTTCGGTTCTTTGGGAAACAAAGGTCTCCATCTACCCTGTGCTCCAAATGCTTTCTGCACTGCATCGTCGATCTCGGTGCGAGAGTTTGGGTATCTCGTCATGTGTGCCTCGATCTGGGTTGCGGCCTGCTCCGCTGTCATCCCGCCCCTGCGGGCGGTGTGCGCGGCCTCAAGAATCCACCGATGCACGCCCTCTCCGGCGCTTGGGCAGGTCGGTAGTTGAATGCGTGCGATTTTCACGCTTTGCCCTCCTGAAGGAAACGCTCGATATCGCTGACGAGGTAGAGTGGTCTCCTTGTGGCTCGGTTCGGTTTTAGGAGGCCGCGCTGCGTGAGCCTCCATATTGTTGTTGGACGAAGTCCGAGGGCTGCTGCGGCCTCGTTTGTGGTGAGTGCCAACCGCGGTTGGCCTGTTGCTGGTTTGTGCTGGTTTTTAATCATCACCACCCACTTATTCCCACACCGCCTGTTTCGCCGTGACAGGTCTAAAGATTTTCTGTCACGGCCAGTCTGCCAGAGTGCTCCAGAACAAATTTCACACTTTTTCCTCTCCGCTCGATGCCGTAGCGCGGCGCTGTTGGTCGGTAAAGATTCAGCCCACGATTGATTTCCTGCCTGATTGACTCGCCTGAGGGGAAGTCATTGTCCGTCGAGAAAAGCTCGCTTATTGCTGTGTCACTCAGAAGGCAGATCGGCGGCATTGGAAGGCGTGATTCGCGTGTCTCAGTCCACAGAAAGATTGCACTGGTTCTCCAAGTGCGCGTGATTTTGGCTCGAGCTTTTTTAGCTACGTTTTGAGCCTTGGCAACACGGTCAGCAAGACGCTCGATGGCGTTGCTACCCATCGCCTCCACCTGCTTTACAATGCTGGGGTTTGCAAGAATTGAACTGAAGAGATTTGACGGGTTGTCTTTGCAAAGTGTCAGAACAAGGTCCAAGCCCGATAACTCCTGCCAACCTTTTTTTGTTCCTGTCCATTCAAGCATAAATTTGTCCTGCGCCTGACATTGCGAGTCCACCGCCAGCACGGATTCCTCAACATTCACCTTCCATACACCATGCAGGAGATACGCGTTGCGTAGCCACCACTCCGCGTTCTTCCTGCTGCTGGCGATTGCGTCAAGGTATGACAGGGCATCAGGAATTTTCATGCGGTTGCCCCCTGTGGGAACGCCAGGATATTTGACCCCGATGTTTTTGGCGCAAGAAGTTTTGCCATCTTCTGCGAGTGATCCATTCGGATTTCGTCACCGTATGTTCGCAAGACGAGCGCCCCACCGTCTCGATGTCCCTGCCAAGATGCCACCGTGGGCGCATCTACACCTGCTCGCAGTGCTTGGGTGATGTGGAAGCGGCGGAGCGCCCGAGGCTCAAATTTTGGCAGGTTTAAGCGCTGGCAAGCGCCCTCGAGGGCTTTTCTGAAGTTGTAGTGCGGCAAGAGTCGTGCGTCGGGATCGGTGGGCATAATTGCAAGCCTTCTGACGATGATTTCGCGAGCGAGTGGGAAAATGGGGATGGTGAATGCCGATGTCGTCTTTCGGCGGAAAAGCTTGATGATGCCAGTGTCGAGGTCGATGTGCTTGCGACAAATACCGGCGAGTTCTGCCTGCCCGAGGCCGAGACGCCCTGCCAGTTCCACCGTGTCGGCGGTGTCCTCTGCGCCGTGGCCGTTGGATTTTTGTGAGCGCAGGTCAGTGACTATGGCCTCAAATTCCTCTGGCGTGGGGGTGAGACGGACGAGCTTTGGTATTTTTCGATATGTGAGTTTAGCCATTGGGTTGTCGGCAACCACATTGGCATCCATTGCCGATTCAAAGAATCGGCGGACAGCAGTGATGGTGTGGTTGATCGTGGAGGCTGCGAGGTTCTCGTATTGCTTTAACCAAGTTTTGATATGGGTGGCATTGATTTTTCTGATCTCCGTTGGGAAGTCCATCGGCCATTCCTCGCAGAGTCGTCGGATCGCTAACTTGTCGATTGTTTGAGTGGACGCCGCTCCGGTCAGGGTTTTCTCATGAATGGTCCGGTGGTCGGCAAGGGTCCGCCTTGCGACATCTGGATCTATCTTGTCGATGTTGGCTTTCAATTTGCCCAGCTTGCGCCTCGCAAGAGTGGCATCGGTGGTTTCCAGTGATTGACGGATTTGCTTGCCTCCGTGCTTCACCAGGGCATAGTAAGTTCCTGTTTTGTATCGATAGAGACATGGTCCAACCTTTACCCAATCCGATTGTTTTTCCTGTGGTTTCTGTGGCTTGCTCATGCTTTAAAACTATAGGGTTACAAAATCGGGTGACAAGTAAAAAAAATGGCTCCAGCCCCATCTTGCAAAGCATTAGAAAAAAACAGTTTGCGCGATTAGCTCAGCGGTAGAGCGCTTGCTTCACACGCAAGAAGTCACAGGTTCAAACCCTGTATCGCGCACCACTCCCCCAAGCCCCCCTCCCCCTCTTGAAACCGCATTAAATGGGCTTCTACGGGCTTCTTGGGAAAATCTTGGAGTTCAGCGGAGTTGAGTCTTTTTTAGAAAAGTTTGTCAGGAATTGTCAGGAAAAATTGAGGAGCGTCGGAGGCGCTTGCTAAAAATCATGAGGGTGACAAATGATCTTATTGGTGTATGCAGTGGTCTCGTGGCCGCAGTTGGGCTGCACAGTGGATTTATAAGACATAGGAGCACGATGCGGGCGGAGTCAAATCAGCCCCCTCTTTCTGCTGTGTGAGATCATCGTATTTTTTCGGGCTGAGATGATCGATCGGTTGCTGGCGTCGTTTTTGCTCGGGGCGTTCGTTAGGCTAATAAGCAGTATCGAGGTGCGAAGGAATGGGTGAGAGGATATGGATGCACGAACTTGGCAAATCAAGTTGCTGCGGGAGGCAAGAAAACAGAGTTCAAGACTGCCCGAAAGGATCATGAATTTCACCGAACCGCTGAAGCGAAATCTCGACATCCTTCTTCGCCGCCGCAGAGCAATCCTCCGCTACTGTTCGCCCATGTAACGAACGGGCCCCCACAAGGGGGCCTTTTTTCTCCCCTTAATTTGTCCCGCGACAATGATTCCAACCATATATCTCGCGCTTATAAGAAGAGCCTCTACGGGCTTCAAGGCTCCGAGCGCCTTTCTGAAAGAGGCTCTGCGCGATTGTGTGTGTTGTGCATTACTAAATTCTTCACCGCGCCGGCCAATTCGCCCGCCGCGCAGGCAAAGCACAAGTCTTGCAGGTGCATTGTGCTCGCCGCATTCCGCAGAGCGCCAGGTGGCAAAGATGGCGGAGCACATTTAAAAGTGAAATCAGCCAAAGTAAGATATCCCTGTCGTGCATATCCGCGCTCAAAGACCACGTCCCCCGTATAAAGCTTTAGCGATTTCAAGGGAATTCGGGTTTCAAGGTTTTTACTGGGAATGACGTTGCAGAAAATCCTCAAGGTCGGATTGGCGAATCTTGTAGTTGCGCTTCGAGAGCCGAATGTGAGGGAGCTTACCGCTCCGGCACCAACTCCAAATCGTAGCCTTCTTTTGTCCGATAAGCTCGGCTGTTTGTTCGGGTGTGAGTAGCGGGGAAAATCCGCCCTGAGGAGTTCGTGTGATGGGTGGCTCGTTTGTTCGCATGGCTTCCCTTCCACGTTGGGCTGTCAACGAACCTAAGGTTTGCCGAATTGGAAGTGGGCGATGCAATAATGTTTGATTTGCGATCTTTTTGCGGAGCAAGACGATGGGCAGGAGCGCCAGGTGGAGAATCTGATCGATGAGCCGTGGCTCATGGATAAGGAGAATCGGCGTAACACTCTATCGGCATTGTGGGGGATCGTAAGGGCTTGGCATGAGGCGGGAAGCCGGTGTAAAGTTTGTTCTGTAATTGTGTTCTTCGCGACCTGAGCGCCCCTTCCGGGGGCGGCGGAGCGAAGGCGAGTGTAGCGAGCCGAGCGCAGCCGGCCCCGGAAGGGGCTTGCGCGAAGTTCGCCGGGGGCTGGCCAGTGTGGTTTCCTGTTGGGGTGCAGCAAACACAACCAACAAACACACACACATGACCAACCAATTTGATTCTCAACTTCTGACAACCGTTTTGCAACTCCTCACCACCGAATGTTCCTCCGGCTTTGCCGAGGGCCTGCGCCTGCTCGTCAACGAGGCCATGGTTCAGGAACGCTCCGCCGTCCTGCAAGCCCGCCCCTACGAGCGTTGCGAGGATCGCCTGGGGCGTGCCAATGGATTCAAACCCAAAACCCTCGCCTCCCGCGTTGGCCCCCTTCTGCTCAGTATTCCTCAGGTCCGCGACGGCGTGGATTTTTATCCCAGTGCTCTCGAAAAAGGAGCCCGCAGCGAAAAAGCCCTCCTGCTCGCCCTCGCCGAGATGTATGTCCAAGGAGTCTCCACCCGCAAAGTCACCAAAATCGTCGAGGAACTCTGCGGCCATTCCGTCAGCTCTACCCAGGTCAGCGCCTGCTCCGCCAAGCTCGATCTCGAACTCCAATCTTGGCGTGATCGCCCTCTGGGAAGCTATCCCTACATGATCCTGGACGCCAGATACGAAAAGGTCCGCCAAGGCGGGCAACTTCTGGATTGCGCCGTTCTCATCGCCATCGGGATCGGGCAGGATGGTAAGCGCTCCGTCCTCGGCGTCAGCGTCGCCCTCAGCGAGGCCGAAGTCCACTGGCGCTCATTCCTTACTTCCCTCCAAGCACGCGGCCTCCATGGCCTCACCTTCATCGTTAGCGATGCCCATTGTGGCCTCTCCGCTGCCCGTGCTGCCGTTTTCCCCTCTGTCCCTTGGCAGCGCTGCCAGTTCCATCTCCAGCAGAACGCCCAGGCTTATGTCCCACATCTCGACATGCGCGACAGTGTGGCCGCCAACATCCGCTCCATCTTCAACTCTCAGGATCTCGCCTCCGCCCAAGCCCGCCTCAAAACTCTCGTGGATCTCTACTCCAAATCGGCCCCAAAGCTCTCCGCCTGGATGGAGGAGAATATCCCTCAAGGCCTCGCTGTCTTCTCCCTCCCGACCGCCCACCAGTGCCGTATGCGCACAAGCAACGCCATCGAACGCGTCAATCAGGAACTCAAACGCAGAACCCGCGTCGCCTCCCTCTTTCCAAACGAAGCCTCTCTTCTCCGACTCATCTCTGCCCTCCTCTGCGAAATCAGCGAAGAGTGGCTCACCGGAAAAATCTACCTCAACATGAAACCTGCTGACCTGCCCCAAAAATAATTCTCAACTTTTACAGAATAAAAATTGCGCCGCC
>Ga0247832_1008320_pt1 | contig 10390 bp, 7 predicted proteins | sample LaCruzMarch2015__10_FD_192407 | JGI IMG/M metagenome (GOLD analysis project Ga0247832, IMG submission 192407) | Freshwater microbial communities from meromictic Lake La Cruz, Castile-La Mancha, Spain - LaCruzMarch2015_4m | ecosystem: Environmental > Aquatic > Freshwater > Lake | place: Spain...
TCATCGTGATGATGATGATTATTACCATGGCAAGTCTGGCAAGGGATCCAAGGGAGGACATGGGCATTATGATGACGACGATGACTACTATTACGGAAAGTCTGGCAAGGGATCCAAGGGAGGACATTGGCATGGACATGATGGGCACGAAGTCGTTGTAGTTGATCACGGCTATGGCTCATCTTCTAGTGGATACGGTGAATCTATTGGCCACGAAGTAGTACATCATGATGATGATGATGATGACTACTACTACTATGGCAAGTCAGGTAAGGGATCCAAGGGTGGGCATTATGATGGTAAGTCAGGCAAGGGAGGTGGACATTATGACCACCACGATGATTGGCACAGTGATGGACACAGTGGCCACGAAGGATACTCGGGCGATGTTGACTCTGGCTACGGCGGCGGAGGACATCATGACGATGGCCATAATGATGACTACTACTACGGCAAGTCTGGCAAGGGATCGAAGGGTGGTTGGGATTATGATGGCAAGTCAGGAAAGGGTTCCAAGGGAGGATATGGACATGATGATGGACACAGCCATGGTGATGGTCACAGCGATGGATACGGAGATTCTGGCTACGGCGACTCAGGCTACGGAGGTGGGCATCACGATGATGGACATGATGACGATCACTCTTACGGCAAGTCTGGCAAGGGATCAAAGGGTGGTTGGGATTATGATGGCAAGGGTTCCAAGGGTGGGCATTATGATGGACATGATGATGGGCACAGTGACTACGGATACTCCGGCAATAGCGGCTCTGGTTACGGCGGCGGTGGTGGTGGTGGACATCATGATGACGGCCACTATTATGGCAAGTCAGGCAAAGGATCCTATGGCGGCAAGGGTTCCAAGGGTGGACACTATGATGATGGACACAGTGGGTATTCAGAAGAGCATGAATATGCCTCACGTGATGATAATCATGGATATGGTCGACGGACAGAGGAAACTGCTCAGCAGGTAGAGGTTGGACGTAATTTGCGTCGTCGGTGAACACACAACAAGTATTTGAGACTATCCTGCCAATTTTCAAGGCTATTTGGGTTTTCGTCTCGTAATTGTGTGTGTGTGTGGAAGTGATTAGGAGTGTACCTACGATTATAGTTCTGGTGCTGTTACTCTTATTTGTTTCTTTATTGGTTTTTAGAGATTGCCAAGTAAGACTATTCTAAAATAATAATCTTACTAAAATAACATCCAGAATTAACTACTTTTCTATTCAAATTCTTCCCCATTTGATTGGTTGCTCGCACAAAGCTTTTACCCCAAAAAATTTCACTCATACAAACACAATCCTAGTTATGCATCATCTAACAGCCTCTTCAATTCCCACTTATTGCAGAAAAAGGAAACTTGTTATTTTGGCAACAGCTACACCTTATTTTTTCTCCACCAATTAGTCCCGCCTCCGCAGAAACCTCTCCATCCTAGTACCATCCTCAATGTAGATATGAGTGATGGTTGTTCGTCTTCTTTGATAAAAGTTGATCAAGCTGACATAAATTGTCTCTCTTGTAATCTGTACTAATGTTGTTTCTTTACTTGTTATTCCTCCTCTGTTGTTTTGCTTGTTCTTCTTGTGTTGTTGTTCTTGTAACTAATGATTTTTCATCTGTTTTTATTTTTCTGTTGTTGACCTGGTTTGTTTGTGTATTTGCATACTAGGTTATGATTATTTGCTGTATCCCACCTTGTAGTCATTTTTTGCACTCATGCCCCTGTTTGTCTTGGAGTTGGGAGTTGAGATGGAGTGACCATGATGGAATGGTCCCTTTTCTCTGCTTTTGCTGCTGCTTGTGACGTCAATATGGGAGTTCAGTTCCTCCCATATTTCCCATCAGGTCTCTTTTGCATTGCCTGTCAATTCTTCTTTTGTTTTTTGTTTGATGATTCCCTCTTTTTGAGCTGCCATCATTGCCAGTACCCAATAACTGATAGGTTTGCTCCTCTGATTTTTGAGAGCCCATTTCTATAATTGCCTTGTTGATTACCTCTGGACGGTGAATGCACAAGGCCATGACTAGAACAACTGGCTTCCTGACGCTGACACAATCTAACACTATTTTCCCTTTGTCCCTCTGCGACTCTGCGGCTTAAGTGACCCATGTGTTGCTTCTCCTGTACCTTTTTTGCGTTGGATTTGTTTGCTAATTGAAGACTCAGGCTTACAGAGGGAGATAGACTTGGGATTGTTGCTGGGCTTGGAGTGGGATATAGACTCGGGCTTGCTGTTGGGCTTGCAGTGGGACTTTCAGTGGGAGATTAAATTGGGCTTGCGTGAGAGATTGACTCTGGCTTGCACTGGGAGATAGTCTTGTGTAGGGCTGGCTCCAGGAATGGCAATTTTTTCAATGGTCCCAAAATTGGTTCTGAGTAATTAAACCTACTCTAATAGGTCCGAATATGATTTCCTGCAAGTTTGGTATAATTGACCATAACATGTCCATCAAAGGTGTCAAAGTTGACATTTTTGTCTCAGGTACATTATGTCGTTGGTTTTGCAGTGGGAGAGTGAGTGCGGATGGACTTATACCTCTGGTGCCTCAATTATGGTACTTTGATCATTATTAATCATTAATATAATATTATTCAGTATGATTAGTTAATAAGAAAACATTGTCATTGTGTTAAAGCCATAACCATAATATTGAGATACATACACTGTTTTTGGGTGAGGTACCAAAATCCCAGCAACCAGCTGGGTACAAATGGTGTGAGTATGATGTGGTAGTGGTCTTGGACCACTTCAGAAACACTCTCACACCTATATTAGATATATAGATGGTATTCAATCACATTTTATTGCAGTGAATAGGCCTTGGGTGCACTATCTGTCCATAGTATGTCACTGCCATGTCCTGGCCTTGTCCCCCTAACTGGGACAAATCACACCACCATGAAAAAGTTAAGGCTAGGATCCACTTCATACTCTTACCAGATCCCCTTCATACCTATAGAAAGTGTTTAAAAGCCTTCTACCATGGCTGGCCGTCATAATGCCACAACACCATACCATACCATCACTCTAGAAGGGGTGGGCACAGTCGTAGGATTTTCAGTGGGTTTCTCACTGGGGACATGCTGTAGGATATGATTGGGACCTCCCATCCACTTCATACTTATACCAGATTCACTTCATACCTATAGAAAGTGTTTAACAGCCTTCAACCATGGCTGGCAGCCATAAGGATGCAGCACCATACCATACCATCACTCTAAAAGGGGTGGGCACAGTCGTAGGATTTTCAGTGGGTTTCTCACTGGGGACATGCTGTAGGATATGATTGGGACCTCCCATCCACTTAATACTTATACCAGATCCACTTCATACATATATAATGTGTTTAAAAGCCTTCAACCATGGCTGGCAGTCATAATGCCACAACACCATACCATACCATCACTCTAGAAGGGGTGGGCACAGTTGTAGGATTTTCAGTGGGTTTCTCACTGGGGAAATGCTGTAGGATATGATTGGGACCTCCCATCCACTTCATACTCATACCAGGTTCACTTCATACCTATATAATGTGTTTAAAAGCCTTCAACCATGGCTGGCAGTCATAATGCCACAACAACAAACCATACCATCACTCTAGAAGGGGTGGGCACAGTTGTAGGATTTTCAGTGGATTTCTCACTGGGGACATGCTGTAGGATATGATTGGGATCTCCCATCCACTTCATACTCTTACTAGATTCACTCTACACCTATATAATGTGTTTAAAAGCCTTCAACCATGGCTGGCAGTCATAATGCCACAGCACCAAACCATACCATCACTCTAGACAGTGTCGTGGGATTTTGAGTTGGTTTCTCACAGGCACAGGTGAAGCTGGCGGTCTGATATTTTAACTGCAATAGGGAGCTGTGTACAAGGATAAAGCCAAAGTGAGGTGGATGTTTTAGTAAATATAATGTATTTTAATTGTATCATAGTTACTACTATTATGGCTATGGTATACTACAACTACAATGTTTCACATCCCCACAGTAGTAGTACTACTACTACAGAAAAATACACTTACACTACTACCATCATTACTGCTACTACTATCCTCTCAATTGGCCAAACTTGTCATCTTCATTGTACATAAGCTATATTCCAGCAGCATACCAATACAAGGAAATCAGTATCACAGATCAAATGTTGGTATGTCTTCCACTCCCCCCTTCCCCCAACACATGTTCAGCACTACCAATACTACTACCATCATCTTTGGCCCCTAATTGCAACCCAAATTCTTGCGTTCTTCATTGTTCATGACATATATTCCAGCCACTTCCAACAAATAGTTGATTGTTGAGTAGGGTGTAGTACTCTTCCACTCTATCCATAAAGTGTTCCACACCTCCCCCCGGCCCTGCATTTATTATGATATAAGTTGATTGTTGTGTGTTGTTTCTTAATATTTTATTGGAGCTGTGGCTCTCAATTGACAATACCAGCGCAAATGGCCTCACCATGATACCTTCAGTAGATGACAAATTTGGCGGCCAATCTTCGATGGACGTGCAGACTGCTCGTACCATTCAACATCATGGCCTTAGGGATCGGAATGGTGAGGAGTTTGCATGTGAGGGACGTGGCTGGGTGGAGCAATTGCAGTCCGTATGACGTGAGGAGTGAAAATTCCATCTCTGTCAGTGGTGCAACATGAGAAATTCTTGCCAGGATTAGGGCGAATCCAAATTCCGCCAACGTTACGACACGCGCTGCATCATGCCGTAACGTCGAGACATGTACCAATCGACATTGTCATTCGGTAATTCTCATGCTGGGCGTAGTCCGCCAAAACAATGGTGTGAGAGGGCATCGGCGATTTTCAACCTCACTCGGTCTTGCTGTAGTCCGTTGGAGAATTTGACCTTCGCACGAAGCTTTTTTGTGGACCTCCCGCCGAAAAAAAGATCCCAGTGGCGGGAGCCTCGGGGTGGACCCCCTAACTTGTGCTTGTTGTTGGGCTTGCAGTGGCAGTGGGAGGTAGATTTGGGCTTACTGTTGGGCTTTTAGTGGGACTTGCAGAGGGACTCTCGGTGGGAGATACTCAGTTTGCTGTTGGTGGGCTTGCAGTGGGATTTGCAGTTGGACTTTCAGTGGGAGATTGACTTGGGTTTGCAGTAGGAGATAGGCTTGGCCTTGCTGTTGGGTTGCAGTTGGAGAAAGAATCTTGTTGTTCTTGGGCTGGAATATAGGACATGAACAATGAAAGAATTGGGTTGCAATTAGGGGCCAAGAATGATGGTAATGGTATTGATAGTGCTGAACTTTTGTTGGGGGAGGGGGGAGTGGAAGACATATGGAGGGGATGGGAGGAATTTCAACCTACATTTACATTTGATTGTGTGATAGGTACTGATTTCCTTGTATTTGAGTGCTGCTGGAATCTAGGTCATGTACAATGAAGAAAAGTGTGGCCAATTGAGAGGATCCAGTAATAGTAGTAGTAGTAGTAATGGTGGTAATTATTAATAGTGGTAGTAGTAGCGTAGTGGTCTGTAGTACTACAACTAATGTGGGGATGTGAAACCTGGGCTGGTAGTTGGAGTATAGCATAGGAGCTAAGATAAAATTAAAATAAACATATTTACCAATATGATAGTTCTGCATCTTATCCACCTCATTTTGGCTTTATCCTTGTACACAGCTCCCTATTACAATTACAATATCAGTATCAGACCAGCCAGCTGGGGTGGGGAGGATGGGTGGTTCTCACATGTAATGTACATGGTTATATCTTTATCATATCAAGCACAAATATATTAATTAACCAAAACAGGTTGCATCTATATAGATATATAATTGACTAATATGTGTATCCGTGGTTTGGGGGCCAAATTCACTGCATACCATGCATTACTATCACCATACTGCCACACACCAAACTTGGCCAAGGCTATTGTAATGATAGTGGGGTAAGGACACACTCATATTCATATGAGTGCCCACCTAAAAAAGGTATGTCAAGCGCATTATATATGTATGAGGTGAATCTGGTATGAGTTTGAAGTTTGAAGTAACAGTATGATACATGTCAAAAACCAACACTCTCTCCTCACCAAACCTGCCACTCAGGGAGATACCTGTGGAGTAAGGACATACTCATATGACTGTCCACCACATATAAAGCATGCCAAACACCTTGTCTATGTATAAAGTGGATCTGGTATGAGTTTGAAGTGGATGAGAGGACCCTATCATTACATAATAGCACCATTTGAGCTAAAAACTGAGACCACCTCCTCTGCTGAGGCTGCCAATTGAAGAGTGATGGTACGGTATGGTGTTGCACCCTTATGGCCACCCACCACATATAAAGCATGCCGAACACCTTTTATATGTATGAAGTGGATCTGGTATGAGTATGAAGTGGATGCGAGGTCACAATCATATCCTACAGCATGTCCCCAGTGAGAAACCCACACTGAATTCTACCCCAGCTCGCCCCATTTTGGAGTGATGAGATGGTATGGTGTTGTGGCATTATGACTGCCAGCCATGGTAGAAGGCTTTTAAACACTTTCTATAGGTATAATGATGAAGTGCACCAAGTCTGAAGTGGTTCCTAGCCTCAACTTAGTCATGGTGGTGGTGTGGTTTGTACCCAGATAGGGGATAGGGGCACCAGGCCAGCACATGGCGGGATGTACTATGGAGAGATAATGAACCCATATGCCTATTCACAGCAATAGAATGCGATGGAATACCTTCAAAATAGGGTGCTGGGTGCTGGGATTTTGGTACAACTCACCCAAAAACAGTGTATATATCTCAAAATTATGGCTTTACCTCAATGAAAATGTTATTTATTGTCTAATCATACATAATAGCATTATTATATTAATTAATGATAATGATCAAAGTACCACCATCCAGGCACCAGAGGTGTATAAGTCCATCCCCACTCAATGCCCATCACTACTTACCAAAAAGACAGAATCAAGGGAAAAGTCCCATCTCATTTTTGACACCTTCGATGGACATGTTATGGTCAATTTTGTTGAACCAAACTTTCAGTTTCAGGATATCATATTCACACTGAGTACTGTAAGTTTGATCACCCAGAAACAATTTTGGGACCATTTAAAAAATTGGCATTTTTTGGGCTGGACCCCCTTATAAAGATTAATATGATAAATAAATTGTGCGTTTTGAATTTGAATACTGCAACAAACAACAAATATCTAAAATCTAATTTACAGTTATTGTCTAATAATTATTTGCTGACAAGAGGAAGTTGTTTAGAGTTGCCAAAGAAGTATGTGTTGGTGCTTGGTGCTGAACTGTTGATGTAGATCTCCCTCTGGCCTTCTTGCCGCCTCCTCAGACCACTTATAAGTCTCATTAGTCGCTGAATCCACCATCACCCTTGATATGCCTGAACTGCTGTAAATTGTCAACGGTGGAGTTACCAGTGACTCCCAAGTCTCAAGTCTGTGCCATCTCTGTCCGTCCAGTTAATTTCACCGTCGTAAATTACACGAGACGATGACGTTGTTCTTGTTGACTCAGATGGGGGAGGACAACAACAACAATGGACGATGATGAAGTTTGATGAAGATGAGTAGGGCAGGATGACCTAAATTCTAAATTCCTTACTCCTCTTTGATGACTGAATATTGTTTGCGCGAGGGGGGACGAGTGTGAGGCAAGTCTGACGAATCCGCTATGCGATGTGGTCGTGGTCGGCACATTGTTTGGTAGGGCAAAAAAAAACGACACATTCGATTGTGGGAATTCGACTGTGGTCCGGAAAGTAATGTTTTACCGGAGGAAACTGGGGAATTCGCTCCCAACAGATTTTTACTTTTTTGACCTACTCTGCTCCTCCTCTGCTACTTGAGGAGGCCTGCTATCAAGCATCCACTCTACTCCTCTTCCAATTCATTGCGCCGTGGGGTTTACCACTTGTTCACCTTAGCAATGTAAATATCCAGAAGGTCTGCTGATATGTCAAAGAAATCGTTACCAAGTTGGCGGAGAAGGGAAATGCCATCGGCAAAAGTGACCGTTGTTCTATGTGGTGGGACGGCAGCTGGCGGATTCGGAGCAAGAAAGAAGAAGATAATTTTTTTATCCTAATTGGATTCCCCTGGTCTCTCCGCTTGAACCAATTAATCCAGTGTTCAAATCTCAGGGGACCCACGATTTTTTTTTTCTCGGCCGCCAACAACAACAAGACCCTAACAACAAACCACTATTTTTCCCTGATAGAACATGGTGTGGAGAGCTTAAGTTTACACTATCTGGACATCGGTATGCAAAAACACCTACTGGGGGCAAATAGCACATATGGAGCACGATGTTTGAAGTGAATCCGGAGTTTTGATGCACTTTCACACCTTTTTCAAACTTTTTTTCAGGTATTAGGGCATAAACTCCGGAATCAGCTCAAATGCGAGAGTCGACACCCAGGAGTGATATGATAGGAGGTTTTTATCAATGAAGGAGACGCACTTGCCGACGAAGAGATTGCCTGATGATGATACTTCGCTGAACCTCCCATCATCAACGCAGTTGTTGGTGCATGACGGTGACGATTGTATCTTTGAACGGAATGCTCCACATTGGGATGGACGATGGGCGGGTCATATTCATTTACCTTTGGAGGTTGTCGAGAATAATGACCATGATGACTGCATTGATGATGATGATGATGATGATGATGATGATGGAAGTGATAACAGCGACGACGATGATGTAAGCTCTGAAGATGAGGGAATTGCGCCACAATCATCGTCATCGCTATTCCTTACGACGGCAAGTAAGCTCATTTATCATTGGACAATGCTGCTAGAAGACGACGACGACGACAAATGTAACGATGACGCAACGTCATCGTCATCTAATGGTGGCAGAAAGAACAATAACAACAGCGATTCTACCAAGACGATTGTTGTCATACCGCACATTGTAATGCATCCACTTCAACAAACAATAAGAAAATCGTGTAGTACGACATTATTGAACAATCATATCTCTTCTTGTCAGTGTAATGACAGCAAGTCTATAACAACAGACATGACTACGACGACGACGGCGACGACGACGACAACGAATAACAACAATTTACACATTTCACTAACAAGACCAATATATCTACCTGGACCATCAGTATCATCATTTATGGATAGTATTGTACGTGACATGACGTTATTTATTTCAATTGCCAAACGTGGTAGCTGTAGTAGTAGTAGCAGTGCTAGTAGCAGTGCTACCAATGTTGGTCGTCAACAAACAACATCAACAGGACGGACTATTTATTTACAACCACGTAATGCAATCATATTAACGAATGATAATCATACACGTTCATTTCTATGTATACCCATAAGTACTGATAGTTCACGTTGGATAAAACATACATTCCTTCCACCTATTGACGCTATCATGTCACGATTTGGACTTGCTACATATTACAACAATAATACAGATGATAGTAAGGATGGTGGATGTATCTTACATGTAAGTATTGCAAGTGTGAAAGGGGATATTATTCCATTAATGTTGCAACAAAAACAATACCATAATAAACGAAGTAAATGTGAAGGATCTGGTGAAGCAGCAGCAACATCTGCGACTACTAACGAAAGTAACACTCGACGTATCATGCTGTATACGAATGAAGAACGAGATTCAATGCAACAGGAATCATCAATACCACATCATATCCCAATGAAAGTTACATGTGTTAAATGTGAATTTGGTAAAGATAAGCAATGTACAATACCACTTTAATTGTTTCTTACAACAAGTCTCTTAAATCTCATTGATATTATTATTGATGCCACCAATGACATTCATTGATGAGATATGTCGTAAATATTCTCTATTGGACATTGGTCGTATGATCTTCACCAATATGTACTTGGTATCATCATCGGGATATTGAAGTAAGTGTTCATCACTCAAAGCATTGTATTGTTGGACATTGGCAATGTACCATCGTGAATTGACAAGCCAGAATACACGTACTCTTTTCCCCACCATACATCCTGCACAAATCTGATATTGATGTTGTGGGTTTTTTTATTGTTGGGAGAGTTGGGAGAGAAAAAGTGGTGACGACTAAATTGAGTAAATATTGGTTGGCAATAGACAAAAGTAAACAAACAACAATAATAACACTTACCGTCTTCACTTTCTTCTTCTCCCCCTTCATACATCTGTCGTGGCTGCATCATTTCAACTTTGCGCCATGCGTGATACAAACCCCTCCCTTTTGGACTCTGTTGGTACACCCCTGGTGGCTGCATCGTTTAGGCATAGTCCGCAGGCGGGGAGCCTTTTTCCTACTTTCGGACTTCAGGACTTTGTGTAATATGTAATTATGTGCTACATACTCTTGAGTACGCACCTCGTCCGCACGCAGGAT